>Ga0315277_10006350_pt1 | contig 15497 bp, 12 predicted proteins | sample YL17G05_15_MG_FD_203695 | JGI IMG/M metagenome (GOLD analysis project Ga0315277, IMG submission 203695) | Sediment microbial communities from Yellowstone Lake, YNP, Wyoming, USA - YL17G05_15 | ecosystem: Environmental > Aquatic > Freshwater > Lake > Sediment | place: USA: Wyoming | collected...
TCGAGCCGGCCGAGGTCAACTCGTCCGAGAACTATCTCCTTCCCCGGATCAGCCGGGAGGGAAAGCCGATCCCCTCCCAGCCCGAAAAAGAAGCCAGCAACCTCTGCGTCGAATGGCGCAAACGCGTCGTCTTCCAAGCCCGCCTCCTGCCGGGCCGGCTGAACAGGTTCGGCTGCCGCCTCGAGCCCGTCGCCCAAAGGCCGGGGCCGTCCGCGACCGAAGACGCCGGCGATATAGTCCTCAACAACCCGGAACTCGAGCTCGTCATCGGACGCGCCACCGGCCTGGTCGAACGCCACCGGGTCCGGGGCCGGGAGATCTTGGGACCCGGCGCTTTCAAGCCTCTCGTCATCGAGGACGACGCCGACTGCTGGGGCATGAAGGTGACGTCGTTCCGCAAGGTCGCCGGCGCCTTCACGCTCCTGTCCCCGGAAGGGGCGGCCGCCTTCTGCGGCCTGACGGTCCCCGCGCTCGCTCCGGTCCGAATCGTCGAGTCCGGCCCGGTCAGGACCGTCGTCGAGGCCCTCTTCGGTCACGGACGCTCGTTCCTGGTCATGAGGTACAAGGTCCCCGCCCGAGGCAGCGAGATCGAGATCGAGGTCCGCGTCCAGTGGGCTGAGAAGGACCGAATGCTCAAGCTCGCCCTCCCCTGCCGCCCCGACGGCTGGCGCTTCCTGGGCCAGGTCGCCTACGGCCGCGACCGGCTCTTCAGCGACGGCACCGAGGCGGTTGCCCAGAAGTGGATGGCGCTCGTCTCCGACGCGGCCGGACGGGCGTTGACAATAATCAACGACGCAATTCACGGCGCGGATTTCGACGGCCGCGAGCTGCGCTTGTCCTTGCTCCGGGCGCCCGCTTTCGCGGCCGACCCGGACGCGGCCCAGGCCATGCTCAAGGCCGACCGCCACATCCCGCGGCATGACCAGGGCGAGCGCTCGTTTGTTTTCTGGGTCAACGCCGGACCGGCCGAGGAGCGCCTGGAGCGCATAGAGCGGGAAGCCCTGGAGAGGAACGAACGGCCCTTCGTCCTCGCCTTCTTCCCCTCCGGCCGCGGCCGCCGGTCGACGCCGGTCCTGGTCCTCGACGACCCGGCGGTCGTCCTGACGGCCCTCAAGAAGTCGGAAGCGGGCCGCAAGCTTATCATTCGTCTGTTCGAGCCGACCGGGCGGGCCCGGACGGTCCGGGTCGAGCTTCCCTTCGCCAAAGCGCGTACGACGGTCGAGCTCGGGCCGTTCGAGATTAAAACCCTCAGCTGCGACCCGCGCCGCCGCGTCTTCCTGGAAACCGACCTCCTGGAGCGCCGCCTCAAGAAAAGACGATGAACGCCAAGGAGCGGGTTCGGACCGTTCTCGCCGGCGCCATCCCCGACCGCGTCCCCCACGGCGAGTTCGCCCTGGATTTCGACACGGTCGAGCGGGTCATCGGCCACGAGACCTATCTCCGCGCCAAAGCCCGCTCCCAAATCGCCTTCTGGGAAGGGCGCCGGGCCGAAGTCGCCGAGAGCTGGCGCCGAGATCACATCGAACTCCACGAGAAGCTCGACCTCGATATCGTGACCTTCCCGATGGCGACTTGGGAGCTGCCGCCGGAGACGGGAGATCCCCCGCCGCGCCGGGTCGCCCCAGGAACCTGGGAAGACAAGCACGGCCGGGTCTTCAAGCTCTCGGAAGCGACCCAGGACATCACCTGCGTCCACGATCCCGTGCGGGATGCGCAGGTCTTCACGGCTGGAATGTACGAGACAATTCCCGAGCCGGCCCGCCGCGACCAGGCCTCCTGGGGCATACTCGACGCCGTCATTCAACGCTTCAAAGACGAGAAATACATCTGCGGCCCGTCGGGCGGGGAGGTCGGTATTATCCTCCTGGGCGGGATGGAGCGCGGTCTCGCCGAGCTCATCGAGAATCCCCAGACCGTCCGGGCCGCGACCGCGTTCGAGCTCCGCCGGCAAAACCTGGCCGACGACGCCCTCATCCACCCCGACTCGGATGCCGTCCTCTGGGCCGCGGACTACGGCCACAGGACGGGTCCGTTCATGAGTCCCCGGATGTTCAGGAAGCTTTTCCTCGAGGCCAACAAGGCCCGGGCCCGCTCCGTCCGGGAGCGGTTCGGGAAGCGCCTCATCAAACACTGCTGCGGAAACGTTTGGAGCTATCTCGACTTCTTCGTCGAGATCGGCTACGACGTCTACCAGGCCGTCCAGCCCACGGCCGGAATGGACCTCGGCCGCGTCAAGGAGCTCTACGGCGACCGGCTCGCGCTTTGGGGCGGCGTCGCCGTAGAAAACCTTATCGGCGGGACCCCGGACGACGTCCGCACCGACGTCCGGCGGGCCATGGAGCGCGCCAAGCCCGGCGGGAGATTCATCCTGGGAACGAGCCACAGCGTCGCGGTCGGGACGAATTATGAAAACTTCATGGCCATGCTCGACGAGCACCGCAAGCTGTGTCGCTATTAGGGATCATGAACGAGAATCCGGTTTCGATCGTGCTTGCCGGCATCGGCGGCATGGGCGGCGTCTATGTCGCGGAGCTTCTCGACCGCGCCCGGGAGGGGACGTTCCGGATCGTCGGAGCGGCCGATCCCGAGCCGGCGCGCTGCCCCCGTCTCGAGGAGCTCAAAGCCTTGGGGATTCCGATCGTGCCCGCTCTCGAGGACTTCTACGCCCGCGCGGAGGCGGACCTGGCCGTCATCTCCTCCCCCATCCAGTTCCACGCGCCCCAGACCATGCTGGCCCTCTCCCGGGGCAGCCATGTCCTGTGCGAAAAGCCCCTGGCCGCGACCGTCCGGGAGGCCGAGGCGATGCGGGAAGCCCGTGTCCGGTCCGGCCGCTGGGTCGCCGTCGGCTATCAGTGGTCCTTCAGCGGCGCCATTCAGGGGTTGAAAAAGGACATCCTGACCGGCCTGTTGGGAAAACCGAAACGCATGAGTTGCCTCTATCCGTGGCCGCGCGACGAAGCCTACTATGCGCGCAACTCTTGGGCGGGAAGGATCAAGGACGCCGACGGGCGCTGGGTCCTGGACGGCCCGGCCAACAACGCCATGGCCCACGACCTCCACAACATGTTCTATCTCCTGGGCGAGGACATTGAGCGCAGCGCCCGGCCGGCCGAGGTCAAGGCCGAGCTCTACCGGGCGAACCGGATCGAGAATTACGACACGGCCGCGGCCCGGATTAAAACGGACAACGGCGTCGAGATGCTCTTCTTGGTGAGCCACGCCGGCCGCCGGGACCCGGGGCCCGTCCTGTCCTACGAGTTCGAGAGAGCGACCGTGCTGGCCGCGGGCCGGGGTTCGGACATCAAGGCTTTATTCTATGACGGCAAAGTCAGGAATTATGGGTCGCCCGACGCCGAGCCCATGAAGAAACTTTGGGATTCGATCGGGGCGGCACGGAGCGGCCGAGCGCCCGTCTGCGGCATCGAGGCCGCCTCGGCCCAGACCCTCGCCGTCAACGCGATGCAAGAATCGTCGCCGGCCATCACGGACTTTCCGGCCGGGCTCCTCCGGACCGAGGAAACGGCGGGATCGTCCCGGAAGTGGGTCGAAGGCTTGGACGAAGTCCTCGAGCTGTGCTACGCCGAATCCTTGCTGCCTTCGGAAGCGGGCGTGGAATGGGCCCGCCCCTGCCGCGTATTAAAATTGTGACGCTTATCTGTGTCCCCGTATATCCTCAATTCATATCTTTCTAGTTCCATAGACATATCCTGAACATTCAGGACTCATAGGGCCAAATTCAAGGATCCTGATTTTCCTGAAGTCTTCGTCCCCTTCTTTTCTCTTTTAATACCCTCCCTGTCAGCTTTTCAAGTTCCTCAATGAACCCCTCCTCACCAAGGGGACGGCCTGTCGAAGCGTGTAATCTGATGCTTTTATAATCGGAATCCCTCTGTTTTTCATTTAGATGAACAGCCCAATTCCTTGTTTCGATGCCGAATGCTTTTTCTGAGATAAGTGTGTCCGGAGTCCCGAAAACGTGAAATCGGGCGCTCGACCAGGGATAATCCGTAGCGTTGAGCGCAATCCCCGCCCTTACGGGATTTAGTTCGATATATCGGACAGCGGCAAAGATATAGCGGCCGCCGAGGGGGCTAGAATAGAATCGGTCTTGCCAAAGACATCCTTTCCAATCTTCACGAAAATTGACCGACAGCGCATATTTCCAATGGGCTCTACCAATCCCGCGGGCCAAACTATCTGAATTTTCGGGAACGGCGATCAAGTGAACATGGTTGTCCATTAAGCAATAAGCCCAATACTTGATCCCTGTATCATCACCGTACTTTTTCAATAGGCGCAAATAAAATATTCTATCATCATCACCGAAGAAAGCCCGCTGGCGTCGATTCCCGCGCTGAATGATATGATGAGGACACCCAGGAATTACGACACGTGCTAATCTCGACATTACATAGTCCTAGTCTAAAATAGTGACGCTAATCTTATTCACTTTTCTTATATATCACTACTCCATTTGTTTCATCTTATAGGACGGAGCTTTAATTAGCTTTTCTCATCTTTGAAATAAAAAAGGTAAACAGATAAGCGTCACCAATTAACTCAAACGCGGCCGGCCAACTGGCCGCAGGCGGCCAGTATGTCCGCGCCCTGTGAGCGGCGCAGGGTGACCGGGATGCGCCGGGTCTCGAGGCGGCGCTTGAACGCCTCGACCTCTCCCCGGGTCGGCGTCTGATAGGATAATCCGAGGACCGGACTGTAGGGGATCAGGTTGACCTTGGCCCAGAGCTTTTTCGAGATTTCGGCCAGCCCCTCGGCATCGGCCGCGCTATCGTTGACGCCCCGGATCAGAATGTACTCGCAGGTCATCTTCCGCCCGCCGCCCTGAACAAAGCGCTCGCAGGCGGCCAGCAGGTCCTTGAGCGGGTATTTCCGGTTGATGGGCATGAGATCGCTCCGCAGCTTTTCCGTCACGGCGTGCAAGGACAGCGAAAGATTGACCTGGAGCCCCAGCTTCGCAAAGCGCTCAATGCCCGGGATGTGCCCGGCCGTCGAGATCGTCATCCGGCGCGCGGCGAGCCCAAGCCCCCGGCGGTCGTTGAGGATGCGGAGGGCTTTTTCCAGATTGTAGAAATTGTCGAGCGGCTCGCCCATGCCCATGACCACGATGTTGGTCGGGATGAGGCCCGTCGCGCCGCGTACCGCGAGGACTTGGCCGACGATCTCGCCCGCCGTGAGGTCGCGCTTGAATCCGTCGAGTCCCGACGCGCAGAAGACGCAGCGGAACTTGCATCCGGCCTGGCTCGAGAGGCAGACCGTGGCCCGCTCTCCGGTCGGGATCAGGACGGTCTCGATAATGACCCCGTCATGAAGCTTGAAGACGAGCTTCTCGGTTCCGTCCTTGGACTTGAGGCGTCCGTAGAGATCGAGCCGGCGTGGCCCGAACAGTTCGGAAAGACGATCCCTGAGCGCCCGAGGAAAATCCGTCCAACGCTCGAAGTCGAGCTCTCCCCTCTTGAAGAGCCACAGGTAGGCCTGCTCGGCGCGAAAGCCGGGTTCGCCGATGTTCTCGAAATACGCCCGCAGCTCTTCGAGCGTCAACCCTGAGATGTCTTTATTGGAAGACACAATACTTTCTCACATGTCTTATATTATATCTGGGCGTTCACTGGAACCCAAGACTACAAAAACATTCATAGTCCTGGATTCGGGAATAACTGGGGACAGGGATTAGCGTCACCTATTGAATATGGACCATGAGCCAGAGAAGGAAGAGGATGACGCCGACCAGGAGCCAGCTCCCTCCGAAACCGAGGACGTCCTTCCAGCCCGGCTTCATGATCTCCCAGTTCGACCGCGGCCAAATCTTCCGGGCCCGGAACTTGTCCGGATCGGCGTAAGCGTCGGCCAGGGCCTTGGCTTCCGCCTCCGGCGTCGGCTGGATCGGCGTGTGCATCTTGGCGAAGAACCGGTCGAGGTCGGGCTTGGCGACCGGCTTGGTGACCAGGCTCAAGAGAAAGAGAAAGAGGAAGGGAAACAGGGCGTCGAAAAAGAAGCGGGCCGCGCTAAGCTGGGCTTTCGACCAGCCGGCGAAGTCGATTCCGAGCCAACTCAATACCCAGATTTCGGCGTGGAAGCGGCCGGTTCCGACCTTGGCCGATCCCGGATTCTCAGGATCGACGCGGACCGTCTTTTCGAAGAAGATCGCCGCCGGCTCGGCCGTGACCTGCCTCCGGATCCGCTGACCGATCGCTTCCGCCCGCCCCGCCTCCAAGTCGGCATGGACGGCTTGGGTCTCGACCCAGCGGACCTGCGCCCGTGTTTCCTTGAGGAAGGCGGGGTTCGTCCTGGCCCAGTTCAGAGTTTGAAAAACGTTGGGGATGACGGCGTAGACCAGGAAGCAAACCGCGACCTGGGCGATGACGGCGGTTTTCGTCAATCGCCGCCAGACGAAACCGAGCCAGATGGCAGCCCCGAACACGGCCGGAAGCGAGATGAAGTACTTGAACAGGTCGAGAAGATTTCCGACGAACAGGGCGGCCCCGACGCCGCCGACCAGGGTCACGGCGATGGCGACCCGGCCGACCGCGATCAGGTGCCGGTCCGACTTGGGCTTGACGAAGGGCTGGTAGAGATTCCGGATGAACAGGGCCGAGTAGGAGACGCTCGCTCCGGACAGGGACGACATCTTGGCCGCCAGGACCCCGGCCATCATCAGGCCGATCGCGCCCGGGAAGAGGAGGTCCATGGTCATCGTCCCCCAGATCATGTCCGGGTCGTGGAGCTTCCCGCTGTAGAGGGCGATGGCCAGCAATCCGGTCAGGGCCCAGAAGAGCATGATGAAGCGCTTGAAGAACATCCCCCCGATCATCCCGAACCGGGCCGTCATCTCGTCCTTGGCCGAGCCGGCCGTCTGCATGCCCGGGGCCGAGGCGATGATCGAGACCAGGTTGGCCAGGACCATGGCCAGGATCGTATACCAGGCGTACTCGCTGACGGAAGCCGAGCCGAACAGCGCGAACATGAAATCGGGGACGGCGGCGTGGAGCCCGGAGAACCCGCCGACCTTGGCCAGCCCGATCGGGATGAGAAGGAGGGAGAAGGTCGTGATCAGGACGCCCTGGATGACGTCGGTCAGGACGGCCGCGAAGAACCCGCCCAGGATCGTGTATATCCCGACGATGAACGTGTAGATGGCGTAAATGACAAACGGGTTCGTGTAGGAGACGACCGAGCGCAACTCCCCCTTCTTATCGCGCTCGCGGAGCTCGGCCAGCCGGACCGCCTCGTCCGCCCCCAGGCCGGTCCCGTCCCGCTTGGCCTCGAGGGCGCGGAGCTCGCGGAACATTCCGACGCTCGCCCGCTCGGCGGCCGTGTAGCTGGCGGCCGGTTTGGGAGTCAGGGCGATCATGGTCTTGGCCGCGACCATATAGCCCACGCCGTTCCCCAGGAAGGCCATGAACAGGGTGAAGACGGCGAAGGCGGCGCCCAGAAAACGGCTCTTGAAACGCTCGCTGAAGAAGTCGCCGATCGTGACCAGCCGGACCCGCCGGAAAAAGCAGGTCGTGAACCAGTAGAAGGGCGTCAGGAACAGGACCAGGTACTGGATCCACATGCCGCCGATCCCCTGGCGGTAGACCTCGCGCGAGACGACGATGGCCTGGTCGGCGTTGGTCGAGGTCCCCAGGTTGAGGAAGAACTGGTAGAACTTGCCGAGCCGGCGGCCGGCCATGTAAAAATCCTCGGCCGAGTGCGTCCTACGGGAAGCCCGCCAGCCAAGGGCGAGCATGATGGCGACGAAGACGACGATGATGGTGAAATCGAGGATGTGAAGGCCCAGGACCGTCATCGGCGCCAAACGCTCAGAACTCGACGGCGTACTTGCCCAACAGCTCGTCGGCGAGCGCCCAGTAGGCGGCCACGGCCCGCTCGGCCAGATCGAGGCTGTAGCGGGTCAGGAAGGCGCGGGCCTTGGCAGGGTCGGCCTTGTGGAGGGCGAGAGCCTCAGTCTCGACTTTGGCTTGTTCGGCGAAGGCGCTGTTCTCGATCCCGGACCAGGCCTTCTCGATATCCATGGTCATCGCCTGCCAGCGGAGGAGGGCCAGCTTGCTCACGGTGCGGAACGCCCACCAGGCGCAATCGCGGCGGAACCCCCAGCGGCCGTCCACCATGTACGAGGCCGGCATCCGGGCGATCCCGATGTAGAAAGGCGTGTGGGGAGTCGTGGCCGGATTGTCGTAGCCGATCCAGACGACCCCTCCGATCGGGTCCGGAAGCCAGCCCCGGGATTGAGTGACCTGGAGGTAGGTCGCGGCGGGCGAGCAGATCGTCCGCTCGCGCTTGATGTGGAGGAGCTCGCGCCAGTCGCCGTTGAGAAACGGGTGGGCGACCGGGCTCTTGACGGCCTCGCCCTTCTTGTTGACTGTGGTCAGGGTCCTAGTCATATCGTAGGCCGTATCGGCGTAGGTGTCGCGGAAAATCCTGAGGATATCCCCAACCGTGACCTTTTTCTCGGGCTTGACCGAAAAAGGATAGTTCTCGGACTCGGGGTCGAGGCCGAGCGAAGGCGCCAGCAGGCTCAGGGCCCGCCATTCGCGGCGCCGGCTGTAGAGGCTCGTCCTCGACTTGGGGGCGTAGGCGTAGCAGAACTCGAAGGGCTGGCCGGACGCCTTCGACCAGAATCCGAGCTCTTCGGCCAGGGACACGACATTGGGCGAAGCCATGAAACGCTCCGGGTCCGCAAGGTTCACGGCCCGGATCCTGGAGGCGTTGGCCGAGACGCCGATTTCGTCGTCGGGCACCCGCTGGGCCGCCCAGACCGCGCCCTTGCGCCCCTTGCCCGGTCCGAAGATTTCGAAATGCCAGACCTCCTTGGTGTCGGCGAAGGTGAAGCACTCGCCCCAGTCCGTATAGCCGTAGCGGGACGTCAAATCGTCCGCGACCCGGATGGCCTCCCGGGCCGTCGCGGCCCGCTCAAGGATGTGCCGGTAGAGCTCGGGCGCGTCGATCAAGCCCTCGTCGCTCTGGAGTTCGGCCCGGCCGCCGATCGTCGTCTCGCCGATCGCGAGCTGGCGCTCGTTCATGATCGGGTAGGCGGCGTTGAGATAAGCGTAGGTTTCCGGGACCTGGGGAATCTCCCCCGTCTCGAGCCGGTCCTTATCGTCCGGTCCTTTGGTCCTCTTGGCTTCGAAATAGACCTTGGCCGTCGCGCCTGGCTTATGCTTGGCGTGGGGAACTATCGTCATCCAGGTCCGGTCGGTCGAGCTGTCGCAGGAATGGGAGGTCAGGGTCGAACCGTCGGCCGAGGCGATCCGCCCGACGAGCAAGCTCGTGCAGGAGTCAAATTCCGGCTCGGCCCGAACGCCGTCCGGCGCCGCCGCGGCCGTCCACAGGACGAGCCCGATAACGGCCGGGAGCAGAATCTTCCATGCTCCGGTGAAGAGATTCCGATCGTTTTTCGTTTTCATGAATTCCTCTTATCCTCGATTAGCCGACAGGCCGCGACCGTTTCTCCGCTATTTCCGGGCAGTAAAACCGAGCGCGACATGCCAACCGGTTAGGGGGGAAACGGCAAACTCGACGACCTTGTCCTGGCCCTCGAACTCATAGCTGGTCGTTCCTTCCTTTTTAGCAAGGATCTCCCTGACGGACAGGGCCAAGGTTTCGCTCCTCATCTTCGCCGGCTCCTCCAGCAGCCACTTCGGGTTGCTGTGAAGGGCGGTCTCACCCCGGTCGTTCAAGGCGAAAAAGACCATGTTAGCGGGAAGCGCAATCTCCTTGGCAAGGCGATCGCTGAGTCGTTCGAGATAGACCGAGGCGCCGATGGCGCCGACAAACGTTCCGTCCTTGATCATCGGGACGGCCAGCACGGCCGCCTTCTTTCCGGTCGAGAGGCTGACGACCAGCTCGCCGACGACCTCACGGCCGGATACCAGACGCGCGAAGTAGGGACGATCCCTGACGCTTTTACCGGTCAATCCCATTTCCGAGTTGAAGTACGAACCGTCGGGGCGGATATAAAGAACGACCGATGGGATCTGTTCCTTCATGATCTCGACAAGGAGATCCCTCATCCGGTTCCAATCGCCGGAGCGCACCTCTTCGGTGACGGCCGCCGCCCGCAGAGAACTCATGATCGAGGAAAGGTGGGCGTCGGCCAGCGAGAGGAGGGACATCAAACCCATATGAAGGTCGATTTTGAGCGGTTGAGACGGATCGCCCGTCTGACCGCTCCCCCGATCGACCGCCCGGGCCGCGGACCATCCTGTCAGCACGAACAGGACCGCCAGAATTAAACAAGTCGTCCTCATCGGGCCTCCTTTTCAAATCGTTCCGGGCATCACGAATCACTCTGCGTTCATTATATGATTTCAAGGAAAGATTTCTATCTATTTTTAGGACGAGCCATGGACTCCCGTTTTCTGCCGATTGACCCCGTGCGGCGATTCTGGTATAAGGGCCGATATGGCTTCCGCCCTTGATTCGCTCCTCCGCGTCCCCCACATCGGCGAGATCTTCTCGCTCGGGGCCGGATTGGTCTGGTCGTTCGCCGTCATCCTCTTCCGCGTCTCGGGGCGGACCGTTCATCCCCTGGCCCTTAATTTGTTCAAGAACGTGTTGGCCGCGACGCTGGTCGTCCTGACCGCCCTCGTCCTGGGCCTGCCCCTCCTGCCCGCCCTGGGCGCCCGCCCCTACGCGATGATGATCCTGAGCGGAATCCTGGGGATAACCATCTCGGACACGCTGTTTCTGGCCAGCCTCAACCTTCTCGGCGCCAGCCTTTCGGCGATCGTGGACTGCTTCTACAGCCCGTTCATCATCGGGCTCTCCCTCCTCTTCCTGGGCGAGCGGATGAGCGGCATCCAGCTCTTCGGCGTCGCCCTGATCATCTCGGCCGTCCTGACCATCACCCAGAAGAAGCATGAGCGGACCATCCCGCGCCGCGACCTCATGCTCGGAACCGGGCTGGGGATCGCGTCCATGTTGACGATGGCGGCCGGGATCGTTATGATCAAGCCCCTCCTCTCCTCCGTCCCGCTTGTCTGGGCCATGTTCATGAGGCTGGTTGGGGCGGCGGCCTCCCTCGGGATCGTCTTCGCTTTCCACCCCAAACGGGCGGAACTCCTCCGTCCTCTGACCCGCGGCGCGAACTGGCGGACGATGGCCCCGGCGGCCTTCCTGGGAACTTACATCAGCCTGATGGCCTGGATGGCGGGGATGAAATACACCTTCGCTTCGGTTGCGGCCGCCCTCAGCCAGCTCAGCTCGATCTTCATCTTCATCCTGGCGGCCGTGTTCCTCAAGGAAAAAGTCACGCCCTGGAGGATCCTGGCGATCGGACTCGCCTTCCTGGGGGCGTATCTCGCGGCTGCGGGATAATGGTGACGCTAATCCGTGTCCCTATCTTAAAAGGGACACGGATTAGCGTCACTGGGCCGCGGCCAGCTTAAGGTCGATCCAGAAGGAATATTTCTTGGGGCCGCGCGCGAACCCGGAGGGTCCCTCCCGGCCGGCGTCGGCGCCCTCATCGCCATCCCGGATCGAACTCTCCATCGAGGTGTCCATGGACACGGCCTGGCTCCCCATGGCGGCCCGGCGGGCCATCATGGCCTTGCGCATGTCCTCGGTCATCCCGCCCCATTCGAACCCCAACTTGACCGCCGCGCCCGGCGCTGCGCCGATCCCGCCCGGCTGGCCGGTCCGGCTGAGGGGGATCCTGAACTCGTAAACGGCGATTTTGTCTTTGAGGGCGTTCCTGAAAAAAGGAGGTTGAGAGAGAGAGGCCTCGGTCGCGGCCGGAGCCGACTTGTCCGGCTTTTTGTTGATGACATCGCTCTCATAGACAACATAATAAGGCCTGCTCATAAGCTCCTTCTTCCGTTCCTCCGAAAGCGTCTGGCCCTCCTTCTCCCAGACGGCGATAAGCTCCTGGGGCGTCACCCGCCGCGCCCTGAATATGATCCCGTTGTCTTTTTTCTTCTTGCCCTCGGCGTTGAAGTAAACGGTCATGCCCGTCGCGTCGATCGAGCTCAAATATTTCGGGTCGTTGAAGACGAAGACAAGGTAGAGATCCTTGCCGTCGTTCCGGAAGCCGTAAGAGACCTTCATGTCCTCTTCGGGCATCAGGGCGTCGGCCGTCCATTCCAGGTCCAGGCCGTCGACCTTGAGCGGCTCGACCGTCCATTGGCTTTGAACGGATTTATCCTTGGCCGAGCCTATTCCGGAGAAAGACAAGAGCATCAGTCCGATGACAAAGGAGAGAAAGAGAAGCTTGCGATATAGCATGCTGACCTCCTTGAAATCGAACATATATTACACCGGCCGGCCGCCCATGACAAACGGAAGGATGGAGCTTTTAAGCGACACGAAGCGGCCACGGCGAAGTGAAGACGGCCTCTCTAATGGGCGAGCAGGCGGCGGATTTCCTCGACCCCGCTCGCCGCGTCCGGGGCGTAGCCCGACGCCGCGATCTTCTTGGCGAAATCGAGGGTGACCGGCGCGCCGCCGATGATGACCGGAGTCTTGAGGCCGGCCGCGCGCAAGGCCTCGACGACGTTCTTCATATGGACCATGGTCGTCGTCAGCAGGGCGGACAGGGCGACGACGTGGGCGTTGTGGGTCTTGACGGCCTGGACGAAGGCTTCGGGCGCGACATCGGCCCCGAGGTCCACGATCTTGTAGCCGGCGCCGCGGAGCATCATGGCGACCAGGTTCTTCCCGATGTCGTGGAGGTCCCCCTTGACCGTCCCGATGACGACGACGCCCTTGGGCTCGATCCCGTCCCGGACCAGGAGCGGCTCGAGCCGGGCCAGCCCGGCGTGCATGGCCCGAGCGGCAACCAGGACCTCGGGGATGAAGACCTCGTTGTTCTTGAACATGACCCCGAGCTTTTCCATGGCGGCGATCAGGCCTTCGTTGAGGATGCGGACGGTCGGGATCCCGGCGTCCAGGCTTTTCTGGACCAGGGCCACCACCTCGTCTTTTTTCCCTTGAAGCAGGGCGTCTTGGAGTTCGGTCAACATAAGTCCCTCTCCTTGAGGCATTTCGGTCAGTATTTTATGTCATGAAGACCGGCCCAAAGTCAAGCAGGCGAAAAGAGCGGCCGACGGCCAGGGCTCGGGACGGAACTTTTTTTATCTCCCCCTCGTATCTTCTGGTAAGATGTAAGTAATTCTCCGTTAGGAGGGACTTCCATGATCGCCAGAAAAATCATCGGAACGCTCATCATCGTCCTGATCGGATTGCCGATCCTGTTCGGGATTATCTGGGCCGTCGGGCTTGTCAGCGCGACCGTCTCGGCCGAGTTCCTGTCCGAACTGCCTCGCCGGATCATATCGGAAATTCCGGACAAGGCGGACGAGATCTTCCGGATCGCTCAGGATGAGGCCGAAATCGCCGACCCCGAGACGCGCGCCTGGTTTCAAGCGGCCGCTAAAACCGGGATCTCGCCGCGGGAGTTGATGGCCAAGACCGGCCTCCTGGACTGGATGCAGGGCGAGCTGACCGATTCCCTGCGGAGTATCGGCGGGATGCTCCGGGGGGAGGAACGGCTCCGGTCGATCTCCCTCAACTTCCGGCCCCTCAAGCAGGCGCTCCTCCATCCGGAGATGGACCGCTTCCTGGAAGAAACGCTTAAAAACCTCCCGCCCTGCGACGAAGCGGGGCTGAAGCGCTGGCAGGAATTGGCCCTCTCGGGCGGGGCCGGACACAAGCTCCCCGCCTGCATTCCCGACGCGGCCGTCGCCAAAGACGTCCTTCTCAGCGCCCGCAATCGGGCGGTCTCGCGCATGGACGACGAGGTGCCGTTCTTCGAGGACGTCCGTCCCCTCCCGATCTTCCGGATGGGGATTTCCCGGCCGGTCAAGATGCTGTCCTATGCCCTGTTTCTGATCCCGGCCTTGTTCATTTTCGTGGGAGCGCTCATCGCCGCATCTTCGCGCGCGGGGCTTCTCCGTTGGTCGGGCTTTTCCGTGATGGCGGGAAGCCTCCCCGTCCTCGTGCTCGCCTTCGTGATCAAACGCCTTTCTCTCTGGGCGATCGCCGGCGGGCCCTTCGCCTGGCGGGGTCCCTGGACCTCGGAGCTGGGGGATCTCGTCCTGGTCAAGCTTCGCTGGATCCCGATGCGCATCGTCGACCAACTGTTTTCTCCGGTGATCCAGGTGGCGGCCGTCGTCGCGGTCGTGGGCGTCGTCCTGGTCGCCCTGTCCTATTCCATGAGACGCGCACCGGCGGCGCCGAACGCCCGCTGAACGCGCCGCAAGGCGGCCGGACGGGACAGGGTCCGTCCCGGGATGCTTTTAAGGAACGGCAAACCCCTATAGCCAGGCGGTGCCCGTTTTTGATATTATTTGGGCATTCCCATGAAGCCGTTCAGGGTCGGAATCGACGCCTACAGCCTCAAGCCGCTCGGATTGTCCGCGGCGGAGCTCCTGGACTGGGCGGCCGCCCACGGGGCCGACGGCGTCCAGTTCTCCGAAGTCCCGCTCCCGGCCGGCGGCTCCCCCGACCTTCCGTTCCTGGACGATCTCAAGAGCCGCGCCCTCGCTAAAAGCCTTTACCTCGAGTGGGGCGGCGGCGAACACATCCCGTTCGACCTCGAAACCGGCCGTCCCAAGGACATTGTCTCCATCAACCGGCGCGCGGCGGAACAGGCCCGAGCCTTGGGCGTCCGCATCATTCGCTCCTGCTCGGGCGGGTTGATGCGCTGGACAAACGACGGGCCGGCGACGGAAACGCTCGTCCGCGCCGCATCCGACAGCCTCAAGTCCCAGCTTCCCATGCTCCGGGATCTCGGGGTGACGCTCGCCATCGAGACCCACTTCGAGTTCACGACCTTCGAGCTGGCCAGGCTTCTCGAGGGAACCGGCGCCGAACCGGGCGGCCCGCTCGGGATCTGCCTCGACACCATGAACCTCCTGACCATGCTCGAGGACCCGCTCTCGGCGACGCTCCGCGTCCTGCCCTGGATCGTCTCGACCCATATCAAAGACGGCGGCTTCCTTCTCGACGAAGCGGGACTCATCTCGTTTCCGGCCGAGGCCGGCCGGGGAGTCATCGACCTGCGCGGAATATTGGAATCCCTGTCGTCGCTCGACCGGGAAGTGACTTTATCGCTCGAAGATCACGGCGGCCGATTCACGATCCCCGTCTTCGACGCTCCCTTCCTTTCGCGTTTTCCCGACCTCGAAGCCGCCGAATTCTCCAAGCTCCTCCGGTTGGCCGCGCGGACCGAAGCCCTGGCCCGCCGCGAAGCCCTCTCCGTCGTCGACCGCGGGGATTGGCCGGCCCTCTGCGAGGACAGGGTCAAACGCGGGCTGGCCGCCGTCCGGGCCGTCGTCCAAAGCGGCCGGGACGCCGCCCGCTGAGGATCGCGACATGGCCGCCCACGAATCGTTCGCATTCGGGACCGGGCAGGAGCTCCTCGACAAGGCGCGGGAGCTCGGCGTCGACCTCCCCTACTCCGACGACATCTCCCCGCTCTTCATGAAAGCGGTCGTCGCCGGCCGGACGCTTGCCAACCGCCTGGCCGTCCTCCCCAT
>Ga0315277_10006351_pt1 | contig 15496 bp, 28 predicted proteins | sample YL17G05_15_MG_FD_203695 | JGI IMG/M metagenome (GOLD analysis project Ga0315277, IMG submission 203695) | Sediment microbial communities from Yellowstone Lake, YNP, Wyoming, USA - YL17G05_15 | ecosystem: Environmental > Aquatic > Freshwater > Lake > Sediment | place: USA: Wyoming | collected...
CAGGTACCGACAGGAACACCGGGAGGAGATCGCGGCGAAGCAGACCCGGTACCGACAGGAACACCGGGAGGAGATCGCGGCGAAGCAGACCCGGTACCGACAGGAACACCGGGAGGAGATCGCGGCGAAGAAGACCCGGTACCGACAGGAACACCGGGAGGAGTACAATACCTATATGCGGGATTATATGCGAACCCGGGCGGCACAACGGAAGTCAGCAGGAGCGGAATCATGACTGCCAACATCGGGAACAACTGAAATGAGAGGAGGATTGAAATGAACAACAACTCAACGAGAATTGGAATTAACGGTTTGTTTGACCATCAGGATGCCCTGGCTGAGGCCACGCTGGTTAGGAAGCCACGTCTAAAATTAGTCACACCGGCGTGGGCATCCAGAATGATAAAATGGACTGAAGACGCAGGATTTGAAAATCGCCATGAGAATCCTGATGATATCGATACCTACTCCAGAGATATGACTGCTGGCATGTGGGTTGCTGCGCACCCCCATGGAATCATCATTGACTCCAGAGGGTTTCTGATTGATGGGTGGCATCGTCTGAAGGCCATCATGAAATCGGGCATGTCGATCCTGATGTGGGTCTATATAGTGGAGTCTCGGCAAGAGATGGCGGTATCCACCGACATCGGAGTCAGGAGAAGCCAGACGGGAGGAGCCCATATTGATGCCACACCATTCCGCGATGAGCACCAAGCCACTGCAAGAATTATCGAGTTTGGAGTCCGGTCTACCAGACCCAAATTGTCACGGATCGAATATCGGCAATATATACGGAAATACTGGCGCGGTGTGGACTTTGTAGTATGCCATGGCCGCGGTGTGGGGGTCCTGATGGCGCCAATCAAAGCAGTTCTTGCTCGTGCCATCCTCTCGCCGGCATCTCCAAAATATATGAGGAACAATGCGACATCGGCGCAGGTTGAGCAGCGAATCCTTGAGTTCGTCCAGATATACAAGACGCTGGTTGCCCCTGACCCCAACAAAGACCATGCCCCGATTGCCCTGCATCGGTTCATGGAAAATATGAAAGGGATGAATAGTCTGGACAGCCGGTGCCTGATCTACATCGTTACCGAGATTGCCGTGATGAAATTCCTTCAACGGGAATTTATCACAGTGCTGAAACCCAATGCCTATCTGAAGGACGGAAAGGCGAAGGAGCTCTTCCCGATACCGGAGGATGAGAAGAACGAGCGGTTTCGCCGCGAGGACTCAAAGGGGTCCTGCGGATGACGGAAGAGTTGGAAGTAAAGAGCATCTCCGTGGACTTGCTGGACCGGGATCCGGATATCCAGCCACGGGCGACCTTAAACAGGGAGAAGATCACTGAGTTCAGTGACCACATGAAAGAGGGGGTGGTATTCCCCCCCATCGACGTGTTCCTCATTGAGGGCCGGTATCTGATCGTAGATGGATACCACCGGGATATGGCCGCCAGGGGAGCCGGTATCCAAGAGATCCGTTGCAGGATTCATATAGGAACCCGGCGGGATGCCATTCTCCTCTCCTCCGGGACCAACTGGCAGCATGGCATTGACCGCACGACCCGGGATAAACGCCGCGCAGTGGAGCGCCTCATCAACGATCCTGAGTGGAGTAAGTGGTCCTCCCGGGAGATTTCCCGTCATTGCCATGTCTCCGTATCCTTTGTTGAGAACTTTCGGCCGGTACCTGTCACTGTCCACGTGGACAGTGACAACCAATCCGGGGCAGCACCTGATTCCGCCGAGGGAACGGACAATACCACACCAGCGAAACCCGACCAAGAATCAGAGAAAGGGGGGAAAGGCGGAAAGCGCGAAGGAGCGGGCCGCAAAGAGAAGCGGAAGTTCGTGAACAAGCAGGGAAACGAAACGGAGATGCGGGTGGACAAGATCGGGAAGTCCCGGGGAAAGGTGCAGAGAATGGGGCTCTGTCCCCATTGTGGGCACCGGGCACTGATAAAGGACTTTCAAGTGGTGGTGCGGCCTGCATGACTGCCAACACCCCGAAGTCCCGGAAGGCGAAGGGCCGGGTCTTCCAGCAGCAGGTCCGGGAGGACATCCTGGAGGGGATGGACCTGGACCCGAAGGACGTCCTCTCAACTCCGATGGGCCAGGCGGGTCCTGACATCTACTTCGCGGCCGCCGCCCGTGAGGAGTTCCCCTTCGGTGTGGAGTGCAAGCATGTGGACCGGCTGGACCTCTGGGGAGCGATCCGGCAGACGGAGATCAATGCCTTCGGGGCGGGCCTGGTCCCCCTTCTGGTAATCAAGAAGAGCCGGGGGGATCCCTATGCTGTCGTCCCCTGGAAGGCGTTCCTCACCATGGCCCATTGCATGGACAGGAAGTGGTCCCTTTGAAGAAGGTCATGAGACACCCCCGGGCAACCCCCCCGACCAATGACTGGCGGGATCTGCCCTATGCCGAGGGAGGGATGTCCTGTGACGTCTGCGGCTCGCTCCTGGAGCACCGGGACCTGCTGGGGATCCATGCCAAGAACGGTTTCTGGGTGAAGGGATACCGGTGCCGGCACTGCCTGCATTCGATGGTGGAGGAGCCGGAGAACGCCCACCACGTCTTCTCCTGGGATCCGGACCTGGACCGGTACGCCCTGGAGGAGATCCTTCATACAGGTGGCGCCGTCCTGTTCAACCCGATGCTCCTCCTCTCCGGCCTGGGTGGGGGGAGCACGGCAACTGGAGGGATGTGAGGATGTTCCCCCCAATTATGTATGACCCATGTCACACACGCCCACTGACGAGAAATGAATTCCGTATGACCCATGTCATATCACTAAGAGAGAGAGAGCTATCCGTTTTCTGTAATACATACATCATACATAACTCGGAAGGTGCTCTTCGCCAAGGTAAACGTAGGTCATACAGAATCCCATCGACGGCATCAATGTATGATCCACATCATACAGAGGTCATCCAGGGGGTGGCATCGTGAGGGGCCGGAAGAAGGAACTCCACAACCCACTCCGAAAGACCATCTACGTGGAGAAGGCGGATGCCGAGACAGCGAAGGCCAGCCATCTCTCTGATTCGGTGATCTATCGGGCAGGCCTCAAGATATGCAACCGGACCCGGCCGGAGGTCCTGGAACGACTGGCGGCGGCCGAGGACCAGATGGCGGAGGAACATGAGACCGAGGCCGCCATGCACCGGCACCGGGCCCAGGAGCTGCGGGGGAGGACCCGGAATGGCCAGATCAGCGAGCCGGAACCTGTAGGCGGTGAGGTGGCACCATGAACCGAACAAAGATCGAGTGGGCCACCCACACGTGGAACCCGATGACAGGATGCACCTACGGGTGCCCGTACTGCTTCGCCCGGAAGATCACCGTCCGGTTCCCGAGGAACTACCCCTTTGGATTCACCCCGCACTTCAATCTCCACGAATACGAGGCGAAGATGCCGAGGAAGCCCGCCCGGATCTTCACCGTTGACATGGGGGACTTCTGGGATCCATCCTTTACTGGTGAGGTGAGGGGAAGTGTGCTCTACCGGATGCACTCCTTCCCACGACATAGATTCCTCATCCTGACCAAGAGACCAGAAAAGATCGCCGAATGTAAAAATACTGGCAGCATCAAATTCCCTTCAAACCTCTGGCTCGGTGTCACGGTGGACCGGCGTGGTGCAGAGCACCGCATCAAGGAACTCATCGACAGAACGGTGGGGACCAAGGCTCATCGCTTCGTCAGTTTCGAGCCCATCCTTGACTACCTCGATCTAGGCAGTTTCACGATGGACGGTCCTGAGTGGGTGATCATCGGGGCGCAGACCAACCCAACACGGTATCCGCCGTGGGAGACCGTGGAGGACATCATCGACAAGTGCGAAATTTGGGGTATCCCCTACTTCGTGAAGGATAACCTGCGGGTCCTCTTCATAAATCATCGAAGCTGGAATCTCTTCAAGCAGAACTATCCAAAGGATCTCCAGATCGTGGAGGCACCATGACCCCGAACGGCATCATCTGGGGCCGGTCCAGGACCTCCCGGTACGTCCACGCATACCCGAGTCCGCGGGAGAAGAGCTTCTGCGGCCGGAGTCCGGGCCCCGATCCGCACCTGGTCGCGGAGTCCTGGAACAAGGACGATCCGGAGACCTGCCCGGTATGCCGGCGGTGGGCCCGGTGGAAAGAGAAGGGCCTGGTGGAGGTCCCCCCATGATCCGCTGCAGGTGCGGCGTCCAGGTCGCGCAGTCCATGGCCCACGCCGTCGTGGTGGACGACGGCCGCGGGTGGTTCAAGCACTACCTCTACCTCTGCGCGAAGTGCTACGTGGCCTGGATCGGTGCGGAGAAGCGGATCCGGGAGATGATCGACTGGATCCCCACGGGAGCGGACCTGAAATGAGCAGGTCCCCGCGGAAGTGGAACCTCCCCCTCACCTACCAGCCGAAGATCGCACGGGTGGCCAGCGGGGAGATCCGGCAGACGATCCGGCCCGGGTTGAAGTACCGGGTGGGTGACCAGGTATCCTTTCATGGGTGGGAAGGACTTCCATATCGGTCGCGGTGGACCGGCCGGACGCCCTACTTCAGACTGACAGAATGCAAAGAGATTAGGATCTACCCGGACGGAGTTCGCAGATCTGGAAGATCTGACGAGCCGGGGTTGATCTGGCGGCACTGCTGTTGGATAAGCCCCACTGTGGACCATCTGGCAATCTTGGACGGCATCGACCCCCCAACCGGTCAGGAGCTTGGCCGGGTCCTCATGGAGATGCACGATCTCCCGGATGATGGGATGGACTTCCAGATCTTGAGGTGGTGAAGTTTGATGGACGTTTCAAAGTTGATTGAGAGGACAAAGAATTGGGGGGTAACAAAGAACCCCGATGGCAGTACAACCCATACGATGACCCTATCCGTAGAGGGATCGGTTCGTAATTGCATTTACTCCCAAGGGGAAGATGATTGGGGAGTGAATGAGATTGCCAGACTCTATTACGAGGGGCGTGAAGCGTGGCTACGTGGGGACCTCGAAACTGTCGCGGACTTCTTTGGGATGCTTAGATGACCCACGGTAACCCTCGGTGACCCACGGTAACCCTCTATACCTCCCTGCTTTTCTCTATAGAACCTCATAGGAAACCCAACCGTGCGGGGGTGCCCGAAGCGGCCACTACGGCACACACATCCCCTGTGATTCTCGAGGCTCCCCCCGCGGCCCGAAGAGGTACCAAGAATGCAATTCGCAAGCCTGATTCCCGTGCTGCTCCCCATCGCGGTTGCGGCACTGTATGCAACGATCAAGTACCTGGAGAATGCCGCAGGGCCCAACCCGCCGGCTTTCGACCCGGTGAAGTTCAGTGGCACGATGGCCATTGCGCTTGTGCTGGGCGTCTTTTTGTACTTCATGCAAGGATCCGTGCCATCAGTGGAGATGCTCTTTGCCATGCTCCAGGCATACCCGGAGCTGGTGGGATTCGCCGTGATGGGCATGGTGGCCGTGATGGACATCCTCTCCAAGCTGATCGGGCGGGCATCCGTGAAGGTGGCCGTATTGAGTCCCATCGCGCCAGCCACGTCATGCACAACGGGCACCTGCGCAGCCGGTGCTGTTGCGACCGGTACCGTCATGGGCTCGATAGACCCCGCGTATTACGAGATCACACCGGGGGTTTCGGTCCTGCCCACCAACAACCAGGGAAAGAGCCCGTTCACGGTGGAGTTCGCAATCAAGGGATTCCCCGATAGCGGGCCGGCAGAGGTAATGGAGGGCATCATCGACTTCGGGGACGGTTCACCGCCGCAGTCTTTCGTCATGGACTTCGGGTGGGCCACTGTGAAGCACACCTATACCTACACGAAGCCCCTGGAGGGCAAGTCCATGTCGCAGAACTGCTACCCGACGGTCACCGTCCGGAACCTGCTGGGTAAGAAAGCCTCCACGGGACGGGGCGCCTGCTGGGTTGACACCTTCGACCCGGCCTACAACGGGCCGTACTGAAAAGGCATGTTCCCGATGGCCATGAACCTCATGACCATGAACGCGGCCCCCCGGATCCCCGACCGGGGGCGGGGGAGAACCCGGCTGGGAACCGATGGAGGAGGATAGCATGACCCGTACCGTAGGAGAGCCGGAGGTCATGGAGAGCGCCATCGTCGTCCGTGAGAGTAGCATCGGGTCTCTGACCGCCATCACCATCTTTCTCACCGCGGTTCTCCTCACCGTGCTGGCGCTAGGGGTGCTCTCGTGACCCCCCCGGATCCCCACCCGGGGGAGGGGGGGACCGACCCGGGCGATACGGGCGAAGAGGTACTGGACCATTACATGGAGCCTCCCGTCCGGAGCATCTGGGACGTCATGTATGACGAGACCGGGATCACACGGGACCGCGGGGCGGAGCTCGAGGCCGAGATCCAGAACGCTTACTGCAGCGTGCTCGACTACGACCACGGTCTCGTGGACCGTCCCTCCGCCATGAAGGTTCTTGTCCAGGTGATCACGGACCCGATCGAGCTCATCGTGGCCGGTTTCATCATGGCCATGGCGGAGCAGCGGATCATGGAGTTCGCGATCCGGGCCCGGCGCCACGCTGACGCGAACAGGAGACTTGAACAGAAGAAGGCCGGGCATCCGCCCGGATACGGGTGATGGCAAGGGGTGGTAACTGATGGGCGGCAGACCGAGAGGCACGAAGATGATGATGGTCGGGAGGGTGCGAAGACTCTGCTGGCCTGACGGGACACCCGTGCGGGGAACGGTAAGGGCTGGCAAGCCGAAGGCCCCCCCCGGGAAGGTGGGCATCGATGACCTGAACAAGAAGCGAGCCGAACTGGGCGCGGATCCCATTGACCCGGAAAAACCCAAGGTAAGGACCGCGGCCAAGGCACCTGCAGCGGCCCCGGTGGCGCGACCCCCGCCCCACCTATCCCCCCCAACACCACCCCCCCGGGGAGCGACCCCCGCACCGATCAAAGTGATCCTGGTGTGCGAGGATGGTGCCGATCCGACGTTCGCCATCTTCGGCTCCGCCGACCTTCTCAAGGAGATCCAGGAGGACCTCGCGGCCATCCGGAAGGCGCTGGAGGCCCACCTCGGAGTGGCTACAACGTAGCCAGGAAGTGACGCTTGAAACGCACTACAGGAAACGCCTCGAAGAACGGCGACACCTACGGGGACTTCTACAAGATCCTCGCCATCTCCGACCTCCACACGGGGTCCGTCTACGCCCCGTGGCCGGAGAAGTTCGAGTGGATCAGCCCGCAGAACGATGCGGTCTTCACCTTCACCACCTCCGACGCCATCCAGAAGATGAACGAAGCGTGGGGAGAGATGATCCAGACGCTCAAGGCCCTGGGTGGTGTGGACTGCCTGATCGTGAACGGGGACCTGGTGGACGGTCCCGCCTACAAGGAGTACGGGAAGGAGTGCATCACGTCCGATCCACTGATCCAGGCGGATGCCTGCACGGCCATGCTCAAGCAGGTCCCCCTCTCCTCCAGGAAGGCGCCGATCTTCATCACGATGGGCTCGGACTACCACGTCAAGGTGGGGAACGTGGAGGTCGAACGGATCATCGGTGAGAAGGTAAAGGCGAAGAAGGTGGGGATGGATCTCCTCATTGACGGGGGCGGGATCCGGATCCATGCCCAGCACTTCATCGCGTCCTCCCAGGGACCGCAGGTGTACTGGACAACCGCCCCCTCCCGGGACTCGATGTTCCTCTCCATCCACAACGCGGAGACGGAATACGGAGAGGTAGACGCAGGGATCCGGTCTCACCGTCACAACTTCACAGTCTCGATGTTCAAGCGGAACTTCGTGGTCATCACCCCGGGGTGGCAGCTCCGGACGCCATTCGCCAGGAAGAAAGGGATCCTGACACCCGCCCATATCGGGGGCGTGCTGCTCTGGGTGGACCGCCACGACCCGAGCCGGATCCTGATCGACCGCTCGCTGGTGAGGCCGCAGCCTGTCCCGCCATGCCCGGTGACCACATGGTAATGAAAAAGAACATCACCCCGGGGGAGATGGACCGGATGGCCTACAACGTGGTGGTCCCGGAGCTCGAGGACGCGATGGCATCCCGGTCTATCAATCCCCCCCCACACATCTGGACCCCACGGGAAGAGGCGATCCTGACTAAATACTACCGGAAGGTGACACGGGCCGATCTCTGCAAAACGCTGGAGATTAAACGGTGGACCCTTGAACGTAAGATCACGGATATGAAAGCAGAGGGGAGACTCCCCCCATGACCCGAGCCGAGGTCATCGCCAAGCTGGTCATGGCTGCAGGGGGCCTCTTCGTCTTCTGGATGGTCCTCTTCTACCAGCGGCACCTGGACTGGAGAGCGCGGGGATGACCTGGAAGAACCGGATCTCCCGGACCGGTCTGGGTAACCGAGATAAGTTCCGAGGACTGAAGGACATCTACGAAGGATATAAACCTTCACACAATGCAGGCGTCTACCGCCCCATTCAAATAAATCCCCTAACAGGCTTTGTCTTCCAAAGGAACCACACCACAGATGACATGGGGCTCAGTCGCAATGACGGCGACATTGTAATTTGTCCGTCCCCATGGAGGTCGAAGAAGGGGACCGCAGGACCTCGATCGAGGTCGGCCCCTCCAGAATACAATTGGCAACCCTCTCCAGAATACTATGGATTCACATGGCGCGAGATTGCCCCCAAAGGAAATGATGTTTGCTCAATTCTAAAACACCATTCCGAGGCAGCAGCGGAGGATCCCGAACACCTTCCTACGGATTTCATCAAATCATTAATCTTCAAGGATGAGGACCAATGCCCGGAGGTATCATGACCGGTAAGTACGACGAACGGCGCCACCCGGACGCCATCGCAGCCCTTGCCCGGAGGGGACTCACGGACGACAAGATCGCCCACGACCTCCGGATCTCGCGGAAGACCCTCTCGGAATGGAAGAAGAGATACGTCGCTGTAGGTGACGCCCTAAAGGAAGGGAAGGTCATTGCGGACGGCCAGGTGGAGGGGGCCCTCTACCGGCGGGCCTGCGGGTACACCTACACCGAGAAGAAAACCACCGAGTTCCCGGATGGATCCCAGCGCATCGAGACCACCAGGAAAGAAGTCGCCCCCGACACCACAGCCATCATCTTCTGGCTGAAGAACCGGGCGCCGGATGTCTGGCGGGATGTGCAGCGGCAGGAGATCACCGGTACGGAGGGCGGGCCGGTCCAGGTCCGCATGATGACCGATGAGGAGCTGGTGGCGGCAGCGGAGAAGACGATGAAGAAGGTGAAGGGATGACCGATGTCTGTGCCATCATCTGCCCGAAGTGCGAGAGCACGGACGTGGTTATCAAGGATGCCGATGCCGATACGGGCCTCACCCTCCCCGGGAGTAACGAACCCCTCATGGGGCAGCTGGTCGAGTGCCAGAAGTGCAGGATCCGGTGGTATCTGGTTGCTCTCATTGAGGCCGAGCCTCCCTGGGCAACCACCATGGGGATGAACTGATGACCCTCACCGCGACCCAGCGGGACCTCTTCCAGGAGATCGCCTCCAGGTGGACGCTCAATGCCCGCCCGAAGCAGCTCCCGCCGCAGGGTGCATGGCGGGTCTGGTTCATCCGGTGCGGTCGCGGCTGGGGAAAGAACCGGACCGGGGCGGAATGGATCCTGCAGCGGGTCCGGGAAGGGTTCACCCGGATCGCACTGGTGGGGGAGACGAAGGCCGATGTCCGCGACACCATGATCGAGGTCGGGGACTCCTCCATCCTCCGGTGCGCCCGGCCCGAGGAACGGCCCCTCTACGAGCCATCGAAGAGACGGCTGACGTTCCCGAACGGGGCCATCGCCATCGCCTACTCGGGGGACGACCCCGACCAGCTCCGGGGCCCCCAGCATGATTCTGGGTGGGTGGATGAGCTGGCGAAGTTCCAGTACCCGAAAGAGACCTGGATGAACCTCCTGATGGGGCTCCGGATCGGCCCGAACCCCCAGGTGCTCATCACCACCACGCCGCGGCCCATCCAGATATTAAAGGAGATCCAGGCCGATCCCGGCACCGTCCTGGTCACCGGGTCCACCCGGGAGAATGAGGAGAACCTCTCCCCGGAATTCATCGCGGAGATCACCCGCAGGTATGCAGGCACCCGCCTGGGCCGGCAGGAGCTGGAGGGGGAGATCCTGGACGACAACCCCCTCGCGCTCTGGAAACGGGACGTGATCGAGAACCTCCGCGTGCGGGAGGCCCCCCCCCGGCTGGTCCGGATCGTGGTGGGGGTGGACCCCGCAGTGTCCGGCTCGGAGGAGGCGGCCGAGACAGGGATCGTCACCGCGGGCATGGCCGCCGACGGTCACCTCTTTGTATTGAACGATCATTCGATACGTGGAACACCCAACGAGTGGGCGGTCGCGGTCGCCAGGGCCTACCACGCCTCCAGGGCGGACAGGGTGATCGGGGAAGTCAACAATGGCGGGGACCTGGTGGAGGTGAACCTCCGTACGGTTGACCGGCAGATCTCTTTCAAGGCCGTCCATGCCACCCGGGGGAAGGTGATCCGGGCAGAACCCATCGCCGCCCTCTATGAGCAGGGCAAGGTCCACCATGTCGGCACCTTCCCCCAGCTCGAGGACCAGATGGTAGAATGGATGCCTGGTGAGAAGAGTCCGGATAGAATGGACGCCCTGGTCTGGGCCCTGACGGAGCTCGCAGAGAAGGCACCGATCACGGGAAATAGGTTCCCGATATCGGGGGCGACAAGGAAGTGGTGAGGATGGACAATTCATTCGATGACAGATGGACAAAGGTTGCCTGCTATGCACGGGACTGCAAACACAATATCGAGGCACTTGAGCCGACCTGTGAACTGAAGCTCATTCTGATCTCCGAGTTCGATCGGTGCAGGAGGTACGAGAAGAGATGACGATACTTGAGACATTCAGGAAGAGGCTCGCGGCCACCATCTACGCTGCGGGCAGCCCCACACCGCAGACGCGGATCGTGGGTGGAGGATCAGAGGACAACCCATTCGCGCGACTCGGGCGGGACGACAGGACGGACCCCCGGGCGAAGATCAAGCGGTTCATGAAGAACTACCGCCGGGGGGGGCCGGTGGCGGACGCCCTGGACGCTTACCCCCTGTTCGCGCTGGCGAATAGTTACGAGCTCGTCTGCGAGAAGGGCAGCGAGGCCCTGAAGGACAAGGTGATCACATGGTGCGACCAGCCCCAGGTGGACCTGGACAGCACCCTTTGGGATGGGATCCTCTCTGCGATCATCGCGGGGGACGGCTACCAGGAGATTATCCAGGACCGGGGCGGCGGCGTGTGGGGTATCGTGACCCGCGACCCCGCATCGTTCAGAAAGAAATACGACGAGTTCGGCCGGCTCCAATATTACGAGCAGGTCATGGAGACCCTCGGCATCGAGAAACCCGTGCAGATCGAGCCGGACCGGATCCTGAACCTGATCCTCTTCCGGGCACCGGGGGACGTCTACGGGCAGTCCATCATGGACCGGGCGGAGGACGATATCAACCGCGACCTGGACGTGATCGAGTCCATCACGAAGGCCATCCACCGGCACGGCACCCCGAAACAGCAGTGGGCCGTGGGGAGCGAGGAGAACCGGGCGAGTGATGCCGATCTGAAAGCCATCCGGACCGAGATCCAGACCATGAAGGCGATGACGGATTTCGCCACCACGCACGACACGAAGATCAACATGCTGGACACGGCAGGCGTCCAGAACGTGGACGTCTACTCCAATGTCAGCCTGCAGCGGCTCGCCTGTGCCCTTGGAGTACCAGAAGAGATGCTAGGGCTCGGCCGGGGCAGCACGGAAGCCACGGCTGTCGTCCGGATGAAGGCCTTCCTGGACCGGATCAGCACCATCCAGGGCATCGTGGCGCGGGCCTACTCGCGGGGCCTCATCGACCGGATCACGGGCGTGCCGGGGGCGGTCTGGATCGAGTTCAACGACACCTCCGTGGAGGACGAGAAGAAGGTAGCCGACCTGATCGCGGTCCTCGCCAAGCTCGACCCGCTGGACCCGTGGGCGGTTGTCACCCCCGAATGGGTCCGGGAGCGGATGAAGATCGAGGCCCCGGCCACCGAACCGCAGGTCGATGTCTCACCCTACCAGGGAGACACGGGACCCGGTGGGCAGACATCATGAAATCCAAGTGGCAAATCCCGGTCAAGGCAAAGGAAGACCAGCGTAGATACCGAGCCTGCCTTCGGCTCTGCAAGAGGTACCGGGAACCGTTCCCGCAGGCCCTCCGGCATGAGATGATCCACCGGATGTTCAACAGGCCATTTACTCCGATTGGGCTCCTTGTAGATGAGCTCGAGGATCAATTCGGAGTGGAGCCTAATCCGCTGGTGGAGCCATGAAGTCCCTCGCGGCCGCCAGGAGGTCACGGAGGTCACGGATCCGCAGGAACGACCCGACCGGGTCCAGCCGTCATATCCGGGAGTACGAGAACCAGCTGGTCCCCCTCTTCGGGAACTACCAGCGAACGATCATCCAGCATATCGAACGGGAGCACCACATGGGCATACCCGATGGTGGGCGGGACCTGGATACCAAGGTCCCCATTCCCCCCATCGACCTCCGGGCCCTTGTCGGTGCCCTGGACATCGCGGTGAAGGGGGAGGTCCTGACTCCCGGTAAACAGGTGACAGACAAGGCGGTGCAGCGGGCATACCAGCAGGGAACGGTCTTTGCAGGTGTCACCCTCCGCAGGGCCGGGCTCCCCCAGGCCCAGCCGGTCCCCGTAGGAGAGGAGGTGAGCACCCTCGGCCCCGCGGACTGGCGGACCATCGACTGGCTGAAGGTGCGGAACCTGGAGGTCCTCAAGGGGATCACGGCCGAGACGAACAAGCAGATCGTCCTCTCCCTCACGGAAGGCATCAATGCAGGGGAGGGGATGCTTCCCCTGGCGAAGCGGATCACGGACGCAGTGGACACCATCGGGATCACCCGTGCCCGGATGATGGCCAGGACCGAGACCATGTACGCGGTCAACCAGGGATCCCTGATCCGGTACACCCAGGCGGGGGTGGAGAAGGTGGAGTGGCTCTCGGCGACCGAGGACGACCGTGTCTGCGACGAGTGCGAGGCCCTGAACGGCCAGATCTTCGATATTGACAGCGTGCCGGAGATTCCTGTACATCCTAACTGTGTCCTAGGGGATACGAGATGTGAAACGCCGGGTGGCGTGATCGTGGGGTTGCGGACCCTCTATGATGGGCCGGTACTTGAGATTGTTACAGCCAAGGGTCGTAAACTGACCATCACCCCGAATCACCTGCTCCTGCTGGAAGGCGGTTTTATCGAAGCGGACCGCCTCCACAAGGGCGACAAGGTAATCTGCCGCCCCTTCCTGCAGGGGGTAATCCCGGACCACCCAGATGATAACCGGGACCCACCCATGATCAAGGAGATAATCACATCGCTTTCGATATCTCTCGGCATGCCGACCACCAGCGTGCCAGTTACCGCCGAAGATCTCCACGGCGATGGGCGGCTCTGTGATGGCGACATCGATATTGTAGGACCCCACCGCCATCTGCTTCACAGTCCGAAGGCCGCGATCTTCAAGCATCTCCGCAAGGCGTATCTCAATGGGGGTGGCGAACTTCCCACTCTGCTGGCGGGTTACAGCCCGCTTGCACAGTTCCTCTTCAGTGCGGCGATGACCGCGGACGGCGGCATGAGCAGCATCCGAGAGGCGAGCCCGCTCCTCCGGGGCGGTCCGCGCCATACGGAGATACATGGACTCGCTGCGCCCCCGGGGCATGATTCCATGGGACCTCAACCGAAGGCAGACCACAGACCGGGCGATCCCAAACAGATGCGCGAGCTGCTTGACCGATTCGCCGGAGTTGTAGAGCTCGATGAGGTTATCAACATCAATATCCGTGCGTTTCGCGGGCATGTATATGACCTCCAGACAGTCCCTACACTATACTTCGGCAGTGGGATACTTATGTCTAACTGCAGGTGCTGCACGGCACCGGTGGTGGAATGATGGAGGTCTCGGCCGATACCATCAAGACGATCCGGGAGCTCTGCGAGGACATCATGGCCCGGGACGGTTTCGCCCAGTCGCTCACGTTGCGGGCCGTGGCGATCCTTGCCGCGCTGGATATGCAGGAGAAACGGCATGGGGCGGCGAATTCCCCAGGATAGACGGCACCGCCGGCAGCGGAGGAACGGAAAGGAGAACCGGTACCGGGAACCGGAAAGGAGATGAAAGAATTATGAGCATGTTTTTCGGGAAAACCTTCACGCAAGATGGGCGGGAGTTTCACGTCGTCGGGAAGTCCCTGGTCTGCAAGGTGATGGGAAACCTCACGGGGATCACTGCCCTGTGTGACCTCGTGGTGCGGCCCGAATGGCTGAAGACCGAGGGCGAGTGGGCGCCCCCCAACATGGACTTCTTCCTCAAGATGCTGGGAGAGTTCGAGACGTGGGCCGGGGACAACCTGCTGCTGATCCAACGGAAGACGGCGGTCACGGCCGCCGGCTGGATCGCTACCCTGTACCGGAACGACTCCGCCTACTGCCCCCGGATCGGGTGGTTGGCGCTCGCCATCGCTTCTCACCCCGACTGGTCCTTCGGGCAACTCTGCGACGAATACCTGAAGACGGAGAAGCGGACGGACCGCCTCGCCAGATACCAGATGCTGGTCGATTACGCCAGGCGGCAGTACCGGAAGCGGGCCTGGGTCCGGGCCTCCGTCGACTGGGGGATGGCGTGGATCCGGGATCATGGGAAGGAGTTCGCCTGGCAGGTCCCGTCGGAACCCGGATCGGATCTCTCCTACTACGACCCCCGGTCGTGGCCGGGGAACACCCCCACCCCCTGGGAAGCCGTGAACGGAGGCCGGCCATGAATCCGAATAGATGTCAATGGATGCCCGATGAGGATGGGACAATTGACCTTGTGTTCATTGGGGAAGACTTCTATGTGAAGAGTCATACCCTCATCTCCTCAATTTATCGTCAGGAGAAGGACGGCAGGTTGACTAGATTCGATTGGGGCTTCCTCCAGTTGGCAATTAAGCAGGCAGGGAAAGGTACCACCATCCACGCCCGGGAAGCTACCCCCGAGGAGCTCGCACGGTTTGAGGAGATGTTGATAGAGATTCGCAAAGATCCCGAAGGGGCCTCTCTAGTGGTTCTGCTCGAAGACATGGCACTGGGAAGGGATATCCATACGGTGGGACCATGACCATGAACAGCCACGTCATGAAGGTCCTCACCCGGGCGGGGGAGCTCTATTCCGAGATCGACCCCGCGGAGCTCGGGGTGTTCCTGGAGAACGGGGACCGCGTCATCGATGACGGGAACATCATCGCGCAGACCGAGTGGACCTACCGGTTCCTGCTGCAGCGGTACAGGGAGTTCGAGAAGGACCCCATGATGGGGCGCCTGTACGGGTCGAAGATCAGAGCTGATATAATCCTGGCGCTGGCCTCCCCCCAATGGCGGCAGCGGTTCCAGTGGGAGACGTGGTTCATGGCCGAGTACTAC
>Ga0315277_10006352_pt1 | contig 15495 bp, 13 predicted proteins | sample YL17G05_15_MG_FD_203695 | JGI IMG/M metagenome (GOLD analysis project Ga0315277, IMG submission 203695) | Sediment microbial communities from Yellowstone Lake, YNP, Wyoming, USA - YL17G05_15 | ecosystem: Environmental > Aquatic > Freshwater > Lake > Sediment | place: USA: Wyoming | collected...
AACAGAACACCATCTGGAACCCTCCATCCCTTTGCTCCTTTGTCCCTTGGCCCCTGGAACAAATTGAAAAATCGTGACGAAAGCCCGTTTTTTCTCAATTAGTTGTGTAATTTCCGAGACGTTATTTTATATTCACTTGCTCTGCGCCACCTGCCGCGTCGGGGCGCATGGGAGCAAGCGGGCAAGCAACTACGAGAATGGTGAGGGCTATCATCACAACATAGATTATTACATGGGCAAGTACTTGAAGTAAGAGCCAGGTCAGGCCGTTAATTTTTCTGGAGTCCGCCCTCCACGCTGATGGAGCTTCGTGCTGACAACCAGCAACTGACGCGATCTTTGCGTTCTTATGCATGAGATCTGCGGCCAACACAAAGACGTCGCCACCGCTAGCTTGATCCAGAACTGGATTGACGAGACTGAGCGGCGGACATGGTTCTTATCGGAGATAAAGCGCGGCCTCTAGAGGAGCCAGACATCTAAGCTTCAACAACCGACAACCATCAACGTCAAGAGAGAAAAGGAGAATCTCAATGGCATACGTTACTGTCGATAAGGGAAACTCCGATAACATCGATCTTTACTATGAGGACCACGGCTCTGGTAAGCCCGTTGTCCTTATCCACGGATATCCGCTGAGCGGTGCTTCCTGGGAGAAGCAGGTACCAGTTCTTTTGGACGCAGGTCACCGGGTCATAACGTATGACCGTAGAGGGTTCGGCAAGTCCAGCCAGCCAACAACGGGCTACAACTACGACACCTTCGCCGAGGACCTGCACAAACTGGTAACGCAGCTCGAATTACGTGATTTCGCGCTGGTCGGTTTCTCTATGGGTGGCGGCGAAGTGGCGCGCTACTTGGGAAAATACGGATCGAAGGGCGTGAGCAAGGCCGTAATCATTTCCGGAGTCCCGCCCTTCCTGCTGAAGACGCCAGACAACCCGGAGGGCGTGGACAGCAGCGTCTTCGAGGGAATCCAGAAAGCGATAGTCGCAGACCGCTATGCGTTCTTCACCGACTTTTTCAAGAATTTCTACAACTCGGACCTTCTGCTGGGCAAGCGGGTCAGCGAACAGGTGGTCCAGTCCAGCTGGAACGTCGCCGCCGGCTCCTCTGCTACAGCCAGCCTCGCTTGCGTGCCAACATGGCATGAGGACTTCCGCAACGACCTGACCCGCATCGATGTGCCCACGCTGGTTATTCACGGCGATGCGGACCGGATTCTGCCGATCACTGCCTCGGGACTTCGGACTGCCAAGCTGATCAAGGGAGCCCGCCTGTTGGTGGTAAAGGATGGGCCGCACTGCATAACTTGGACACACGCAGATCAGGTTAACAGTGAACTGCTGGAGTTTCTTGGGAAAGATAAGCGAAGCCCGGAAGAAGGATGCTCCTCATAGCCTGGGCTTAATCCCAAAAGGAGCCAAGATGCGAACGATCCGCGCTCTCCTACCAGTTTGTCTCTTGATGTCTCTCGGTTGCCAGTCGCATCAACCCATCGACATTTACGACGGATTCAAATCACCCGCGTTGAGCACGGCATGGAGCACCGAGCGATTCCTTCCCGGCGCCCTGGTGATCAGTTCCGAGGTTGTCAGATCGGGAAGAAGGGCTGCCAAGATCACGCTTCATCAAGGAGATCAAGTCGAGGATGAGAAGGGGACGATCCTCGAACGGGCGGAGTTGATGGAAGCACGCGAACTCACATCACTCGAAGACTCAACGTATTCGTATTCGTTCAGCATGTTCTTGCCGCAGGATTTCCCGGCTGTGCCAACCCGGCTGGTCATCGCTCAGTGGAAACAACACTGCCGGTCCGGGAAGTGCATCGAGGACAGTCCCGTCCTTGCCCTGCGATATCGGTCAGGTGAGTTTCGTGTGACGTTACACGCTGGGCCCAAGACACAGACGCTCTATGGCACGACAGATGAGATCAGAGGCAAATGGTTAGACTTCACCTTCCTGATTCGGTTCTCCCGGCAGCGGCACGGGCGGATAAAAGCATGGCTGAACGATCGCCAGATCGCCGACTACACAGGCGTAACGGCATATTCGGAGGCCTTCGGCTATCCACCCCCAGGCCGGTTCTATTTCAAGATGGGATTCTACCGGGACCAGATGGCGGAACCGATGACGATCTATCTTGATGAGTATAGGAAAAAACAGTTGCCAAAGAATGGTTTTTAGTCTTCTATCCATACCAAGCGTTGGTCGATAATCACTGATTCGCCCGCTGCTTCTGCGGATGTCCTTCGTTGCATTGCGACCAGCACTCACCATATCCACCGACTGCTCCCGCGTTGCGGGAGCAGCAATCCCTAGCGGAAAACAGTGACTTCGAACATTAGGTCCACATACGGCTTCCCATCAGCGCCGGTATACTGCCTGATTGCTCAAGCGTAATTTGGCATAGTTGCCGACGTCGGTGTGTACGGCAAAAGAAAAGTTGTTTTGAAGATTGCTCGACCCATCACTCAGGTCTATGGGATTTTGATTAAATGTGAGCGCTTTGAGTTGCGGGAGCGATACGCCGTCGATCGCATTGTCGTCCTTGATGCCCAGCACGGCAAAAGCCGAGCCGTTGACGGATTCGAGACGGCGAGTTCTTATATCCACACCTCTGTACACAAAGTCCCAAGGGAAATCCTCGTCACCGGTGCTTGTCTGAAAAAAGTCGACAGTGAAGGTGTCGACATCCACGGGCATGGGCGTATTTGCCGTAGATGAGTATGCCGGCTCAGGAACATATCTGTACGTGTTCCTGCGCAGAGTCTCTCAATCCATCGGCATTAGCGTCGCGTATTGGATGCCGTTGGAAGTCTGAGTCTGCAAAAGCGCCAGAAGTGCTATGGGGCCGGCCGCCTTAAATTCGGCAATTCCCTTGAAATCCTGGGTCTTCATAAACTCTCCAGTGCCGAATCGTCGGAATCGGTTCATGGAATCACTCGGGATCAGGCCACTCAACCTCGGAATTCGAGGGAATTCAAATTGGGAGTTGGGTAGCCTGTCCCTGGATCTATGTTCCTCCTGGTCAGATCAGTACCGCATCAGCTTGGCCTGAATCAGCACACCTCCAGACGGAAAGCGCAAGCCCGCTGAGGTGAAGTCGCCGTTGCGGAGCAGCGTCGGCTTCCACTGGCCGTTTTCGTATATGCCTTCCTCAACCCGGAGGAATTGTACATCCGTAAGCCCTGACCCCATGGGGGGCTTGAAATCGAGGGCTGCATCGAAACCGGCGATCAGGAATTCATCGGGCCCCAATTGACCTACCAGCACGCGACCCGATGGAACCGAAGGTCCCGAAGCGGCAAGGGGCTGGCCCGAACGGCGGGCCGGGGGGCGGAAGCGAACGAGAATGTCGTATCCATCGAAGTAAAGCATGCGCCCCGGGATGAAGTCCTCTTCGACGGCTGCCTTCAACTTGCCCGCCGCCTGGAGATCTGCAATCACCGGAAGCGCGGACCTGACGGCACGGAAACTCGCCGCGATGTCGGCAAACTGCGGTGACAGTTCGGTGCCGGGACCCGAGTCGAAGCCGTAAGGAGTAAAGCCAATGGCCGAATGGTCCGCCAAGGCATAAAAGAAGTAGCGGGCGAAGGCCATGCCGCCGCCAGTCTCGACAACGAACAACGGGTTGTCCGCGCGGTGATATCGGGAAAGGATCGTCTGATAGATAATGGACGATTGGTGATAGATGTCCGGCCCGATCAAGTCGATGTCGGGCGCCACCGCTTTCCACAGATCGATCATGTGCGATTGAGGCCCGCCGCTTGGATAGCTGTCACCCGGGCGATCGAACTCGGTAAACCGATCATTGGTTCCCTCGCCGCCCATCCATACGTTGACATAAGCAGGGATTGGATAAACCTGTTTGCCGGCGCGTGCCACGTCGTTGATGTAACTGGAAAGGTAATAGCCGGTGAACATTTCTTCGCCCCGAACACCGAAGACCTCTTTCCAAGTCCCAGGCTGTTTCTTCAGGGCTGTCACAAGCTTCTCGGGCACCTGTCCGTTGAAAAGCTTGGTTGCCTCGGCTGAATAGTCCCGCACCGAACCGAGAATGCCCGACTCGTTCTCCACCTGCATCATGATGACGGTGTGATCGCTGCCGTCGATCTCCCTGAGGTGCTTCATAAGCTCGGTATAGGCCTTGCGATCGGCATCCTTTGTCACCTCTCCATGTGGCGAGAGTACGCGGATCGGCTTGCCGCCGTAATTTAGAACCCGTGGGAATCGCTTGGGATCGGACTTCACCCATGTGGGCGTGTAGTCCATTGCCCCGTTCTTGTAAGTGCCGAACCAGAGCGGGACAGCCCGTAAACCCTGCGATCGCAGGCCGCGGATGATCTGATCGATCCCGCTGAAATCGAACTTCCCCTCCTGCGGTTCGATCTGTTCCCAATAGATCGGGAACTCAATCGTATTAGCATTGAGTGCCCTGAACTTCGGCCAAGCCCGTTCCATCCGATCCGGGAAGCCGGTTGGGTTGCCAACCTGACCGCCGAGGATGATAAACGGCTTGCCGTCTACGATGAGTTGCGTGATTTTGCCCCGCTTTTCAAAACGCGGGAGGTTATCGCCGGCTGGTTGGGCACGAAGCAGTGGAGCAAGGCACACAGTTGCAAGTATGCAGGTGATGAATTTGCGTGAGCGGATTATGTCAGCCGCGAACATGAGTTGGTCCTCCTTCCGCGCGTGAAATAAGTCCTAGCCTCAGACGGTGCCGCTGGGCCTTATTTAGTTTTTGTCGCGAGACTCCCTTTGGGTCGAAGCCCCGGAGGGGCATCGGAGATTAGCCTGGGGCGTGAGCCCCCGGAAATGAAGCAGCATTCAAGAAGCCCCGGCAGGAGCGAAAGGCTTTTTGCTGCAAGGTTCTTCTGTCGCCCCTCTGGGGCTCGGCGCTCTTTATCTGGCTGACCCCGGGCTCTCACCCGGGGCTAATCTCTCGACGCTCCGGGGCTCGCCTGCCGTCAGGACCCTTCACTTCGAGCATGGTAGCGAAGATTCCAGCCCTCTTGAACTCTCGCCAGGGCCTTTACAAGCACATTGTATTTCACTATTGTCGCCATTGCATCAGAACTCGATGCTGTCAACGTCGGACTGTCGATCCATGTCTTCCAGCGGCTCCGTTCCGCACGGACAGATGGCAAAGGTACGGTCCTATGCATTTCTTTAATCGGAAGATCTTCTTTCTTCGCGCCAGCCAGATGCTTCTGCCGCTCATGCTGCCGCTGGCGCCGGCAGCGCTAAGGCCGTGGCAGCAGATTACCGATCCCTCCCTCCGCGAGGCGGCGGCGAACTTTCGCACTCCTCCGCGCGAATACGGCGCGATTCACTGGGCCATCTGGGGCGGCGAACTGACACGGGATAGAGTCGTCCAGGAGTTCGACACGCTTGCGGCGAACGGCGTTTTCGTCGTGAATCTCGGTCCGGCTCGCGGCATGAATCCGAAGTACCTGTCGCCCGAACATCTGGCGCTCACGAAGTTTGCCGTGGAAGAGGCGAGCAAGCGCGGCATGAAAGTCTGGCTGGCTGACGAAGGCAGTTATCCGAGCGGCTTTGCGGGTGGCAAGATCAGCACCGATTATCCCCAACTGTGCATGCAGGGCATCGTGGCCGATACGCGAATCAGCGTCGCCCCCGGGCAGACCATCTCGATGCCCGTTCCGCCCGATATTTTGGGAGCACTGGTGGCGAGTCCGGCCGCCGGGATCAGCGAACCACTTAACATCCGCAACGGTGAGATCAAGTGGACCGCGCCGCCAGAAGGACGTTGGGAAATTGTGCTGGTACGCCACGTCTTCCGCAGTTCGCCCACCCGCTACATCAACCGCTCTGACGGGACGTACTCCAAGGACAGCCTTTATTCGTTGATCGACTACCTGAACCCCGAGGCCACCCGCGCATTTCTGAAGACCACCCATGAAGTGTACAAAGAACTGTTCGGCGATGAGTTCGGCAAAACGGTTCTGGGATTCTTCGGCGACGAGCCTGATTACACTGGCTTCATCCCCTGGACCCCCGCCCTACTGGAGAAGTTCAAGGAGCAGAAGGGATATGATCTCCAATCGTATCTGCCCTTGTTCTTTGCGCCGAAACTGGCCGGCGAGGTGCGGCGCGCCAAGGCCGATTATTGGGACGTCTGGAGCGGCATTTTCCGCGGCAGTTTCTTTGGCGTCCAGGCGGACTGGTGTGCGAAGAACAATCTGGAATACCTGGTCCACCTGAACCACGAGGAGCTGATGCTCAGTCTCTCGCGCGGCGAGGATCTCATTCGCAACGAGGGAGATTGTTTCCGAGACATGCGGCACGTGCAGGTCCCGGGCATCGACAATCTGAGCCAGTTGCGGCCGGAAATGGTCAACCGGGAAGACACGACACACGCGACGAACAACAATTTTCCCAAGCTGGCCTCCTCTGCCGCACACCTGTTTGGCGGGCCGAGGGCGTGGACCGAACAAGGTGGTGGGCTGGGCGTGGAAGGAAAGTTTCAGTTGGATTATCAGCTTGTACGCGGGTACTGGGGTCGTATCTGTAGAATGTAGTTTTTATATTAGAAAACGGCAGAGCATGCTATTCATTCTCATCTGAAAACTACATTCTACAGATACGACCCCATCGAGCGAGGCGTCTCAATGATGAAGTCTTCCTTCCCCACGAGTGGTTCCAGCTGGAAGCCGCTGCTCGTTTTCCTACTATACGCCATAGCCGCCGGGGTGGCCGTCCCCTCGAGGACTGTCGTCGCCGGGGCTGACGCTCTGGAACTCCGGCCAATTCCCGCATCCGAATTTTCGCGGCTCATCCGCGAATTCTCCGAAGAAGACGGTTACTTCCACTCGGACAACTTCACCTCAAATGAGACTTCGTACCTTCAGGTGACCGACCAGCTTGGCCGATTGGGTGTCTCAGGCGGCGCCTATATTGGAGTCGGTCCCGAACAGAATTTCACTTACATTGCCAAGGTTCGGCCGCGGATCGCATTTATCGTCGACATTCGCAGGCAGGCCATGCTTCAGCATCTGCTTTACAAAGCCCTCTTCCAACAAGCCGAGACGCGCACCCAATTCCTGGCTGCCCTCCTCTGCCGGCCTCTCCCCGGCACAAAAGAGCGGTTGAATCGCGCGTCCATTTCCGACCTCCTTGAGTACTTCCGTCGCAGCCCTCCGGCAACGGACCAAGTCTTCACGCGGAACCTCGCGCGGATGAGGAGAATCATCCAGGAAGACTTTCGATTTCAGTTGACCAACAGCGACCCGGCGCGCCTGGAGTATGTTTATTCGGCTTTCCGCAACACCGGGTTGGACGTCTCGTTCAGGTTTGGAGGTGGGGGTTGGCGAGGGTACGGACGATTTCCCACCCTCGCGGACCTCATCCTACAGAAGGATCAGCAGGGCCGACTCGGCAATTTCCTCGCCAGCAATGATGATTACCAGTTCGTCCGCCGTCTGCAGTTGTCGAACCGGATCATCCCAATAGTGGGGGATTTCGCCGGACCTAAGGCGCTGGCCTCCGTAGGCCGGTACCTCGCCGCGAACAAGTACATCGTCAGCGCTTTCTACACCTCGAACGTCGAGCAGTTCCTTTTTCAAAACGGCGTGTACGGCGAATTTCTGGCGAACGTCCGCGAGCTGCCGATTGACGGCAAGAGCGTTTTCATCCGTGCAGTTGCGCCCATGGGCCATGTGCATCCGGCTCACCTGCCAGGGCACCGGTCAACCACTGTGCTGCAGAAGATCTCGATCTTTTGGCGCGACCAGGACTCCGTCCCATATCCGAGCTACTGGGCCCTGGTGACAACCCACTACATCCCGAACGAACAGCACTGATCAGCGGGAAACGGAAAAGCTTGTCAGATAACTGCACGCTATAAAGGGCGTACAACCGGCGAGAGGCCAAAATGAAAAGGTCCCCAAGCACTATGATCTAACGTTCCTGGTCATCCTCAAGGATCACGACTCTTTTCGCGTCTTCTTTTCGCTGGCGGAACTGCTGCCCCAATGTGGGCACGCCCAAGTCTTGCTGGTCTGGAACGTTGATGGCAAGCCCCTCCCCGGCAAGGAAGCTCCCTTCTGCCTGGTTGTCTCGAGTGACAAAGGACACGATCGGTCAGTTACTCTGGCTGCCGAACGACCTTTTCAGCAGCGCCCGGCTGCGGCCAGGAGCAGCCCCGCCGCGTCGAGCCAGAACGGGTGATGCTTGACCCGCTCGATCAAGCCAGTCCCGTAGCCTGGCATTGTTGGACCAGGCTTGGAGCATCGGGGCGGGGCGCGTTCCGCTCGTTGTCCCAATAGGGCGACAGCTTGCGCAGGTTCGCCACAATCCGCGGGAATACCTCGATGGTCTTGTCGATGTCTTCCTCGGTGTTGTACCTGCTGAGGCTGAAGCGGACGGAGCCGTGGACCGCCGTGAAAGGCACTCTCATCGCCCTCAGGACATGAGAGGGCTCGAGGGAGCCGGAAGTGCAGGCCGAGCCGCTCGAGGCGCATATTCCATGCTCGCTGAGCTGATACAGCATGCCCTCTCCCTCGATATAATGGCACGAAATGTTCAGCGTGTTGGGAAGTCTTGGCGCCCCCTTGCCGTTGACTTGGACGCACGGGATCTTTTCCACAAGCGCATGCTCCAGCCGATCCCTCAAGCTTGCAATCCGGCCCTCGTCCTGTTCCCGGGTCTCCAGGGCCAGCTGCAGCGCCTTGGCCAGCCCGATAATGTATGGCACATTCTCGGTCCCTGCGCGGCGGCCGTCTTCCTGGTGTCCTCCGAGCAGGTAAGGCCGGCAGCGCGTTCCGCGTCGGATGAAGAGGGCGCCAATGCCCTTGGGCGCATGGAACTTGTGCCCTGAGAAGGACAGCAAATCCACGTACGGAAGCCCCCCCACTAGGTCAATAGGGAGTTTACCCACCGTCTGCGTCGCATCGGTGTGAAAAACGATTGACGTGTCGGTTTCCTTGGTGATACGCGACAGCTGCTCGATGGAGAAAACCACGCCTGTTTCGTTGTTGGCATGCATGATCGATACGAGCAGCGTGTCGGGCGACAAGGCCCGGATGAATTCGCCTGTGTCCAGGTTGCCGTCACTGTCCACGTCGAGGAAGGTCACCCTGTAACCGTTGCGCTCCATTTCCTTGCAGACCTCGAGGACGGCGGGGTGCTCCACGGCAGTCGTGATGATGCGGCGCCGCTTCGGATTTCCGCGCGCGGTTCCCATGATGGCCATGTTGTTGCTCTCGGTGGCGCAGGCGGTGAATACGATCTCTTTGGGATCCACGCCACCCAAGCCGTCGGCGATGCTCTGGCGGGCTGCCGCGATCGCGTGGGCAGTTGGCCGCGCCGGCTCGTACATGGAGCTCGGGTTGAAATAATCCTCTGTAAAGTAGGGGATCATCGCCTGATAGGCTTCGGATGCGACTCCCGTTGTGGCGTTGTTATCAAGATATATGATAGTCATGGGATCAATCGACTGATTACACCTGAATGACCCGGATTCGTTCATCCACCTGGTCCTTCAAGGTCCGCTCGATCATCATTTTGAGGGTCTGGCCTGAAGCAAGGCAGCCGGAGCAGGCGCCGCTCAGGCGGCAGTAAACCAGGGTCCCTTTGATATCCAGGATCTCGACGTCACCGCCGTCCGCTCGGAGGGACGGCCGGATGTACTCGTCAATCAACTTTTCCACTTTTTTGGCGAACTGGTAGGGAGAGAGCTCAGGCACTTCCCGAACCTCGGCAGGAAGGATTACAAAAGGCTGGGCCACAGCTGGAGCCGTACCCGGCTTCCCTTGCCACACCTGGTCGAGCAGGTCCTGAAGCCCGCCGGGAACGTGGTGACAGGACGTGCATCCGCCGCCGGCCTTGATGGTGTTGGTGATCTCGGGGATGGAGCGCAGGTTGAGCTCGCGGATCTTTCGCTTGATGTACGGCTCGGTCAGGGAAAAGCATTTGCAGACGATTCTCCCTTCCTCCGTTTCCTGATCGTGGATGTCGATGCCCAAGCTCTTCAGGTCGACGCCTCGCCGCTGCGCCCAGTTGAAAACGGCGGCTTCCAGCGCATCCGCGCCCATGACCGAGCAGTGGATTTTCTGCTTCGGCAGCCCATGCAGGTATTCGACTATGTCACTGTTGCGGATCTTAAGGGCAGTGATGGGAGTATAGCTCCCCTGCTCGATAATGGCGCAAAGAGCTTCGGATGACGCAATCGCCGAAGTGCAGCCGAAGGTAAGGTATTTGGCTTCGGTGATGACGTCCCGGGTTGGGTCGGTGGGGTGGCGCCTGACTCGGAAGGTGAAGCGCATGGCGTCGCCGCAAGCGATCGAACCATGCTCGCCCATGCCGTCCGGATTCTCAATCTCCCCGAGGTGCGTGCCCGGCTTACCCAGAACGGCATCCATGAATAGCTGCTTTGTCTTCTCGCTGTAATCCCAACCCATTTGAAACTCCGAATTTATGAAGCCCAAACCGCCGCTGGATCGGCAGAAAGATCAACCGTGATCCGGTGTATGCACAGACAAAAACATGACAGCGGCATTATATCCCCCTTTTGCGAGGCACGAAAATCATAGATGCGCGCTTGCAGGTCGCGGTTATGGCGAAGGGCAACCGGACTCCGCAGGCCCGCTGGCTTTGTTGCTCGCTCCTCACATACCACCCCGGGTATAGCTCGTCGCTCGCGCCTCGCCAGCGGGCCTGGGGGCCTGCAGCAAAATGCCAAGTAATTCTTGCGCGAGCCCTAAGGTTTAGATCGATGGCCTGCTGAGCCTCCCGAATCATGCCGGATGTGGACCGTTGCTAGAACCTGAATACAATCCCGCTCATGATTCGGACATTGTGCGTCCAATACGGACGAGTGCGCATGGGAATGTAATCGAGTTGCACGACGCGGATGGCGATACGCCCACTCACGGTGACATCCGCTCCGCCTCCCAAACCCATAGCGAAGCGAGCTTCCGCGATACCAGGAAGAGGTAAGGGGGGAGGCAAGCCTGGCAGGGGATGGTACGGTATTTCCGAGGAGTTGATACTCACGGCACCCGCGTGCTGATCATTCCCCCTGATTCTTATATCATTCGGATTTGATGAAAAGAATTTGTCCAGTCGTGACTCATCCGTACCGTTGAGCTCTGCGACAGTTATGGATGTACCTGTGCTGCCCCTGGCTGCCATCAGTCGCAAGCAGGCCTCACGCACGGGTCTGGCACTAAGCAGGCGGAGCGGCTATATCAGGGTCAGCTCCAATGTGCCGCTCATCAGCTTTGCCGTTTTCGGGACCCACACGCTTTCCGCGCTCTCGGCGATTCCGCCCCAGCCTGCCCTCAGCGCAAGCCGTCAGTAGCCGAGCTTGCTTCGGACTTCGACAACAAAAAGCGGCTTGTTCCGACTGTCCGCCGGTTAAGGGCATAATAATGAGGGTGTGTGAACGAGCATCGGCGCATTGCTTTCCGCATATCGCTGGGAGCTGCCGTACCTCCCCAGTCGTACACCGCCATCAGCTTCTGTGCCACTGCAGCGCCCCCTAATTACTCGTCCCGATTCCTAATTCCGAATCCTGGTGGAGTAAACCATCAGGTAGGAGCCATCGGGTAGCCGGACAACGGCCGGGTCGGTAGGCTGGCCATCCTCCAGGCGGCTGTCGACTTCCGCCAAAAGCCGGTAATCGGCATCAGGCACCCAACCGATCCCGTCCCTGGTGAAAATGGATGAGATGCGGCCGGTTTTGAATCAAGGTCGTGGTGACGGAGATGTTTTCCCCGTCATAGGAGATGCCTCCCCAGATATCGGCCTGCGAAAACTGGACGGATTGCGCCAGGGACAGGATGGAGGGTGCCTGTGCCCTGGGAGCGATCGCGGACATCGCCAGCAACAATAGAACCCGCACACGAGGAAACATACGCACGACACTCCGGACTGCTTTCGCCCACGCCAGGCTATTGTGCCGGGATTGCGGAAAGGGCCGTCAGGGTTCGGGTTCCGAAAACCGCGTAGGCGGCAATCTGCCGGCTGGCACGAACGCGGAAATACCCTCTTGTCATCGCCGACAGTCCCGCGAACAACTCCGGGATCAGCTTCGCAAACCTAGCACCCGGCTTCAGGCTCCACGTTTGAGATTCTATCGGCTCTCCCCCGGGATTGTATACTGTCACGGTGACGTCCGTCGGCTCGCTGTCGAGGTTCAGGGCAGCAAGGCCGGTAAAATAAAATGGGGGTATGCACATGACTCCAGTAACTAGCGATGTTACGACCCCAACCTGGGCTGAAAGGAATCCTTGGCGATTCTTGGCGTCTTTGAGCCTTTGCGGTGGTTTTTTATAACCCCACCACAAAGACGCAAAGACGCGAAGATTCGCAAAGGCTCATCTGGCTCAGACCGGACCGTTCAGGCAGTCCTTACTGGAGTCAAATGCATAGCCCAAATTGGTGAATTAGCCTCCACCTATTTTTTCAGCGTGTAAAACTCGTACCGCAGCTCCCACTTCTCAGCCTTGCCCGGCGCGATTCGCATCTGCACAAAAGGTTCGGGGCAGACCGTTTCCTTTCGAGTCCAGAAATTCAGTCTGACAATGGGCCTGTCGCCGGTGACCCGCACGCCGGCGCCGGCGTTCTGGTTCTCAATTGCAAACTCGTAATCCTGAGCGTTGGGTCCGAAGCCTTCCAGCAGGCTCTGAGTGCTCTGCTGTCCCTCGAATCCCTTGAGGAAGACGATCTCACGGCCGCGCGCTTCGAGGAAACCCCGGAAGTCGCGCACGACTCGCAGCTCAAAGGGAAACCTCACAGTGATGCCGGGGCCACTGGGCAAATGGTCGATCATGAAGAAGTTGTGGTTGAATTGCGTGGTTTCGATGACCTTCGAACCGGTGTTCTTCAAGGTATGCGAGATGACCAGCTGCGGCTTGCGATGGATCAGGCTGATGCGCTTGGTGTAGACGTAGGCATAGCCGCTCTTGTCCCGGAGTGTCTGGGAGAACTCGATCCAGTCCTTACCCTTTTTAACCTTCCATATGCCGGCATCCAGGACCTTGTAGGTGCGGAATGGGCTGAAGGAAGCCTCCTCCGGCTTTTCCACCACACCGACGCCGATACGGATGAAGGTATCGCCCGGCTTAGCGTCCGCGTAACCCGGCCCCCCGCCACTGGTGTCGAAGGACTCGGCAGGGCCGGTGATGGACTCGTGGAGCAGTGGGTCGGGCTTCGCCACCCATTGGCCAAAGTACTCGTGGCCCTTGTACTGGAGGCTGTAGATGACGCCCGACCAGTCAAAGCGTGTAGCACGGTAATAGCCTTTTACGGGATCGGGGAGATACAGCTTGGCCTGAATCAAGCCGTTGCCGATCTCCGCGTTCGGGAAGTCCTGCGCGTATGCGGCGAGGGACGCGGCGAAGGCCGCGAGGAGAGCGAAAAGGTAGAAGTATCGAGAGTGTCTCATGATTTAGTCCTTTGATAATGCAGCGATTGTAGACCGGCTCGGCCGGAGGGACAACACCGTAGAGCAGAAATAGGGATGTCCCACCCGTTCCCCTGGTTTTGCCGGCGATATAAATTAGGGAAACGGGTGGGACCTCCCTGGTTTTCCGTGATACGATCGGCCGTTCTTGCGGCGCAATTCGATTAGCGAGATGCTGTGGAAAGCGAGGGGGCGTGAGAAGATGCTGAACCTACTGCGCGGAGGGTGGCGATGGGTCCTGATCGGCTGGATGTTTGCGATCAGTGCTATCTCTTATCTGGACCGTGTAAACATTTCTATTGCCGGCAGATCGATACAGCAGGATTTCCATCTGGACAACATCCAATTAGGATGGGTTTTCAGTGCCTTTGTACTGGGATATGCCTTGTTCCAGGCGCCGGGGGGCCGTCTGGCAGACCGCTTCGGGCCCCGGAAGGTCCTAACGCTGGGGACGGTCTGGTGGGGGCTGTTCACAGCCCTCACGGCTTTAGTGCCGGCGGGCGTCTCAGGGGTGCTCATCATTCTGCTGGCCGTGCGCTTCAGCCTGGGATTGGGTGAGGCGGTGGTTTTCCCCGCTTCCAACCGGCTGGTAGCCAGCTGGATCCCTTCCCAGGAGCGTGGCTTGGCCAACGGACTGATCTTTGCCGGCGTGGGCGCAGGCGCGGGGATCACACCTCCCCTCATTACTTATATCCTTACGCATTATGGCTGGAGGTGGTCGTTCTGGATCAGTGCAATGATCGGACTGGTCGCTGGCGCCATCTGGCTTTGGCTGGCTCGCGACAAGCCCGAGGAGCACCCTTGGATAAGTCCGGAGGAGGCAGCCTACATTCGAGCAGGATTGCCTCAAGCGGCGGCCGGGGCCGACGCCGGAGGAGCGCTCCCCTGGCGCACAATTCTGGGGAGCAGGGACGTGCTGGCCGTCACGTTGAGTTATTTCTGTTACGGCTACGTTGCCTACATCTTCTTTACCTGGTTCTTTATTTACCTCAACGCGGTGCGCGGGCTGAACCTGCAGTCGAGTTCGTATTATGCGATGCTTCCTTTCCTGGCGATGGCGACCTGTTCGCCGTTGGGCGGGTGGATCAGCGACCGCCTGATGAAGCGCTTTGGAAAGCGCATAGGCCGCTGCGGCATTGCGGCCGTGAGCATTGCCTTTTCGGCGGTTTTCCTCGCGCTGGGGACCCAGGCGCAGGATGCACGGCTGGCAAGCATAGTGTTGGCGGGGGGCGCGGGAGCGTTGTACCTATCGCAGAGTTCGTTCTGGTCGGTCACGGCCGATCTGGCCGGCCGATCGGCGGGATCGGTTTCCGGTGTGATGAATATGGGCGGCCAAATCGGCGGAGCAGTGACCGGGGTGTTGACCCCCTTTCTTGCGAAAGAATTCGGATGGACGGTGCCGTTTCTTGTGGCGGCGGCCCTCAGCCTGGTGGGATCGTGCGCGTGGCTGGTGGTGGATCCCAGGCGAGAACTGGCTCGGAAGCACGTAAATTCAAATGACAACTAGCAGCTCGACGGCGCCCGCTTCCAAGAGCCTCGCCACGAAGTTTCCATGATCCTGCGGCTCGCCGCCTTGGTGGTTTCCTTTTAAAGACCGCACCACCAAGACTCCAAAAGCACCAAGGACACCAAACCTAGCATTTTCAGGAGAGTTGCTCATGCAGCGGTGCTGCGCCACTGCTCATGAAAATTACCAATGGTTATGAAGACGGAGCGAGAACCGCGTGCTTGCTTCCCCGTCAGCAGGCCTTCAGAGCCGCGACCGTAGGGAGCGGGATCACACAGCATGGGGGCCAGGATTCTCTCCTATCAAGGTTTTTCTGATCTGTATTTGAAAAGGCATCGAATCATGCTATGCAGTCCGCTCGCTTCGCTCGCGGCTCTGAAATCCTTCTAAAGGGTCACAGCTATCCAAAATCGGACATTCTCGGAAGATTTTCACGGGAGGAATCCACAACTCCTTCTATGAGATCGTTCTTGGTGTCAAGCACTTCTTTCGAACTCATATAGCTTTTTCCTTCTCGCTTGGGGGTGCGGCTTTGCCTTCCTCGGGGGTGTTGGGG
>Ga0315277_10006353_pt1 | contig 15494 bp, 17 predicted proteins | sample YL17G05_15_MG_FD_203695 | JGI IMG/M metagenome (GOLD analysis project Ga0315277, IMG submission 203695) | Sediment microbial communities from Yellowstone Lake, YNP, Wyoming, USA - YL17G05_15 | ecosystem: Environmental > Aquatic > Freshwater > Lake > Sediment | place: USA: Wyoming | collected...
GAGGTGATAGCGACCGCTTTCAATATTTTCTAAACGAGGTTCTGTCCCTGAAATCTTTAGGGCCTTCACCTTCTCATTGACTAGCCCGAGAGAGATATAACCGACGGCATTGGGGTCACCTGCCACCACCTGACGAATGGCGCCATTGGAGTCCTGAACGAGGGCCTCCAGGGCAATCTCCTCTTTTCCCATCAACAGCTTTTGAAAGGCTTCTCTTGTCCCGGACCCCTCCTCACGGGTGACCAGGGTGATGGTCCTGTCCGCTCCCCCCAATTCTTTCCAGTTTTTGATCCTGCGGGTGAAAACCTCTCTCACTTTCACTAACGGCAGATCGATGACCGGATTTTTCGGATGGACAATAATGGCGATGGCGTCCCTTGCGATGAGGACTGAATAAAGGGATTTTTCTCCTCCGATGAGAGACCGGGAGGACATACCAATATGTGCCGCGCCGCTTCGAACCGCTTCAATTCCTGCAGAAGAGCCTCCTCCCTGAACATAGATATGAGATCGAGGGTGAAGATGCATATATTCTTCAGACAGCAATTCGGCAAACGGTTCAACCGATGTCGACCCAGCCACGGTGATCCCCGCCTTGGATCGCTGACAACCCACTGCGAAAAAAAGGAGCAGGAGCGATAAAAGGAACCACAATGAATAAGATATTTTCGTATTTGTCTTCACTTGCTTATCCAAAATTCCAATTTCCAAATTCCAAACTCCAAATAAGCTCCAATTTCCCAATTTCCAGTTTTTGTTGTTTGGAATTTTGGTTATTGGTGTTTGGTCATTATTTGAGTATTGGTGCTTGGAGATTGGTCATTCCCCCGACAGGGGGTCTATCCATATCTTCCTGTCACATAGTTCTCCGTTTGTTTGTCCTTGGGCCGCGTGAAGATATCTCGCGTGGGAGCATATTCCAGCATTTCACCCAGCAGGAAGAACCCTGTCCAATCGGAGGTGCGAGCCGCTTGCTGCATGTTGTGCGTGACGATGACAATCGCATAATTCTTCTTTAATTCCTGCATCAATTCTTCAATCTTTAGCGTCGCAATCGGATCGAGTGCAGAACAGGGCTCGTCCATCAAGACGACTTCTGGTTCAACCGCCAGGACGCGTGCGATACATAGACGCTGCTGTTGTCCCAGGGTAAGGCTTAACGCGTTTCGAAGAAGCCGATCCGAAACTTCAGGCCATATGGCAGCATCTTTTAGGCTTTGCTCCACTTTCTCTTCGATCTCCCTTTTCGAGAAGATCCCCAATACCCTCAGGCCAAAAGCAACATTTTCAAAGATACTTTTCGGAAAGGGATTTGGTCTTTGGAAGACCATTCCTACCCTTTTTCTGAGAGAGACCACATCGGTCCTAGGCTGGTAAATATCCTCCCCGTCAAGCGTCACCCTTCCTTCGGTTCGAGTATGAGGAATCAGTTCATTCATCCGGTTGAGGGTCCGGAGAAAGGTTGATTTCCCGCACCCGGAAGGACCGATCAGTGCGGTGATCTGGCGGTCCTTGATGACAATGTTGATATCTTTTAAGGCATGAAATGAACCATAATAGAGATTAAGCCCCTGAGTCTCAATTTTAATCGAAGATTTCACATCTGTCCTTTGAATCGAAATTGGATAGACTAAAAAGTCCGCACTTCACCAGAAGATTAGCAGATAATTATTATCCAATCAAGATGATAGTAGGCGATAAGTGATGGTGACAAGAATTTTATGATACCTTGACCGTGAAGGGGCAATCTGTTATTTTATCTCAGTCGTTCTTTAAGAAAGGAGATGGCTCGATGGAGAAGAAGACTCAGCTTTCAGTCATTTTGACAAATACCCCTGGAGAGCTTTCAAAGATGTGCGATGTGTTGAAGGAAGCCGGCATCAATATTCTGGCGATGAGCATCCAGAATGCGAAGGACTCGGTCAAAGAGCTCTTTAATATGAGGGAAAAAACGGGAAGAAGGATTGCCTTAGCCGAGAGTTATCGAGGAATATTAAAAGACTCTTCAGACTATTCTTTGATCCGAATTTTAGTTGATAAACCCGCGGAGGCAGAGAAAGTCCTGGTCATGGCGAAGCATCTCCTTTACACCGATCCAATATTAGTCTTCAAACTGGTGAATCAACCCGGAATGCTTGGAAGGGTAGCAAAGCGATTTGGCGAAGCCCAAGTGAACATTGATTATATCTATGGATCAGCCGTGGAAGATAATTCGGAGGCGATGTTCGTCGTCCATATCGCAGAGTCCGACTTCGATCGGATTAAAGATTCCTTTAAAGACCTCAAGTAAGGCAAGGGCGAGATTCTCCCTGCCGGGTTTATTTGAACACAGATCCGGTGATGACACCCGAATAAATGGAGGCCCCACCGGTTTAAAGAAACTCGGACCAATCCTTTTCCATTCCATATCGTTTCAGGTACTCCTTGATCAGTTGTTCGGCGACCTGGAGAGGCTCATACTCCTCCAACCATTCAAGCATGGCTCTCCTCCTTGGTGTTTAATTTCATTAAACACTGCCATCGAAGAGACTGAAATGGCAAAGGAAGATTATAAGCTGAGGGTGGGTTCGGTCCGTCGGAATTTCCGGGGCGCAACATGCCAGGCGAGAAGAACAGAGATAGCACAGGATAGGATGGCGAGAGAAAAGGCTCCTAAATAGCTTTGGGTTTGATCGAAAAGATAACCTGCCAGCCAGGACCCAACCGCAGCGCCTATTCCGATCATGCCTTCAAGCAATCCATAGATCAATCCGAAATGTCTTCCCCTGTAGAGGTCTCCGGCAATAGACATAAACATGGGAGCAGTGGAGCCCCATCCCGCTCCGAAGAAGAAAGCAAAGAGAGAAAGGAGAAAAGAGGAGGGGCTTTTCTGGAAAAGGATGAGAGAGAGAATGCCCAGAGAGAAGGAGAATCCGCCAAGGGTTAAAGTCATTTCTCTGCCGATCCGATCGGAGAGCCATCCCCAGAAGATTCGGAAAACCGCCGATAGGGCCCCTGTGACAGCAAAAAGAGAGGCTGCCCAGGTCCGGTCCACCCCCAAGTCCACGAGATACTTCACGTGATGGACAATGACGATGTAGACGCCGAAAACCATCAGGGCAGGAAAGAGAAGTAAAGACCAGAACCTTGTGTTCTTCATTAGCTCCTTCACCTTCTGATCTTCATTGTTTTCCTTCGAATATTGTGCAGTGGAAGAGAATGTTGAATCATTTCCGTCTACGGAGAGTCCCATCCCTTGAGGCTTGTGTCTCAGAAAGATACCAATAAGGGGAAAAGGAATAGCGAAAACAAGAAGAGAGAATATAAGAAATGCAAATGGCCAGCCACGAATGGTGATCAGGTATTGGAAGAGGGGCACAAAGATGAGAGGGCCGAAACCCATGCCAACACTTGCCAGACCATTTGCCACCCCTCGTTTTTTCTCGAACCAGTGGGAGAGGATGGTGGTGAAAGGTGAGATGCTGAGGCAGGTTACACCGATTCCTGCAATTACACCGAAAAAGAGATAAAAATGAATAAGGGATTTGACCTGTGTGCAGAGGAGGAGCCCCAGACCCATCAAAAAGATTCCTGGAAGGATAACCTTTCGAGGACCCACGCGATCGACGAGGTAACCGACCACGGGAGCCATTACCATATAGACCAACATCCCGATGGACTGGGCTCCTGCAGTTTCTGCGCGACTCCAATGGAAATGGTCAATCAAAGCAACGAAGAAAATGGAGAAGGTGGTTCGGAAGGCGTACCAGAATGACATGGAAACCATGGCCAGGCCAACAATTACCCAGCCGTAGTAAAATCGCCTCTGCATAAAAGCCATCAACCTTTCCATGATAAAAAGAAATTTAATGGATTTTGTCCAAAGAGGTCAAGGTAAAAGAATAAATCGCTTGATTTGCCTTCTATTTTTTGTTAATGATTCAGAAAAGTTTTAAGAAAGGAGAGGACTTTTGAAAACCCCATTAAGATCATCCTTCATCTTTATCCTTGTTCTTCTTTTGATTTCATGCGGGACATCGGCCAAGACGAAGAAAGAGGACAAGGCCCTGAGCCTTGAGGAGCGCTTTCAATTAGCCTTTAAAGCAGCAGAGAGGGGAAATCTGGAGGAGGCTGTCAACGAATATCAACAGGTTCTGAAATTAGACCCAAAGCATTCGAGAGCGCACCTCAATCTCGGATTGGCTTATGGAAGACAGGGAAAGTGGGATAAAGAGATTTCCCAATATAAAAAAGCGATTGGCATTGATCCTAATTTTTCAGAGGCCTATTTTCATTTAGGGGTGGCCTATGGAGAGAAGGGAAATCTGAATGAGGCCGCGGTCCAATATCAGAAGGCCCTTCAGATTAACCCGAATTATGTGGAGGCCCACAACAACCTGGGGAACATCTATTTCAGAAAGGGAAAGATAAACGACGCTCTCTCAGCCTATGCGAAAACGATCGAGATCAAACCGGATTACGCGAGAGGCTATTTCAATATCGGCAGCCTCCATCGCCAGCAGGGGAGGGCGGAAGAAGCCATGGCGTCTTTTAAAAAAGCCATAGAGATCGATGCGAGATATGCATGGCCTCACTATCATCTGGCTTTCATCTATTTTGAGAGAGGAGAATTTAAACTCGCCATCGAACACTGCGACCTGGCCGGAAAGCTGGGAGTCGTTGTCGATCCGAAACTGCTGGAACGCCTTAAACCCTACCGGTAAAACGAGAGACGAGAGATGAGGGACGATGAACGATGGACCATAAACCAAGAACGGTTAAGGTAACGGTGATGAAGCCCGTATCGTTCATAAAAGGTTACGGTTGTCGTCTTTTAAATCTTTTCACGTAACCGTTGCCGGTAACCGAAACGGGCCTCGTTACCCTGACCGAAAGACGAAGCTATGTTCATCGTTTAACGTTCATTGTCTCTAAAGGACTTAACCATGGATACAAGAAAAGCCATTTTCGATTTTCAGTACTCGGAGAAGATGAAGTCCGGACTGATCATAGGAACGAACCTCCTCGAGCAGTTGGTCACTCTCAGGGAGGACAAGGAGCACTCTGGAGGCAAAAAGGTTTTGATCTGGTATCTCGAGGCATTACTCAGAGAACTCCGGATCGCTCAGAATGTAATCGGCATGGACCATTACGTTGATCTGGAGAGGAAATTAATGGAGATCATCGGAAGGGTTCAGATGTCACAATTTCAGGAGTCCCAGAGGTCCTTTTCCGAAGGGATCTCTCTTGCCACCACTTCATGCCAGAGCTCAATGAACTTCCTGATGGAGAAAAAACTGGTTTAGTCAATCCGGAAAGGAGAAAAGGGAATGAAAAGGAGAAACCTTCTTATCTTTTTAGGGTTCTTGATCGCGTTTCCTTCGCTTGCCTACTCCCAACCCATCCCCCCTTTTGATAAACTTTTTGAGAGATGGGGGCCTCGGATTCATCACAGTGATCTCCGGGTCCTTCAGCTTGAAATCTCTCCGGATCCGGTATTGGAGGGCCAGAGGATTCGATTTGAGGCAACGATCTCCAATCTATCTCACTATTCGACCAGATGGTTATGCGGAATACCATTTTCCCTACAGCCGTTACGCCTTTCAAAGGTTTGACCACTGTTTCACAGTCATCGTCGATGTGGAGCGGACCCCGTATCGGACGGATGCGGCTAGGGAGTTCTGCGTCAAACCAATGGGCTGGACGCTCAAACCGTAGGCCATTGCCGATTGCGGAACGGAGAAAAATATTCTTATCTTTGAACTTTAAAATACTAAATCCGCGTTCCGAAATCCGAAATCAAATGAAGGAGGTAAAACATAGTGGAAAGAACATTGCCAGATTTTGAGTTAAAAGGGCCGAAGCCCCGAACCATTGGAATCCTCATTATCCTTCTCATTATTTTCATTTTTTTATGGGGTTCCTTCGCACTCGTCCCTGCAGGCCATAGAGGGGTAGTCCTCTGGTGGGGAAGTGTAGAAAAGAGGGTCATGGGAGAAGGGCTAAATTTCAAAGTCCCCATTGCGGAAAGGGTGATCAAGGTCGATGTCAGGGTTCAGCCCCATCCATTTAAGGAGATTGATGCTGCTTCAAAGGAATATCAAATGGTAAAGCTGACCGGGATGATGAACTTCCATATCGATCCGTCCTATGTCAATGATCTCTATCAAAAGGTGGGCCTTGATTTTGCCAACAAGGTCATTGATCCAGCTTTCAACGACTTTGTCAAGGAGGTCGTCCCGATCTATCAGATCACCGAGATCCTTCCGAAAAGAGAAGAGGTCCGGAAGAGGGCGATGACAAAATTAGGGGATAATCTGGCCAGATATCACATCATCGTCGATGACATTTACTTCGCCAACATTCGCTTCTCTCCTGAATATGAGAAGGCAATTGAAGCCAAACAGGTTGCCCAGCAGCAGGTGGAAACCCAGAGACAGGTATTATTCCAGCGAGAGATCGAAGCTCAGCAAAAGGTTGCCACGGCTAAAGGAGAGGCTGAATCCATTCTGGTGGTCGCCCAGGGACAGGCCAAAGCCAATGAAGTCCTTGCTCGCTCGATCAGCGGCATCCTGGTTGAGTATAAAGGCATTGAGAAGTGGAATGGGGTTTTGCCCCAGGTGTCCGGAGGGGCCGTCCCCTTTATCGACATCGGGAAGATGGGTGGTGCAACGCCAGGGAAAAAATAGTCTGATAGTCTGTTAGTCAGGTAGTCAAAGACCATGCGACCAAAAGACTATAAGACTACGAGACTAACTTTTTGGGAAGCATGACCGAAAAAACGGTTCCTTTCCCCTGCTCGCTCTCGATCTTTACCTCTCCGCGATGGAGTTTTACGATCTCCTGTACCAGTGAGAGTCCGATCCCAAGCCCCCTGGAATCTCCGAGGGGTTTTGTTTCTTCCTGAAAGAAACGGGTGAAGACTTCATTCAGGGATTGGTGGGAGATTCCAATACCCGTATCCATAATGTGGGCAAAGGCAAACCGATCATTCTCCGCAAGGGTGACAAAGATCTTTCCTCCCCGGCGGTTGTATTTGATGGCATTGGTGAGAAGGTTATCGAAAAGCTGGTCAAGTTTATCCGCCACGCCATCGATGGTCAACGGTCCCGCGGGAAGTTGAGTCTCCAATTCTATCTGATATTCCTTCGCCAGAGGTTCAACGGTTGAACAGGAAAATTGAATGACCTTAACCAGATCGATCGGTTCAAATGCATAGGCCTCTTTCCGAATTCCGAGCTCTGCAAGATCCAGAAGGTTGTCGATATTCTTTCCAAGCTTAAGGAGGTTTTTATAGGAAATCTCCAAAAACTTCTTTTGCTGTTCGGTTAAGGAACCCACTTTCTCCTTAAGGATCATCCCGATATATCCCATCACAGAGATCATGGGGGTCTTCAATTCATGGCTAACATTGGACAGAAAATCGTCCTTCATCCGGTCTAAACGGAGTAATTCCTCGTTCGCCGATTGCAGCTTTTTCAGTGTCTCTTTAAGTTCGTCCTCCGCCTTTTTACGTTCCGTCACTTCCTGCGTGACAACGATAACGCCTAAATATTCATTCCCCGGACCCCAGACCGCCGAATAGGTATTGTCATAAAATTTCCCCTTGACTAGCTGGAGGTTCATCCGGTGATGCCCTTTGATCTTCCCTGATCTTAAACCTTCTATAATTTTCAGCACCTTTGGATGGGTTTTCCGCGGGTGACAGCGGAGGATGGATTGACCCAGCATCTCATTGAGCGGGGTGTTTCGGAGTCTTTCTGCGGCTGGATTGAAATAGGAAATCCGGTTTTGGTCATCGATGAAGACCACCCCCAGTTCCATCGAAGCAAAGATCTCATTTAAGATCGACAAGTTCATCTTCATGGCCCATTTAAAAAATAACACAGGAGTGTAAATGAGACAAGAGAAATAAGAGAGCTCTGAAAAACTACTATACGCTCTCTTCAGAGATTTCCAGACTTTTTCAGAAATCTCAATAAAAAAACTTGACTTTTGTTAATATGTTGGAGTATTTTAACCATATGAAATCGATATGGATTATTTTAATTTTTGCCCTCACTTACTCCATCGCTATGGCTGGTCCTGCACCTTCCGGCCAAAAGGGATTGGCTTCCCGAATCTATGCTTATGAAGGCATACTCTTCACTGGGTTACAGGACCCCGGCTACAAGGACTACGATTTAGCCTTACGAAACCACCTCGTCAGACGAATCCATAAACGGTTTGGGATAGAGCTTGACTCCAGAACCTATTCCGGATTTGATCTCCTTGAGATCGAATCTCTTATCCGTTTTAAGAAATCGATTGAGCCCCTCGAACCCTTTTTGAGGATGTTCCCCAAAACTCCCTGATCCGTTCTAGTCATTTTTTAATGCCGGCTGACTCTCTTTTTCTTCGGTATTCGGACACAGTTTCGGTCGACTTGCGACAAAATCTATAAATCTGTTAACATATTGAATATTTTCCCAAAAGAAGGGTCTTGCCATGGAAATCTTTCAATGCCTCTTGACAAAGAAAGGTTTTCTTTTATATTTATCAGTCTAATCCATCGCTTTTAAACGGAAACAAGATGCTGACCCTAAAACTGGATGACATCCCTGATGACGGATTGGAACTTAAATGGAAAGAAGAGCGGATGGGCCTTTCAAGCTATCTCGAAGGTCTTTCCGAGATAGACTTCGATTTCGAAAGCCCACTTCAATCCGAAGCAAAAATCAGGAGAGTAGAACAATCGGTCCTGATCAAGGGGGAAGTGCAGGCCATCCTGAAGCTGCGATGTGCGAGGTGTCTTAAGGAATTCTCCTATCCGCTTGCCTCCTCATTCGATCTGACCCTTCATCCTTTAAAGGGGACGGGTTTTACGGAAGAGACGGAACTATTCGCAAACGAGCTTGAATCGAATTTTTTTGAAGGAGAGGAGATCCATCTCTCCGAGATCGCATGCGAACAGATTTTTTTGGAGATTCCCATTCAACCCCTTTGCCAGGAAGCGTGTAAAGGGCTCTGCCCTAACTGCGGGAAAGATTTGAATTTCTCCGCCTGCGACTGTATAGAAAAGGAAATTGGGACAGGGTTTAATGTTCTTAAAAAATTGAAGCTTCAATAATCATACTCCCCCACCCTCCCCCCTTTGAGGGGAAGGGTGGGGGGAGAGAAAGGATGTTTACAGATGGGAGTTCCAAAAAGAAGACAATCATCTTCGAGAAGAGATAAACGACGAGCCCATGATCGATTGAAATCCCCGGCTTTTTCGCTCTGCCCCCAATGTCATGAGCCACGTTTGCCTCATCATGTCTGTCCGCATTGTGGGACGTATAAGGGAAAAGAAGTTGTAAAAGTAGAAGAAGAGAAATAAGGGGGAAAGAGAAAAAGGCGATGAAGATTGCGGTTGATGCGATGGGAGGAGATTTCGCTCCCCAGAACATTGTGGAAGGGGCCTTTAAAGCGGCCAAGGAACATGGGGTGAAAGTCGTCCTGGTAGGAGACGAAGACCAGGTGAGCAAAGAACTCTCCAAATATCCCACCTCCAAACTGCCTATCTATATCCACCACACCTCCCACGTCGTCGCCATGCATGACTCCCCTTCCACGGTTCTCAGGAGAATGAAGGAAAGTTCGGTGAAGGTGGCCATCGACCTTGAAAAAGAGGGCCAGGTCAATGGAGTGGTTTCTGCGGGAAATTCCGGAGCGGCCATGGCTCTGGCCATGTTTATCTTTAAAAAGCTGGAGGGAGTAGACCGGCCTGCGATTGCCACGATCCATCCGGCGATCAAAGGCTCCACCGTGCTCATTGACTCCGGCGGTAATGTCGATTGCAAACCCTCTCATCTCGTTCAGTTCGCGCTCATGGGAGATGCCTATGCAAAATATATCCTTGGGGAAAAGGAGCCGAGAATCGGTCTCCTGAGCAATGGAGAAGAGGAAGGGAAAGGGAACGAATTGACGAGAGAGGTCCACAAAATCCTGTCGGAGATGGATATTAACTACATCGGTTATGTTGAGGGAAGAGCTCTCAACAGCGGCGAGGTTGATGTCATCGTCTGCGACGGTTTTGTCGGCAATGTGGCTTTGAAGATCAGCGAAGGGCTGTGGGAGACGGTCCACGGGATTCTCAAATGGGAGGCGAAGGATAATTTAAGGGCAAAAGTCGCCTATTTTTTTATGAGACGGGCGATCCGCCGCCTGGAGAAGCGGTTTGACTATTCGGAACATGGTGGGGCGCCCCTGCTCGGGGTGAACGGAAATTGTGTCATCTGTCATGGCGCCTCCAATGCAAAGGCGATTATGAATGCCATTGTTCTGGCCGCCGGCCTCGCAAAGAATAAACTGAATGAGCATCTGATCCAGGAATTGAGAGAGAAGCAAGACCTGCTCAGCCTCGGACAGAGACGACCGGAAAGGGTTAAAGAGCGGGTGGAAAAAATTCACTGATGAGGTACACTTTAGTTTTTTGAAATGGCTCGGGGTTGCTCCCCCGGCCAGACATGACTTACTCAAATGGTATAGGAGGGAGAGATTTGGATTATTTTCTGACGCCTGAGCAGAAGTCGATCCAGGATTTAGCACGAAAGATCGCCGTTGAGAAAGTATTGCCGGTTCGAGCCGAACTGGATGAGAAAGAAGAGTTTCCATGGGAGATCATAAAAGTCTGCGCGGATGCGGGCCTCTTGGGAATCTCCATTGAAGAGGAGTACGGAGGCTTCGGGGGAGGGGTCCTTGAAAACTGTCTGGCGGTGGAAGAAATGAGCCGGATCTGTCTGGGAGTGGCCACCAGCTATGCAGCCAGTGGCTTGGGGGCCCATCCGATCATGCTCTACGGAAGCCCGGAACAGAAGAAAAAGTATCTTCCGGATATTGCCAGCGGAAAGAAGTTAGCCGCTTTTGGATTGACCGAAGCCGATGCCGGAAGTGACGCTGGTTCAATCCGCACGACCGCCACCCGGACAGAGGGCGGCTATATCCTGAACGGGACAAAGCAGTGGATCACCAATGGAGGGGAGGCGGAGACCTACACCATCATCGCGATGACCGACCGTTCAAAGGGACCAAGGGGAGCGAGCGCTTTCATCCTTGAAAAAGGAATGCCAGGTTTCACCTTCGGGAAGAAAGAAAACAAGATGGGGATCCGTGCCTCTGCCACAAGGGAACTGGTCTTTCAGGATTGTTTCGTTCCCAAGGCGAATCTCATCGCCAAAGAAGGGATGGGATTCATCGTCACCATGAGAACCTTCGACCGGACCCGGCCCGGAGTGGGAGCACAGGGCGTTGGTCTGGCTCAGGGAGCCCTTGATGAAGCGGTTAGATATGCCAGAGAGCGGGAACAGTTTGGAAAGAAAATCATCTCCTTTCAGGCCGTCCAGCATATGCTGGCTGATATGGCCACACAGGTGGAGGCCGCACGGGCTCTGGTCTATTCCGTGTCACGGTACATTGACCAATCCGAAAACCCAAAAGAGATCTCAAAGGTCTCGGGTATGGCAAAAGTCTTTGCCAGTGATACCGCCATGAAGGTGACAACCGATGCCGTTCAGATATTTGGCGGTTACGGTTATATGAAGGAATACCCCGTAGAGAAGATGATGCGGGATGCCAAGATCCTGCAGATCTATGAGGGGACCAATCAGATCCAGAGGAATGTCATCGGTCTCGAATTGAGCAAAGAATACGCAGGAAAGAAATGAAGGTTCATAGGCAAGGGTAAGGAAGCCAGTATCGGCTTAGATCAAGGGGTTAAGTGTGAACGGTTCAACACGAACAACTTAACCTCTCGACCAAACGGGCCTCTTAACCCTAACCTTAACCCGAAGGTTTTTTATGGAGAAGGTGGCTTTTGTTTTTCCAGGACAGGGTTCCCAAGCGGTTGGAATGGGAAAGGAGTTTTACGAACATTTCAAGGCGGCAAGGGAGGTCTTCGAAGAAGCCGATGATACCCTTCGCTTTTCCATTTCAGGACTCTGTTTTGAGGGACCGGAAGAGACATTGAAATTGACCGAAAACACTCAGCCTGCTATGTTGACCGTTAGCATTGCAGCGCTCAGGGTCCTCCAGACAGAGAGAGGGATTGAGCCCGGGCTCACGGCCGGACATAGTTTGGGAGAGTACAGCGCCCTGGTAGCATCAGGTGCGCTCACTTTTGCTGAGGCTGTTCAGATCGTCCGGCTCCGCGGGAGATTTATGCAGGAGGCTGTTCCGGTGGGAGAAGGGACCATGGCTGCCATTCTCGGTATGGAGCGCGAAGAAGTGGAGAGGGTCTGCGAAGAGGCTTCATCCGGAGAGATTCTATCTCCTGCCAATTTCAACTGTCCGGGGCAGATCGTCATTGCCGGGCATACGAAGGCTGTCGAACGGGCAATCGAAATTGTCAAGCAGAAGGGTAAAAAGGCCATGCCCCTTCAGGTCAGCGCCCCTTTCCATTCTCCCTTGATGAAACCCGCAGGGATTCGACTGAGCGAAGCCCTGCAGAGCACCACCGTTAAAGAGCTACGGGTTCCGGTCGTGACGAATGTTGAAGCGAAAGCCAATTCGGCATTGGAAAGGGTAAAACCTCTTTTGGTGGAACAGGTATCGAGCCCTGTCCGCTGGGAGGAGTCAATGAGACAGATGATTGAAGAAGGGATTGAACAAGTTTTGGAAATAGGTCCGGGAAAGGTTCTTTCAGGTCTGATGAAACGTATTGATCCAAAAGTGGGAACAGGAAATTTAGAAGATATTCAGTCATTGAAAAAAATCGGTTAAGGTTACGGTTACGAAGCCCGTTTCGGCTACCGGTTACGGTTAGGTGTAAGGATTAAGAAACGATAAACGTTGCCTTCTCATAACGATACGGGCCTCGTTACCGTTAGACTTTATTTTTTAGGCAAAGGAGAAGAGAGTGGAGCTTTCAGGGAAAGTAGCTTTAGTCACGGGAGCGGCGCAGGGGATCGGGAAGGCGATCGCAATGCTTCTCGCGAGAAATGGAGCGGATGTAGTCGTATCGGATATCAATCTCGAAAAGGCTCAAGAGACTGCCAATGAGATTGAGGGGATGGGCAGAAGATCCTTTGCAATAAAGGTTAATGTCGCCGATCTCAAAGACGTAGAACGGATGGGTGAGGCGATCGTTGAACAATTTGGACGGATCGACATCCTGGTCAATAATGCAGGCATCACCCGTGACCGATTGATCCTGAGAATGACAGAGGAGGACTGGGATGCGGTCCTCGACGTCAATCTGAAGGGGACGTTCAACTGTACGAAGGCGGCCATCCGGTACATGTCGAAGCAGAAGAGCGGGAAGATCGTTAGCATCGCTTCGGTGTCCGGCGAGATGGGGAATCCGGGACAGGCCAACTATGCGGCCTCCAAAGCAGGAGTGATCGGTTTTACCAAGACCATCGCCCGGGAATTTGCGGGAAGAGGAATCAACGTGAATGCCATTGCTCCCGGGTATATTCAGACTCCCATGACCGATGCCGTTCCCGAAAAGGCCAAAGAGGAGTTGAAACGGATGATCCCGATGGAGCGACTGGGGAAGCCCGAGGATGTGGCCCAGGCTGTGCTCTTCCTTGTTTCAGAAAATTCGAGTTATATCACCGGACAGGTATTAAATGTCAACGGTGGCATCTATATGTGAGGAGGTGAATCAATGGACGTTGATAAGAGGGTAAAGGAGATTATCGTAGAACAGTTGGGGGTTAACGAAAACGAGGTCAATCCGGAAGCCAAATTCATCGACGATCTGGGAGCGGATTCTCTCGATCTGGTGGAACTGGTGATGGCTCTCGAGGAGGAGTACAACTTGGAAATCTCCGATGAGGATGCGGAGAAGATCCTGACCGTGGGCGATGCTATTGAGTATATCCGTGCACATGTGACTCAATAGGGAAATGCGCTCACTTCATCTCTACCTATGGGCGGATCGGTAAAATCGGTAAAAGGGGGGAGATGTTTTGAGAAGAAGGGTTGTTGTCACAGGAATGGGATTGGTAGTTCCTATTGGGATCGGAGTCGAAACAGCCTGGAAGAATGCCTGCGAAGGGAAGTCAGGTATTGGGCGGCTTACCCGGTTCGATCCGGAAGGGTTCGACACCAGGATTGCCGCTGAGGTAAAAGGCTTCAATCCAGAGTTATACATTGAGAAGAAAGAGGTCAAGAAGATGGACCTCTTCATCCAGTACGCCCTTGCTGCAACCAAGGAGGCGGTGGAGAATTCCAAGCTAAGCATTACCCCCGAGAATGGTGACCGGATCGGTGTCATCGTCGGGACAGGATTGGGAGGACTGCCCACCATTGAGAAGTATCACCAAATCCTCATGGAAAGAGGGCCGGGAAGGATCAGCCCCTTCTTCATTCCCATGCTCGTTGCCAATCTCGCTGCTGGACAGATTGCCATTCAATACGGTGCCAAAGGGCCCAATATCTGTCTCGTGACCGCCTGTGCCACAGGCGGTCACTGCATTGGAGATGCTTTCCGTGCCATTGTCTACGGAGATGCAGACGCCGTCATTGCCGGTGGGACCGAGGCCAATATCACTCCTCTCACCGTCGGCGGGTTCAATGCGATGAAAGCCCTCTCCACGCGGAATGACGAACCGGAGAAGGCCTGCCGTCCATTCGAAAAGAACCGGAATGGTTTTGTCATTGCCGAAGGAGCCGGAATTGTCATACTGGAAGAGCTGGAATTTGCTCAAAAGAGTAACGCAAGAATTTACGCCGAATTGATCGGCTATGGTTATACCGGAGACGCCTACCATATCACCGCACCTTCACCGGATGGGGATGGGGCCATCCGGTGCATGAGAATGGCCATCAAAGATGCGGGATTGAAACCGGAGGATATTGATTATATCAATGCTCACGGGACCTCCACACAGCTCAATGATCTGACCGAAACCATTGCCATTAAAAAGGTCTTCGGCGACCACGCCAAAAGGATACCCATCAGTGCGACAAAGTCAATGACCGGCCATCTGCTCGGAGCGGCCGGCAGCACGGAAGCCATCTTTACCATCCTCGCCCTCCGGGATGGGATCCTTCCCCCCACGATAAACTACGAGGAACCGGACCCGGAATGCGATCTGGATTATGTCCCCAACGTGGCAAGACGCCAGCACCTGAATACGGGGATGTCGAACGCCTTCGGTTTCGGCGGAACGAATGCAACCCTCATCTTTAAAAAGTTCACAGGATAGCAGTGATGCAGATCGGCATGGCCTGCGACCACGGCGGTTTTGAACTCAAAGAGGAGTTGAAGGCCTATCTGAAATCGATTGGCCATGAGCCCATTGACATGGGAACCTTCAATGAGGATTCAGTTGACTACCCTGATTACGGTGTCCTGGTTGCCGAGAAGATTTCAAGGGGAGATTTGGAGAGAGGGATCCTGATCTGCGGGACCGGGATCGGAATGTCGATCGTCGCCAACAAATTCCGAGGTGTAAGAGCCGCTCTTGCCAACGATCTTTTTTCCGCACGTTTCTGCCGTGAGCATACCGATGCCAATATCCTGGTCATAGGTGGAAGAATCGTCGGAA
>Ga0315277_10006354_pt1 | contig 15494 bp, 13 predicted proteins | sample YL17G05_15_MG_FD_203695 | JGI IMG/M metagenome (GOLD analysis project Ga0315277, IMG submission 203695) | Sediment microbial communities from Yellowstone Lake, YNP, Wyoming, USA - YL17G05_15 | ecosystem: Environmental > Aquatic > Freshwater > Lake > Sediment | place: USA: Wyoming | collected...
TGCCGTCGAACAAGCCTCGGATACATAACGGCGTTATCGCGTCCACATACAAGTCTACCAGGCCTTCTATCCCAACCCTTCTTCCAACCAGGTTATACGCTTTATTCCATTTTTGCAGCTCATCAAGGTAGGCTTCCGTTTTTTCTAGCCTTTCATCGTCCACTTCGAAGCCTATCTTTGCCGCCGCGCGATCCATGGCCGCCCTCAACTTCGCCGCTAAACCATCTCTTTCCATCACCATCATAATCGTTTTCCTGGCTGTCTATGCTTTTCTGCGTGGGTTCTTTGTTTAAAGTTTCTCTCTCTTTTATCCTCATTCCTTTTTTGGTTTTAATTCTCTCTCGCGTTAAATCATGCCTATCCCTGTTTTTGCGTTGTTTCACGTGAAACAATTCCTGGATTTTTCTCTCGCCAAGCTTCCTGCGTGTTCCTCTTCTTCCGAAATCGCCTCTTTTTATTCGTTGCATTCCCAAAGCGAATCCCTGCCCTTTCTTTTTCCCCTTTTTTGTTTCACGTGAAACAACAGCATATTCGCTTGTTTCGCCAGCGAGGCCGGCTCTCTTCCCACGAGATCCCCGCACATAAGACGTTCTTCGTTCCTTCATGCCATATCCATGCCCATTTTTCACATGTTTTAGATTTTGCATCATTTTCTGAGATAAGTCGATCCTTTTCCCACCTTATGGCAATTATCTCTCCCGCTCGGCCCGCAAATGCGCCGATTACAAAAGCTTGTGTTCCGCGCTTGTACCTGCACCACTCTTGATGCGTCACCTGCCCTTGTAGGTGCCCTATTGCCATTTCTCTTTTTTGTCCTTACTGCCGGATTCCCCCTTCTCTTCCTTAATGGCAAAACCTGGACCTATAGTATGGGTTCAGACTTTGGTGTTCCATGGCGCTTTGCTCCCGCGAATATGGTTGTTGTCGCCCCCGGAATATAGGCCGCCAAACCCTTCGGGAAACTCGGTTAAGGCATGCAGGTTCCCATCTTGCACGTTAGGAGGCATAAATAGATGCATGTTTTTGTGGAAATGGCGTGCTGAATTAGGGATCTTGGATGCATTTTGTGGTGAAAAGGGCTCTTCTGCCATTAAAAAGCGTTTGGACGGGCCTTAAAGGGCGCGGATCGGGAGCGAAACGCCCTGTAAAGAAGCGCTTCCTTCACTGTAAGCCGCCTTGGCCGCTACCTGAAAAGCCCACGGCTGATGTTCCCGGTTACTGATTGTAAGGCGCGAGGTGCCGGTTTGGGAGTTGTGCGGGTGTGCAGGATCCCCCCCTCCTGCGAGATGAGGCCAGAACGGGCGCCATGCGCCGCTAAAGGGCGCTCCCCGGGCTTTTTACATCGCTTTTCTCCTTTCAGCACCGATATTCTCGGTAAAACGCAGCTTTCTTTGCGTTTTTTCGTCATAGCGGTGGAAGCTTGCCTCCGTTCTGGCTGCTTTTCTGTGTTAGAAAGGGGCTTCATGCGCACGATGTGTTTGGTAAGCCTAGGCTGGTTGGATGCCGGGCAGCGACAATACTGCTGCATGCTTGGCTCGCGAGCATAAAAAGCCCGCGTTTCACGTGAAACGCGGGTAGTATCTGCCGTCCGCTCAAATCAGGCGGGTGATATCACGATCCTCCTCTGTGGGTCCTCCCCCTCGCTCTTGCTCTCAACGCCGGAAACGTCCTTCAGCGCGTCATGCACGATCTTCCTTTCGCGCGGCGTCATGGGCTCGAGCTTTATGGGCTTTCTCGTTGTCAGGGCCTTGTCGGCCATCCTTTCCGCGTATTCTCGCAGCTTTTGCCTGCGTCTCTCCCTGTATCTCTCTACATCTATGACTATTCTTCTCACTTCAGGGCAGTTTCTACGTACGATCGTTGTTACGACGTCCTGTAAGGCCTGCAGGGTGGTTCCTTCCCTGCCGATGAGTATCCCCAGGTCCTCGCCCCATACGTCGACATGGATCTCCTCCTCGTCCTCCCAACTGGTCACCCTCGTCCTGAGGTTCATTAGGTTTACGATGTCCACGACGACGCTCTTGGGAGTCACTGCCCTTTCAACCATTTCCATCGCGGTATCTCCTCCTACTATCTCTTCCGCGTACCGCCCTTGCCGCCAGAACCTTTCTGGGGCTGTTTTTGCTGCGGAGGCGGCCCTTTTGGCTTTCTGGCCTGGGACGGAGCCTTGCCTCCCTTAGGGGTCGCGGGCTTCGGCTTGCCTGCGCTTTTTCCTTTCTGCGGAGCCCCGGCAGGCTTCGGTTTCTGCTTGTCGCCGCCGGCCTTTGCCTTTCCTTGTGCCGCGCCCTTGCCCTTGGCGGGGCTTTTTCCTTTAGCCGGCGGCGTCAAGGCCTTGACCGCCGCTTGACCCTTGCCCTTGGCGGGGCCCTTCTCTGGGGTTGTTTTCTTATCCTCCTTGGCCTTCGGCATTTCCTTAGGGTGTTTCTTGTCGTAATACTCCAGGGCGAATTGCTGGATTATCTGCAGGGCGTTAGTCGTTAACCAGTAGAGCACGACCCCCGCGGGCAGGCTCCAACCTATAAAGGCCGTGATCAGGGGCATTATGATCATCATGTTCTTCTGCCTCGGATCGGTCATCACCTGCTTCTGCGAGTACCAGGTCGTTACCGCCAGCAGGATGATCAGTATAAAGGTGGGGTCCGCGATGCGCGTGGAATCGGCAAGGTTGTCTATCCACAAGAAACCCGCCTGTTTGACGATGGGCAGGCTTGTATATGCTGCAGGCAATCCGGCAAAGCCGGGTACCGCCTTGAATGCTGCGAAGGTATTGCCGACGATGATAGTGGGGGGGGTCAGCAAATACTTCCTGAGCACCGTGAACAGGGCGAAGAACACCGGCAACTGCAGGATGAGGGGGAGGCAGCCGCCGAGGGGGTTGACCTTGTTCTCTTTATAGAACTTCATCATCTCCTGGGACAGCTTCTCTTTATCGTCCTTGTATTTCTCCTGCAGTTTCTTTATCTCCGGCTGGATCTTCTGCATGGCGATCATGGACCTCGTCTGCTTGATGGTCAGGGGCAGCAAGACGAGCTTCACCACGACGGTCAACAGGATGATCGCCACGCCGTAGTTGCCGGTGAAGTTATAGAAGGCCTGCAGCAGGAAGTTTAGCCCCGCTACTATCCCGTTCCAGATCTCTCCGATTACGTTCATCGTAGCTATCCCTCCGGTAGAGGGTCATATCCGCCGTCGTTCCAGGGGTGGCATCGCGCCAGCCTGCGCAGGCCCAGCCAGGTGCCCCTTACGGGCCCGAACCTGTCAACCGCCTGTATCATGTACTGCGAGCAGCTAGGATAGAATCGGCAGGCGGGGGGCAGCCAACTAGATACCAGGACCTGGTAGGTCCTTGCCGCTGACTTGATCGCCCACTGCAGGGCTTTGCTGATGGCCGATATCACTTGGCGTTCCCCCGCTTGACTTTCCGGATGTCCCTCTCTATGCCTTCGTAGCCAGCCGCCAAGATGCCGCGACGTGCTACGACCACTACGTCCTCGCCCACAGGCAAAAAGGCCGTGTTTCTCCTGATAGCTTCCCTGATTCTCCTCTTGATACGATTGCGCTTTACGCTCCCGCCCGCCTTTTTTGTCACGGAGATGCCGATGCGAGTCTGTCCTTCCTGGTTGGGGAGCCTGTAGAGGGTGATCGTTTCCAGAATTTCCCTGTCGCCGCCCTCAATCACTCTCCTGAAATCGCGGCTGTTCCTCAGGGTTTCCATAGGGCTTTCAGGCACTCAGCCTCTTTCTGCCTTTTTGCCTCCTCCTCTTTAGAACAGCCCTTCCGGACCTTGTGCTCATCCTCTTGCGGAAGCCGTGGTTCTTCTTCCTTTTTCTGGTATTTGGTTGATACGTTCTCTTCATTGTTTTACCTCCAAAAAAACATGCAAATTATATCTGTGGGTATGTGGGGTGTCAAGGAAAGCCCTGCTAGTCCGACATGTGCCGCGCGAAAGCGCATGTGGGGGCGTCTTCTGGGGGCCCAAGCGCCCCTGCGAGCGGACCGGGCGCGGCCGGCCTTCAGCGCCCCAGCGCTGCCGGCTCCGACGGGACGCATGCTGGCTTCCGGAAGGTCTTCGCCTCTTCCCGCAAGCCGCTTGTTTGTCAGCTCCCATATCGTCGACCTCTTCCTTTCTCTTACCTTGCGCCTGGTTTCCGGGTGTTTTTCTCACCATGCCACAAATACCTCTTAACCGCGCGCGGTGCTGTTGTTATAATAGCAAATTGTCCTCATGTAATTCGCGTTGAGCCGGGGAAAGGGTTTTTCAACAGCTGTGGAAATCATTGTGCAAAAGACCGTGTTTGGGCAGCTTGTTGAGGCTTTATCTGCCTCTGCTGTAGCCCCCGGTGTCCCTGTTCTTATGCTTCCAGCAGGCCGAGAAAATGTCGATTGCGTGTGCATAAAGCCCGTGCTTTCCCGCTTTCCTGCAGCTTTCCTCTTCTTTTTCCTGGCCTTTTCCTCTCGTGCAAGAAGGATGGTGAAAAACCGTGGACGGTGATACCGGTAGGTCGCCGCATGACCGAGGCGTGTTCCCCCCCCACACACGAGTCGCCATACCCGATGAGGAAGGCTCCTACCAGATCATCGACGTCGAGGAAGGAGCCTTTTCCGACTACACCGACCGCCTGGCCGGATTGCTCTCGGAAGCACTGCGCGACAGGGGCGCGCAGGTGCCTGCCGTGGCGCTGCGTGAGGTCATCGACAACCTTATCCATGCCTTGCCCTGTTCCGTCTCGGTCGTCCTCGACCCCCAGATCAACAACGTGTTCTTATCTGATACGGGGCCGGGGATACCACGGTTGGATCTCGCTTTCGAGCTGGGCTATTCCACGGCCAACGAACTTCACAGATCATATATCAGGGGCGTAGGCATCGGACTTCACCTTGCCCGGGAGGATATGCGCTCCCTGGGCGGGGAGCTCCGCATCGAGTCCGATCCCGGCGCGGGAACATACGTGCACCTGGCCCTGGCGGGCATGGCGCCCCTCTCCAGTTGGGATGAAGGAGCGGAGGCGCTTCGCCTTACCCAACGCCAGAACAACATCCTCTTCCTGCTCTCAGAGGGAGAGTCTCTCGGCCCGTCCAAGGTATCGTCCGAGCTTAACATAGGTGTGAGCACCGCCCACCGTGACCTTGTAAAACTCCAGGAATTGGGGCTTATATACATCAACCCAACTGGAAAAAGATTCCTTTCGGAAGTGGGGAGATCCTACTTGCAGAGCCTTCTGTCGCTGTAATAGAATAGCGCTGTGGCGTTACCTGCGACCCTCCCCGGGGGATGATCCAATGTCGGCAAAAACGAACCTTTTATGGGATAAATGCCAGGAAATTATCCAGGAACGCGTCACCAACTCATCCTCCATGTGGTTTAAAAACCTGCGTGCCGACAAGGTCGACGGCTCTACGCTCATCATCTACACCAACAACGACTTCATCAAGGAGTGGGTGGACAAGAGGTATCTTAACCTTATACAAGAGGTTGCCTCAGAGGTCTTCCCCGGGGTAGACAAAGTACAGCTCGTACTAAAGGATCGTCGCAGAAAAGGGACGCGGGATCCGGTATATCTCGACGTAAACCTTCTCGCGGAGGAAGAGGTCTCCGATGCTTCCAGCGACCTCAACCCGCGGTTCACCTTCGAGACCTTCGTGATCGGGGCCAGCAATCGCTTTGCGCATGCCGCCGCCCTCTCGGTATCTGAGAATCCCACCTCTTACAACCCGCTTTATATCTATGGGGGGGTTGGTTTGGGAAAGACCCATCTTCTCCACTCCATCGGTCACTACACCAAGAGGCTCTACCCGAACTTTAGGGTCATCTACAGGTCGTCGGAACAATTCCTCAACGATTTCATCAATTCTTTGACCTCTAGTTCCATCCCCACCTTTCAGAGGAGATACCGCTCTATAGATATGCTGCTCATTGACGACATCCAGTTCCTGGCCAACAAGGAGAGGACGGTTGAGGAGTTTTTCCACACCTTCAACGATCTCCATAACAACAACAAGCAGATCATCTTGAGCAGCGATTGTCCTCCCAAGGAGATCAGTGGATTGCAGGAGAGGCTCATATCCAGGTTCGAGTGGGGTTTAATAACAGACATCCAACCACCAGAGCTGGAAACCAGGATCGCCATCCTCAGGAAAAAATCGGCTCTAGATAAAAAAGCTGTGCCTGATGAGGTCATCAACTATATCGCCTCCCGCTTCGACTCCAACATCCGGGAGCTTGAGGGAGCCCTGATACGGGTGATCGCCTACTCGAGCTTGTCTAAAGAACCCATTACCCCGGAAATGGCCAAGGAGGTACTCAGGGATATACTCCCGGAGGAGGAGAACAGGGACATAACCATCGACCACATCATGAAGGTCACTGCCGACTACTTCAATCTTTCGGTAAAGCAGTTAGTGAGCCCTAACCGCTCCCGCCAGCTCGTCACCGCTAGGCAGGTCTGTATGTACTTATGCAGGGAGTTAACCGATAAATCCCTGCCGACCATCAGCAATGCTTTTGGCGGGCGCCATCATTCGACTACCATCCATTCCGTGGAGAAGATAAAAAAACTCATGGAGGAGAAGAGAGACATCTACGATGCTGTCCAGAAACTGACCAATAAGATCAAACAAGTCTGAGTATATCCTTGTGCAAAAGATGTTGTTTCGGTTGTTGATAAAGAGGAAAAAGATTGGAGGAATAAAAGGCATGTTTATAAAGCCATCCTTTTCGTGCCCGGTAGACATCTTTTGCACAAGGATATCTACAACCTTTATTATCCCCTTAACTCCTCTTTCCTGTCTTTTCCACAAAATAAACAGCCTCTACTATTACTACTAATAATTAATTAAATATATTATCAGTATCAATATCATTAGGAGGTAAGAACAATCATGAAATTCAGTGCCCTCAGGGAAGATCTGTTGAACGCGGTGCAGATCGTACAGTATTCAGCCAATGCAAAAGGGATGATGCCAATCCTATCAGGGATAAAAATCGAAAGTGAAGATGGAGGGTTGGTCTTTCATACCACGGACCTGGAGTCATATACCATCACGAGTTGTACGGCGAACGTAGAACAGGGAGGGGTATGTGTAGTAAATCTCAAGGTACTCATGGACTTTTTGAGGGATTTGAAGGACGAGAAGGTGGATGTAGAGGTCGTTGGGAACGAGATGGTACTGCAGGGACAAAAAACGGTTTTCAGGCTGTTCACCATGCCGCCGGAGGATTTTCCTAACGCACCCTTGGTGAACGTTCCAGTGCTGGAGGAATTGGAGAGCAGAATATTTATACCGGCCGTACAAAAGGTGTCGCGCGCAGCTTCAAAGGATGAGAAGAGGCCAACCTTACTCGGGATCTTATTGGAGATAGAGGAAGACGGAATACACATGGTAAGCACTGACAGCTACAGGTTGGCCATCCGCAGAATAAGCGAAGGATATAAGACCCTGGAAAAAGGACAGTACATAATCCCGTCATCGGCGATGGTAAACCTGGCGAGGGTCGCTGGGAAGGTGGAGAGGATAAACGTATATCGCGACGAGAACGGGGGACAGGTAAAGTTCGACGTAGGCGGCTCTAGCCATATTATCAGGTTGATAGAAGGCAAATTCCCGAAGTACGGTCAGTTTATCCCGGAAAGTCTGGAGAAGACCTTGGAAGTCGATAAAGATGAGATGTTAGGCGCAATAAAAAGAGCATCGCTTATAAGCAGCACCGTAAGGCTCAGAATAAACACGGATGGTGTAACCATGGTGAGCGAGTCCAGGGAGATAGGGGAGGGTAAAGAAAACATAGCAGCTGTGTACAGCGGAGAGGAGATGGACATAGCCTTCAACAGCAGGTTCCTGGAGGATGGCATAACATCCATCGACGGGGAAAAAGTGGTGTTCGGTATATCGGAACCATTGAAGCCGGGGATAATAAGAGAAAAAGACGGAGACGACTTCATGTACATCATCATGCCCATCAGGTTGTAAAGGAGGAAAAACACCCACGCCGTGATAGGGGTTACGAGGCTTTATAACTTCAGGAACTATGATCGCAGGTTGATGGAGTTCAAGCCGGGCATAAACGTTGTGATCGGGGATAACGGGCTAGGGAAGACAAACCTTCTCGAAGCCCTTTTCTTCTTGCTGCAGGGAAGGTCGATGAGGACGAACGACGTAAGGGAGATGATAAGGAACGGGGAAGAAGAGGCGGTTGTGGAGGGGACGCTATACAAGGGAAGGGAAATAAAACTGAAGGTAATTATAGAGCGGAATGGTGATGTGCGCGGGAGGAGAAAGCTGGAAGACATAACGGCAGTTTCCTTCCAGCCGGACGACATATGGATGGTAAAAGGGGGTCCGGAGACCAGGAGGAGATACCTGGACGAGGTGGCGCTGGAGACAAAGAAGGAATATAAGGAAACGCTAAGAGAATATCAGCGCGCGCTGAAACAGAGGAACGAAGCCATAAGAACGGTGAGGAAGGGCACAAAAGGAAGGGAGTTCATAAGGACCTGGAACCCACTGCTTTACCAGCACGGCAGCACGATCGTGGCCGAGAGGTCGGAGACCCTCAGGGTCTTGCAGGAAAAGATGGCGTTCCTGGGAGAAAAGTGGGGCAAAGGAGGGGTAGAGCTTAAATATTATACCTCCATGGGCGACGATGCCGGTGACGAGAAAAAAACCCTGGAGAGGATGGAAAAGATGGAGGATGCAGAGATAAGGAGGGGAGTGAGCCTTATCGGACCGCACCGCGACGAGCTGCTACTTTACCTGGCGGAAAAAAATGTGAGGAGGGAATGTTCGCAGGGCGAACAGAAGTTGATGACCATCATGTGGAGGATGGCGCAGGCGAGGATGATGGAGAGTGGCACCGGGAAAAGCGCCCTGCTCTTGATGGACGACTGTCTATCCGAGCTTGACGAGGGGAACCGAAAAACGATCATGGGTGAATTCGCGGGGTGGGGACAGGTGATAGTAACCGCCACGGACGACATGGAGGAGCTCGCGGGGACGCATAAGATCTGGCTCGACCGGGAGGAGCAGGGTTGACGGACGAAGGCGACGTCATGGATATGCGGGGCGCCATGCGGGAGTTCCTGGCGGGAGAGGGCATGCAGGAGCTTGAAGACTTGCTGCGCATAAAGGAGGCGTGGCGGGGATTGGTGGGAGAAGAAACCGCCGCCAGGACCAAGCCATACCGGCTGGAAAAGGGAAAGCTGTACGTAGGAGTCGGCTCTCATGCTTGGGCACAGGAGGTGCACTACCGCGTCGAAGATATAAAAACCAAGATAAAAGAGGAACTCGCTGTCGATATAAGGGAGATAAACGTCAAGAAAATAAACCTCAGGTAAAAGGTTATTTTAGTGGCGAAAAAGCGTCAAAACCATTTAAAAAGAGGCGAAGTAAGTACCCCCCGGATGATATAATTTGATTGTTGGAATGCGCGCAGTCACGGCGCAGACGATAAGGCGAGATGGAGGATTTATGGCAGGAGCGACCAGGAAAGCCGAGATATACGACGAGAGCTCCATATCCGTCCTCGAGGGCCTGGATGCGGTAAAAAAACGACCGAGCATGTATATCGGGACGACCGGCCCCAGGGGCCTGCACCACCTGGTCTACGAGGTCGTGGACAACAGTATCGACGAGTGCCTGGCTGGATATTGCAGGAACATCTGGATAACCATCCATAATGACGATTCGATAACCGTAGTCGACGACGGCAGGGGGATCCCCGTCGGCATCATGAAAAAGCAGAACAAGTCGGCGGCAGAGGTGGTGATGACCACCCTGCATGCAGGGGGGAAATTCGGCAGCAAGGTGTACAGGGTCTCCGGCGGCCTCCATGGCGTCGGCGTGTCGGTAGTGAACGCCCTCTCCAAGTGGCTCATCCTCGAGGTGGGCAGGGACGGCAAGGTTTACCAGCAAAGATACGAAAAAGGCGCCCCGGTGACCGAGCTCAAGGTCGTCGGTGAGACGGACAGGACCGGCACCATCATCAGCTTCGCCCCCGATCCGGAGATCTTCGAGAGCACCGATTTCGACTTCGACGTCATCTCCCAGAGGATGCGGGAGATGGCCTTTCTCAACCGCGGTTTGAGGATAGAGATAAAGGACGAGCGCAAGGACCCGCCCGAAGAGGCTACTTTCCGTTACGAAGGCGGCATCAACGATTTCATCAAGCACATCAATGCCAACAAGGACCCCTTACACGACAAGACTATCTTCATGAGCGCTGAACAGGAGAAAGCGCAGGTGGAGATATCCATGCAGTATAACAAGGGCTACGTCGAGAGCATCTACACCTTCGCCAACAACATAAATACCCACGAGGGGGGGACGCACCTCGTGGGCTTCAAGGCCGCCCTGACCAGGGTGATCAACGACTACGCCCGCAAGAAGGGATTCCTCAAGGAGAAGGAGGACAACCTCATCGGGGAGGACGTTCGCGAGGGGCTGGCCGCCATCGTCAACGTCAAGCTCAAGGAGCCTCAGTTCGAAGGTCAGACCAAGACCAAGCTGGGCAACACCGATATCAAGGGATTCGTGGAGTCCGCCGTCAACGCCAAGCTGTCGGAGTGGCTCGAGGAAAATCCCGGTGAGGGGAAGACCATCATGGGCAAGGTCATCGGCGCCTCCAAGGCCAGGATGGCCGCCCGCCACGCCCGGGAGTTGACGCGGCGCAAGGGACTCCTGGAGAGCACCTCCCTGCCCGGCAAGCTCGCCGACTGCACCATGAGGGACCCCTCCATGTGCGAGATATACCTGGTGGAGGGCGATTCGGCCGGCGGCTCCGCCAAACAGGCCCGGGACAGGCGCTTCCAAGCCATCCTCCCACTCAAGGGAAAGATACTCAACGTGGAGAAAGCCAGGCTGCACAAGATCCTCAACAACACCGAGATACAGGCTATTGTCTCGGCCTCCGGCACGGGTATCGGGGAGGAGTTCGACATCTCCAAGGCGCGCTACCACAAGGCGATCATCATGACCGATGCAGACGTGGACGGCGCCCACATCAGGACCCTTATCCTCACCTTCTTTTTCCGCTACATGCAGGAGATGATCGAGGCCGGGTACGTGTACATCGCGCAGCCGCCGCTGTACCGCATAACCTGCGAGAAGAAAGATTATTACGCCTATAACGACTCCGAGATGGAGGAGCTGACCAAGAGGTTCAACGGCAAGAAATACGATATACAGCGCTATAAGGGCCTGGGAGAGATGAACGCCGAGCAGCTCTGGGAGACGACCATGAACCCCGAACAGCGCACCCTCATGCAGGTCGCCCTGGAAGACGCCATCATAGCCGACGAGATCTTCAACACGCTCATGGGAGACGACGTCGAGGCCAGGCGCCAGTTCATCCAGAAGCACGCCAAGAACGTCCGCTTCCTGGACATATAACCAGGCCCGCCGCGATACGCCAGGAGGAAGAAAATGGTACAAATCCTCGCCGGGAAGATAAAACCCGTGGAGATAGACGAGGAGATGCGGCGCTCATACATGGATTACGCCATGAGCGTGATCGTGGGCCGCGCCCTCCCTGACGTGAGGGACGGCCTCAAGCCGGTGCACCGCAGGATACTCTACGGCATGTACGAACAGAACCTCTCCCCCAACCGGCCCCACCGCAAATCGGCCAGGGTGGTGGGGGACGTCATGGGGAAATACCACCCCCACGGCGACGCCGCCATTTACGACACCCTGGTGAGGATGGCGCAGGACTTCTCCTCCCGTTACGAACTCATAGACGGCCATGGCAACTTCGGCTCCGTCGACGGAGACAGCGCGGCGGCGATGCGCTACACGGAGGCGCGGCTCTCGCCCATCAGCATGGAGATACTCCGGGAGATCGACAAGGAGACGGTTGACTTCGTCCCCAACTATGACGAGTCACTGGAAGAGCCGTCCGTTCTGCCCTCCCGCTTCCCCAACCTGTTGGCCAACGGCTCGTCGGGCATTGCCGTGGGGATGTCCACCAACATACCGCCGCATAACCTGGGCGAGGTGATAGACGCCGCCGTCGCCGTGATAAAGAATCCGGACACTGAGAACAGGGAGCTGATGAAGCTCGTGAAGGGCCCCGACTTTCCCACCGGGGGCATGGTCATGGGGCTCGAAGGCATCAGGGAGGCATACGAGACGGGGCGCGGGGTGATCAGGGTCAGGGGGAAGGCCCACATCGAGCAGAACAAGGCAGGCCGCACCAGCATAGTCATCACCGAGATCCCCTACCAGGTCAACAAGTCGAGGATGACGGAGAGGATAGCCGAGCTGGTCAGGGAGAAGAAGCTGGCCGGCGTGTCCGACCTGCGCGACGAGAGCGACCGGGCCGGCATGCGGTTGGTGGTGGAGCTGCGCAAGGACAGCGCCCCCCAGGTGATATTGAACCTGCTCTACAAGCACACCCAGCTGCAGGACTCCTTCGGGATAATCATGATCGCCCTGGTGGGGGGAGTGCCGCGCACCCTCAGCCTCAAGGAGGCCCTGACCGGTTATGTCGCGCACCAGGTGGAGGTGGTGACCAGGCGCACGAGGTTCGACCTGGACAAGGCCGAGAAGAGGGCCCACATACTGGAGGGCCTGCTCATCGCCCTGGCCCACCTGGACGAGGTCATCGCCCTGATCAAGAAGTCGAGGACGGTAGAAGACGCCAGGAATGGGCTGATGAAGCAGTTCAAGCTGAGCCAGGAACAGGCCCAGGCCATCCTGGAGATGAGGCTGCAAAGGCTGACCGGGCTGGAGCGGGAGAAGGTCAAGACCGAGCACAAGGAGCTGAAGAAGGAGATCGCGCGCCTGCAGGACATCCTCGCGGACGAGGCCAAGCTGAACGCCATCATCGTCGAGGAGCTGCAGGCCATCAAGAAACGTTTCGCCGACCCCCGCAGGACCGAGATCGTCCCCGACTACGAGGACCTGGAGATCGAGGACCTCATCGCCGAGGAGGAGGTGGTGGTGACCATCACCCACTCCGGGTACGTGAAGAGGCTGCCCATCACCACCTACCGCACCCAGAGGAGAGGGGGGCGCGGGGTGATGGGGATGAACCTCAAGGAAGGCGACTTCGTGGAGCATCTCTTCATCGCGTCCACCCACCATTACATCCACTTCTTCTCAAACCGGGGGAAGGCATACCGGCTCAAGGTCTACGAACTGCCCGAGGGCTCGCGGGCGGCCCGGGGCCATGCCCTGGTGAACCTGCTGCCCCTGACCTCCGGGGAGAAGATATGCTCGGTCATCGCCACCAGGGATTATCCCGATGACGCCTTCCTGGTCATGGCCACCCGGCAGGGCATGGTAAAGAAGACCCCTTTCAAGAGCTACGACTCGCCGCGTAAAGACGGCCTGATCGCCATCAGCCTGGTGGAAGGGGACGAGGTAATAGACACCCGCCTCACCAGCGGCAGCAACGACCTGGTGCTGGTGACGCGCGGAGGGCAGGCCATCCGCTTCGCCGAATCCGACTGCCGCTCCATGGGCCGTGACACCAGGGGCGTCAAGGGCATGACCCTGGGCGCGGGCGACGAGGTCATCGCCATGGGGACAGCCACCGAGGACGCCGACCTGTTCGTGATCACCGAGTTGGGATACGGAAAGAGGACGGCTATCTCCAAGTACCCCAAGCACCGCCGCGGGGGCAAGGGGGTGCGGACCATCACTTTCGTCGGCGTGAAGGGGTTGCTGGTGGGCGCGCGGGTGGTCAAGGAGAACCAGGAGTTGATGGCGGTATCGGTGGAAGGCGTGGTCATCCGCATGTCCATAGACGATATCTCGCGCATGGGGCGCGCGACCCAGGGCGTGAGGATCATGAAGATGGACGAGGCGGACAGCGTCGCATCCATCGCCCAACTGGCCTTCCAGGAAGGGCTCCCCGATACCGATACCGATACCGAGTCCGAGCTTGAGCCCGAGCCCGTGAGCGAACCAGAGACCCGGGGGGAAGAAGGCTGAGGGGTTTCGAGGTCGTAGAACACACCTCCGATGTGGGCATCCGTGCCTACGGTAGCAGCATGGCGGAGGTTTTCGAGAACAGCGCGCTGGGCATGATGTCCCTCATGCTCGACCCCGAGACGATCCGGCCGGAGCGGCGCGTAAGGCTGGCCGCACAAGGCAGGGACCGCGGGTCCCTGCTGGTGTCCTGGCTCTCGGAGATCTTGTACCAGGTGGAGGCGGAGGGCTGGGCCTTCAAGTCTTTCGAGGTGTCCGAGCTCAGCGAAGTCGCGGTCGGGGCATGGGGAACGGGAGAGCCCCTGGACCTCGCCAGGCATGCGGCCGAGATGGAGATCAAGGCACCCACATACCACATGCTAGAATTAGAGGAGAGGGAGGGCCTCTGGACGGCCCGGGTCATCTTCGATGTATGAACGCGCAAGAGGCGCGCGACACCTATGAGCTTTCTCGATATCATCACTAAAGTGGACGACTTTACCTGGGAAATACCCCCGCACGCGCAGGAGGGCATGCTCGTTCCCGGTGTAGTATTCTGCGATCGCGCGCTCCTGGAGAAGGCCGACAAGGACAACGCCCTGCAGCAGGTCGCGAACGTGGCCTGCCTGCCGGGGATCGTCAAGGCCTCCATGGCCATGCCCGACATCCATTGGGGATATGGCTTCCCCATCGGGGGTGTGGCTGCGACCGACATGGAGGAAGGCGTGGTGTCACCCGGGGGAGTAGGCTACGACATATCCTGCGGCGTCCGCCTGGTCAAGACCTCCCTCGTCCACGCGGAGGCCGGGGAGAAGCTGCGCGAGGCCATCGACCTTCTCAACGCGAGCGTGCCCAAGGGGCTGGGGACGAAAGGGAGGCTGCGCCTGGACCGCAAGGAGCTGGGGCGCATGATGTCCCGGGGCGCCGGGGAGCTGGTCGCCCGGGGTATCGGCTGGGAAGAGGACCTCGAGGCCATGGAGGAGGAGGGGTGCTACCCCGGGGCCGACCCCGGCAAGGTCAGCGACAGGGCCTTCGCGCGCGGGCGGGACCAGGTGGGCACCCTGGGCTCCGGAAACCATTTTCTGGAAATACAGGTCGTGGACGAAACCGGCCCCCTGGCGGAGAAGCTGGGCCTCTTCAAGGGCCAGGTGGTGGTGATGGTGCACTCCGGGTCGCGCGGCATGGGGCACCAGGTATGTACCGACTATATCGAGGTGATGGGGGCATCCCTCGGCCGTTACGGATACCGGCTCCCGGACCGGCAGCTGGTCTGCGCCCCGGTGCGGTCGCGCGAGGGGCAGGACTACCTGGCGGCCATGGCCTGCGCCGCCAACTTCGCCATGTGTAACCGCGAGGCCATAACCCACTGGGTCAGGGAATGCTTCGAGAAGGTGTTCGGGTCGGGCGCGAGGAGGCTGGGGATGGAGCTGCTGTACGACGTCTCGCACAACCTGGCGAAGATCGAGGAGCACGAGGTGGGCGGGAAGACGATGTCTGTGATGGTGCATCGCAAGGGGGCGACCCGCGCCTTCCCGGGCAGCCGCCCCGAGGTGGCGGAGAGATTCGCGGAGACCGGGCAGCCGGTG
>Ga0315277_10006355_pt1 | contig 15493 bp, 10 predicted proteins | sample YL17G05_15_MG_FD_203695 | JGI IMG/M metagenome (GOLD analysis project Ga0315277, IMG submission 203695) | Sediment microbial communities from Yellowstone Lake, YNP, Wyoming, USA - YL17G05_15 | ecosystem: Environmental > Aquatic > Freshwater > Lake > Sediment | place: USA: Wyoming | collected...
TCTCTTGGCGGTCTTGCGGACCGTGAGGTCGAAAATGAGATGGGAGACGAAGACGGCCGTGAATAAGTTGGCGAGCAGGCCGATGATGAGGGTCACGGCGTAGCCCTTGATCGGTCCCGTCCCGAACTGGAAGAGGAACACGGCCGAGATGATCGTCGTCAAGTTCGAGTCGAAGATGGCGCTGAAGGCCTTGCTGAATCCCTGGACGATCGAGTTGAGGACCGTCTTGCCCAAGGCCAGCTCCTCCTTAATCCGCTCGAAGATGAGGACGTTGGCGTCGACGGCCATGCCGACGCTCAGGATGATGCCGGCGATGCCGGGCAGGGTCAGGGTCGCCTTGAAGTAGGCCAGGGCGCCGAACAGGATGGCGACGTTCAGGATGAGGGCCGTCACGGCGTTGACGCCCGAGAGCTTGTAGAAGAAGATCATGAAGGTCATGACGGCGACGATGGCCACCAGCCCGGCCAGGATCCCCTGGCGGACCGAGTCGGCGCCCAGGGAGGGGCCGATCGTCCGGTCTTCGAGGTACTTGATCCCGGCCGGAAGGGCCCCGGCTTTAAGGACGACGATCAGGTCGTCGGCTTCTTCCATCGTGAACCCGCCCTCGATGACACCGCCTTGAGTGCGATCGATTCGGGCATTGACGACGGGCGCGGACTGGACCCGGCCGTCCAGGACGATGGCGATCTGCTTGCCGATACTCTCCCCGGTCGTCTTTTCGAAGCGGGCGCCGCCCTCCGCGTTCAGGGTGAAGGCGACGGCCGGGTTGTTCCAGTCGTCGGACGTGCGGCGGACGGTCCGAAGGTCGCGGCCGGTCACGGTGGCGACTTTGCTCAGGAGGTAGTAACCCCCATGGCCGCGCTTGGCATCGCCCTTGACGACCTCGGCGTCCTCGGGAACTTGGCCGCCCGAGGCCTGGAGGAGGGTCGCCTCGTCCGGGACCGGCCCGGCCTTGACCAGCTTCCATTCCAGGACGGCCGTGACCTTGATGATGCTCTTGACGCGGTCCGGATTGTCGACGCCGGGGAGTTCGACGATGACCCGTTCGCTCCCCTGGCGCTGGATGAGGGGCTCCGCGACGCCGAAGGTATCGACCCGGTTCCGGATGGTCTCGAGCGTCTGGGTGACGGCCTGGTCCCTGAGGAAAACGACGGCGGCCTGTTTCAGCGTGAAGATGACCCGGTCGCCGCTGAAGTTGGTGTCCCAGTCCCGGGCGTAATCGTCCGCGAGCTCCCGGATTTTTTCCTGCTTGTCCGTATCGTACCCGGTCGCGACGAAGCGGCCCGGCCGCTCCCTGGTCATGGTCTGGAAGGCGATCGTGTTTTTCTTAAAGAGCTCCTGGAAGCGGGCGATCTCCTGATCGGTCTCGATCTTGAGGGCGTCGTCGGTCATGACCTGAATGACGAGGTGGATGCCGCCCTTGAGGTCCAGGCCGAGCTTGATTTTCTTCTGGTTGTAGGGGAAGGCGAGCAGGATGGCCCCGACCACGACGGCCAGGCTCAGGATCAACTTCCACTGGAGGTTCTTCTTCATGGCCGGACCGTCCTTACTGGCCTTCGGGTTTCTCGCCCTGTCCCAGAATGGCTCCGATGGCGCTCTTGGTGACGTCGATCTTGACGTTGGCCGCGATCTTGAGCTCGATCTTGTCCGGCTGGACGCCCATCACCGTGCCGAAAATCCCGCCCGAAGTGACGACCCGGTCCCCGGGCTTGAGGTTGTTGACCAGATTCTGGTGCTTTTTTTGCTTTTTCCGGGTCGGCATGATGATGAGAAGGTAGAAGACGACGAAAACCAGCAGAAAGGGGACGAGCGCGGTCAGCATGTTTCCCTGGGGACGCTGGCCGGGCGCCGCCTGCTGGAGGATTCCGAAAAAGCCCCCGAACATCATTGGCGTAATCCTTTCTCTATAGATTTATGAATCTTGCGTCAGGGTCTCGATTGTCCGTTGTTTCCAATCAGGATAGGAACGGGATTGGATAGCTTGCCTGATTTTCCTGAAGAAGTCAAGGTAAAAATGGAGGTTGTGGATCGTGTTGAGCACGGCCGAGCCGATTTCCGACCGTTCGTAGAGATGGCGGAGGTAGGCCCGGGAGTAGCGCCGGCAGATCGGGCAGGAACAGTCCTCGTCGAGAGGCCGGGGATCCTCGGCGTATTTGACGTTCTTGATGACGATCCTGCCCCGGCTCGTGAACAGGGTTCCGTTCCGGGCGTTCCGGGTCGGGAGGACGCAGTCGAACAAGTCGACGCCCCGCTCGACCGCTTCGAGGATATCTTCGATATAGCCCATGCCCATGAGGTAGCGCGGCCTGTCTTTGGGCAGCAATCCGTCCGCCCGCTCCAGAGTTTCGAGGAGGCTGGTTTTGGGTTCGCCGATCCCCAGTCCGCCGATCGCGTAACCGTCGAAGCCGATCGCCAGGAGGTCCTCGACGCTCCGGCGCCGGAGGTCCGGATCGGTGCCGCCCTGGCAGATCCCCCATAGAAGCCGGCCGTCGGCCCGGCCGACGAGGAAATCCTTCGAGCGGCGGGCCCAGGCCGTGGTCAGGGCGACCGCTTCGCGCATTTTATCCGCGGGCGAGGGGTAGGGGACGAAATAATCGAGAACCATCATGATATCGGTCCCGAGACCCATCTGAATTCCGACGACGTCCTCGGGCGTCAGGAAAATCCTGGTCCCGTCCAGGTGGGAGGCGAACCGTACGCCGTCCGGCCGGACCTTGACCAGAGGCGACATGCTGTAAAGCTGGAACCCGCCGCTGTCGGATAGGATGGGCTTGGGCCAGGAGAGGAAGCGATGGAGCCCTCCCATCCGCGCGATCAGCTCGACGCCCGGCCGAAGATAAAGATGGTAGGCGTTGACGAGGATGAGCTGGGCGCCCAGGGCCTCGACGCGGTCGTGGGCGAGGGCCTTAACCGCCCCCTGGCTGGCGACGGGCGCGAAGGCGGGCGTCTCGATCGGACCGTGGGGCGTCCGGATGACGCCGGCCCGGGCCGAGGAGCCCGGGTCGACGGCTTCGATGAAGAACGAGGACGTCATGGCGAAAACCGGAAGTAGATGACGTCGCCGTCGCGGACGGGATAGTCCTTCCCCTCCAGGCGGATGGCGCCTTTGTCCTTGGCGGCCTGGAGGGAGCCCAGCCGGACAAGGTCCAGCCAGGCGATAACCTCGGCCCGGATGAAGCCGTGCTCGATGTCCGAATGAACGGCCCCGGCCGCGCGGACGGCGGGCGTGCCGTCGGAGATCAGCCAGGAACGGACCTCGTCCTTGCCGACCGTGAAGAAGGTGACCTCGCCCAGCCAGCCGGGAAGGTCCCGGAAGACGCGGGCCGCCGTCGATTCCTTCATCCCGTATTCTTCCATGAACACGGCTTTGTCCCCGCCCTCGAGAGTCAGGATCTCCATCTCGATTTTTCCGCAGAAGGCCAGGACCCGGACGCCTCGTCCGGCCGGCGCCGGAACGAGCGTCTCGGGCGCGTTCAGGCGAGGGATGTCCGTTTCGTCGGCGTTGACGGCGTGGATGAGCGGCTTCCGGCTGAGGAAGGTGAACCCGCGCAGGTGCTTCTCTTCGAAGTGCGGGATCTCGATCTCGCGCAGGGCCCGGCCCCCCTCGAGGTCCGCCCGCAGCCGGGCCAGCAGGTCCCGCTCCTTCTCGGCCTCGGGGTCCTTGGCTTTCTTGATGTCCTTGTCGAGCTTCTCGAGGCGGGATTCGAGCGACACGAAATCGGCCAGGGCCAGCTCTTCCTCCATGGTCCGGATGTCGTCGGCCGGGTTGACCCGTCCGGCCGGATGGGGGATGGCCGGGTCCCGGAATCCGCGCACGACGTGGACGAGGGCGTCGGCTTTGCGGAGGAGGTTCAAGTAGGCGCCGCTCTTGACCTCGCCGAAGGAGACGCCGGCCAGGTCGACGATATCGACGAGGGCATGGACTTTCTTCTTCTCCGGGTAGAGGGCGGCGACCCGGTCCAGGCGATCATCGGGGACGGGACAGGCGTGGACGTGGACGTCCTTCTTGCCGTCGTCGTAGGCCTTGACCTCGATCTGGGCCCCGGCCAGGAGGTTGAAGAACGTCGTCTTCCCCGTCTTGGGGTACCCGAAGATCGTCAGGTTCATGCCCTAAGTAAAGCCGCAATGGACCGCGCTGTCAACCCCTCGACCTCCAGCTTTAAAGCCGGGATTGTTCAGGGGTAGTCCTGAGCGCCAGCGAACGGGCAACCCCTCGACCTCCAGCTTTAAAGCCGGGGTCGTTCGGGGTAACACTGAGGCTCCGCGAATGTGTCAAGACTCCCGGGTGGCGAGGACAGCCTTGCTCCCCTTCAGGTTCTTAACGCCGTTTCCTCACCGCCCTTCTCGGCTCCTGCGTAACTCCGCACGTTTATCTGCGACGTCAAGGAGGCGTCCGCGGCATCCATTCCGTCAAATAGTAATTATTTGCGTGCTCAAACATACTCGTCGCCCCCGAAGGGGGTTCCCTCTAAGGGCGGCTCGGAAAGGCTGAACCTTCAATGGTCGCCGCGGCTGTCCTCGCAACCCGGGAGCAAGACTTCGCCCTCCAAGAAACTCTATTGCCCCCAAGCCCGTTTTTGGTTATAGTAGGCATTCAATCGAGTGACCCATGAGCGAAACGAAACCGAATCCCAAGACGACGGAGAAAGCCGCCCCCGCCGCGACCGCCCGAAAAACCCGCAAGAAAAAGATCCGGGAAAAAAGCGTTAAGCGGGAGTATTTCGAGCTCATCGTCGAGACGGCCGTCTTCGTCTTCTTCGTCATGACCTTCGTCGTCCAGGCTTTCCAGATCCCGACCGGGTCGATGGAACCGACCCTTCTGATCGGCGACTTCCTCCTCGTCAACAAATTCGCCTACGCCCGGCCCCAGTCCGGCCTGGAGGACTTCCTCATCCCCAACCGGGCCCTGAAGCGCCACAACATCGTCGTCTTCAAATTCCCGCAGGAGCTGGCCAAGGATTTCGTCAAGCGGGTGGTCGCCCTCGAGGGCGAAAAGGTCGAGATCAAGGACAAACAGGTCTTCGTCAACGATCAACCCATCCAGGAGCCGTTCAAGTTCCACAGCGACAACCAGGTCATCAAGAAGAGCGAGTACTATCAATACGACGACCCCATCCGCGACAACTACGGGCCCGTCACCGTCCCGCCCGGGCAGCTGTTCGTGATGGGGGACAATCGGGACAACTCGATGGACAGCCGCTACTGGGGATTTCTTCCCCTGAGCCATGTCAAGGGACGGCCCTGGATGATCTATTTCTCCTACCAGGCCGAGCGGAACGCCTACCAACAAACATCGTTCCGGGACCGGCTCAAGAAGATCGCGACCTTCCTTCCCAAGGCCCGCTGGCGCCGGATGCTCAAGATCGTCAAGTAGGGATCCGTCGCTACGGTCTTCGGGCCGATCCCTTTTCGCTCGTCAGGGCGACGTCTTCGTAGGACGAGATGTAGAAAATGGGGTTCTCGGCCGTAAACTCCCTGCTGAAGATTCCGCTCCGGACGATGCCGTCCATGTCCCGCCCGACCGGCAGGCCGAGGTAGTAGAGCAGGGTCGGCGCCAGGTCGACCAGACGGACCCGGGCGGCCGTGTTCCCGGGAATGATCCCGCGCCCGTAAAAGAAGACGACGCCGTCGGGCGCGTTCTCGTGATCGGCCGACACGTCCGGGTTGCCCAGGATCCACTCCACGAACCGCTTCCAGAGGGGAAGGGGCTCGATGCCGTGGGAGGAGTAGACGACCAGAAGGTCTTCGTCTTTGAGCCCGGCCAGGTACTTGCCGATGACCTGGTCGTAATAGTGATAGTAGCGGGGGATGACCGAACCGTAGCGGGTGATCTCTTCCTGGGCGATGCTTCCGTAGCGTTCGGGGACGCTGAACTTGAAGAAATAGGTCTCCACGATGTTGAGGCCGTTGAGCTGCAGGGAGAACACCTGGGGCCGGCTGCGCGTTTTTTCCTCGAAGGCCTTTTCTTCGGCGTCCGAATCCAGGGCAAAGGACCTCCGGACGATCCTGAAGAGCGGGCTCTTGTCCGTTTCGAACCCTTTGAAAAAGAGGGCGATCGACTTCTCGACCTGGGCCTCGGGAGGGGCCGGTTCGGCGACCGGCGCCGCCCGGAACGGAGATTCCCGATTGAAGGCGGAAATCCGGTTGTCGGAGAAGATCCGCCAGATGTCTTTGACAACGGGCGGGGGGTCGGAAGGAAGCACGGTCAATAGTCCGACCCGGGTCAGCTGTTTGAAGAGCATGAATCGGGGGACGACCTCGAGCTCGACCTGACAATGGGGAAGGCGGTAGCGGGAAGGCGAGATCCGGCGGTGGCGGGAGGGGAGCTTGCCGGTTGTGAGCGAGGTTCCCAGGACGATGGGCTCGTTCGGAGAGAAGCTCTCGAGCCGTCCCCAGCTGCCCTTGTCCAGGAGCCAGTTGAAATTGGGCAGACTCCCTTCCGTGATCCGGGGGATGATGAAGTCGAGACTCAGGCCCTCGAGACCGATCAGGATGGCCCTTTTCTGCGCTTTCTTGATGTCGAGGGTCATGGTCTGGTCGCGGGGCGGGGGTTGGGGAAAGCGGGCCCGCTGGCCGACGGTGTAGACGAACCCTCCTCCGAGAAGGAGAGCGTAGATCAGGAAGAGCGCGGCCTTCTTTTTATAGTAATGATAGCCGTAGGTCAGGACGAGGCCGGCCAACCCCAACAGGAACAGGACGAGCATCTGGCGGCGCAGGAGCGTGCGGGTCGTCAGGTCGAAGAAGGATAGGAAGTATTTATAGTTTTCCCAGAACAGGGCCAGAAAGAGGAGGATGAGGATCGACGACCCCAACGTCAGGAAGGTCGGCGAGAAGAAGAGACTTGTCCGGCGGCTCGAGAAGAACTGAAAAAAGAAGAAGAGGAGCAGGATGAGGACGGTCGCGGCCAGGCCGTAGCTGAAGCTCAGGAACAAGGCGATCCGGAATAGAAGACCGGGCCGGAAGGGGATGTTGATGTTCAGATTCAGGACGAGGAGGGCCAGCAGGAGACAGAAAAAAAGCCCGCAGACGAGGGAGTGGAGAAAGGCGCGGATGAACCTCATGGCCTCGGCATCACATTAGCATGAATGGGGGGCTCAATCAACGCGCCGGCTCGGACCATGCCCGCTCAACCCTTCGTAGGGCCTCCTCACCCCAGCACTCCGCGCTCAACCAAAAAAAAGCGCTCAAAGATGCCATTCCCGTTACTAAAAGATGTAGGATGGACAGGGGTTTTGCGTTAGAATGAACCCCGGGAAGGAACAGGACGATGGACCGGCCGCTGATCGCGCTCATGACCGATTTCGGGACGAAGGATTTCTTCGCCTAAATCCCATGGCGCCCGAAGAGCATTTCGAAGGGACGGTCGAGGAGATCGTCTATTACAACCCGGACGACGGCTACACGGTCTGCCGTTTCACCCCGGAGACCGGAGAGACAATAACGCTGGTCGGGTTGTTCCCGCCCCTTTCCCCCGGCGAAACCCTCAAGGTTAAAGGAGGCTGGGAGCTCAACCCCAAATTCGGCCGGCAGTTCCGGGTCTCCTCCTTCAGCACGGTCCTGCCCTCTTCCGTCAAAGGCATTGAAAGATTTCTCGGGTCCGGCCTCATCAAGGGGATCGGACCGGTCCTGGCCCGCCGCATCATCAAGGTTTTCGACCTGGCGACGATCGATATTCTGTCCAAGGAGCCGGACCGGATGGCCGAAGTTCCGGGCGTGGGGCCGGCCAAGCTCAAGGAGATCAAGAAGTCCTGGGCCGAGCACAAGGACATCCGCGACCTCATCATCTTCCTCCAGGAGTACGGCGTCTCGACGAACCTCGCCACCAAGATCTACCGCCAGTACGGCGAGCGCTCCTTCCATGTCCTCCGCTCCAATCCCTACCAGCTCAGCCTCGATATCTGGGGCGTCGGGTTCAAGACGGCCGACCAGATCGCGCTCAAGCTCGGGACGGACCCGGCCTCACCCGAACGGGTCAAGGCCTTCATTCTCTACATCCTCGAGAAGGACAACGAGCAGGGGCATGTCTTCTCGGTCAAGGAGGAGGTCCTCGAAGCCTGCGGGAAAGAGCTGGGCGTCGGCGATGATCTCGTCCGCGGCGCCCTGGCCGGGCTCGAGGCCGAGAGGCGGGTCGTGACCGAACCGCTGGCCTCGGGGACGGCCCTCTATCTTCCTTTCTTTTATCAGGCGCAGGAAGAGGTCGTCCGCATCCTCCATGAGCTTGGCGGCCGTCCCTGCCCGGCCCCGGATTTCGACCTGTCGGCCGCCCTGGCCGAAGCCGAGCGGGATCTCGGCATCGTTCTGTCGCCGATGCAGAGGACGGCCGTCGCCAACGCGCTCGCAAAGAAGATCCTGGTCATCACCGGCGGCCCGGGAACGGGCAAGACGACCATCATCAAGGCCGTCGTCGACATCTTCAGCCGATGGGGGAAGACCGTCCTCCTGGCGGCGCCGACCGGACGGGCGGCCAAGCGCCTGTCCGAGACGACCGGAAGGGAGGCCAAGACCATCCACCGCATCCTCGAGGTCCGGCCCAAGCAGGGCGACTTCCGCCGCAACGAGCGGAATCCCCTCAAGGGCGACGCCCTGATCGTGGACGAGTTCTCGATGGTCGATCTTCCGCTCCTCTACCACCTTCTGAAGGCCGTCCCGCCCTGGATGAGGCTCGTCTTCGTCGGGGATCAGGACCAGCTCCCCTCGGTCGGGCCCGGATGCCTTCTCCGGGACATCATCGCCTCGGGGCGGGTCGAGGTCGTCCGGCTGGACGAGATCTTCCGTCAGGAGAAGGACAGCCTGATCGTCGTCAACGCCCATCGCGTCAACCAGGGCCTGGGCCTGGTCTATCCGCCCCGCGGCGCCGAGGACGCCGACTTCTACTTCATCAGGCGCGACGACGAGGCCAAGGCCTTCTCGACCATCCTCCAAATCTGCGGCTGGCGCATCCCGAGCCGCTTCGGGCTGAGCCCGCTCTCCCCCCAAATCCAGGTCATCAGCCCGATGTATAAAGGCCTGGTCGGCGTCGATAACCTCAACCGGGAGCTCCAGGCCCGCCTCAACCGCCGCGAGGACGGTCTCAAGGTCGGCACCCGGGAATTCCGGCTTCGGGACAAGGTCATGCAGATCCGGAACGATTACGAGAAAGAAGTTTTTAACGGGGATATCGGCGTCGTCGCCCACATCGACCGTTCCCGCTTCCGGATCCTGGTCGAGTTCGAAGGCCATGCCGTGCCCTACGAAAAGGACGAGCTCAACGATCTCGTCCTGGCCTACGCCATTTCCGTCCACAAAGCCCAGGGCAGCGAGTACCAGGCCGTCGTCATGCCCCTCCTGACCCAGCATTTCATCATGCTCCAGCGGAACCTCTTCTATACGGCCCTGACCCGGGCCAAGAAACTCTGCATCGTCGTCGGCTCCTACAAAGCCCTCTACATCGCCATCAAGAACGACAAGCCCGTCAAGCGGAACTGCTTGGTCAGGGATAAGCTCGTCAGGCTGGGAGGGAGCGGGCCCTCCTCTCCGAATCCGTGATGCAGGTGCAGTCAGGTCAGCTGATCCGTCAGCCCGCGGATTTTCCCCAGCGAGGAAAATCCGCTTATTCCTCGGCTCGCTCCCGATTTGGGGACAAATGCCGGTTCTTAGATCCTATATTGTGTCCCCAAATCGAACCATGCCCGCTCGCCTCCGGATGGCTTCCTCCTCAGCTGCCCTGACTGCTGATGAGACTTTCACGGAAATGGAGATGCTTAGCCGGGGAGCAGCCTTGCAGCACACATAAGCCGTAAACGGCTTATGAGTACTGCGAAACGCCTGCACTCAGGGCTTCCATGAGTGTCGAGGGGTTGACATTATTTCCGCCTTTTCACTAAGATGGGAGAAAGCCGATCATGGAGGTTCCAATGAGAAAGCCGATCCGTCCGGCCGCGGTCGCCGTTTTTTGGGCCGCCTGCGCCGTCCTGCTCCTGGCCGAGACCGTCGTGGTCAAGATCCAATCGACGGTGCTCAGGAAGGAGCCCAAGTTTTATGCCCAGACCCTGGTCAACCTGCGCTCCGGCGAGAAACTCGAAAAGCTCGCCTCCCAGCAGGGATGGCTCCAGGTCCGGACCGCCGCGGGGGCGGTCGGCTGGGTTCATGAAAGCGCCGTCGACACGAAGTCGTTCAACCTGTTGGCCATGGACAAGTCGATGAAGACCCAGGCTTCGGCCAGCGAAGTCGCCCTGGCCGCTAAAGGATTCAACAAACAGGTCGAGGAGAGCTACCGGGCCAAGCACGGCAACCTCTCCTTCGTCTGGGTCGACCGAATGCTTAATATTAAAGTCCCGGCCGCCGAGCTCGAGAAATTCCTCAAGGCCGGGAGGCTGGCGGAATTCGGGGGTGCCAGATGAATACGCCCCGCTTCCGAATCCCGATCCTGGCCGTCGGCTTTGCCCTACTGGCCGCATCGGCTTGCGAAACGCTCCAGAAGGGCGTCGGCGCCATCGACGCCCAGTCCGCGAAGGTCCAATCCGTGGCCAAAGTCGCCAAGCAAATCCGTTCGACCTTCGCCGACATCAGCGAAGAGGAGGAGTACTACATCGGGCGGGCGGTGGCCGCCAATATCCTCTCCCGCTATGACGTCTACAACAATGAGGGGCTGAACCTCTACCTCAACGCCGTCGGGGCGGCCGTGGCCGCCTATTCGGACCGGCCCGAGACCTATGCCGGCTATCACGTCCTCGTCCTCGATACCGACGAGGTCAACGCCCTGGCCGCGCCGAGCGGGTTCATTTTCCTGACCCGCGGCCTCCTCAAGCGCTGCAAGGACGAGGACACTCTGGCCGATATCCTCGCCCACGAGATCGGCCACGTCTGCGCCAAGCACGGCCTCCAATCCATCCGGAAATCGCGCCTGACCGACGCCTTCAAGCTCCTGGGCGAGCAAGCGGCCCAAAAATACGGCCCCCAGGAACTGGCCCAGCTGACGGGCGTCTTCGAAAACGTGCTGGGGGATATCGCCGAGAAGCTCATCGAACGGGGCTACGACCGCAAGTACGAATACGAAGCCGACGAGCTGGCCGCCGAGTTCGCGGCCCGCATGCGCTACGACGGCGGCGGCCTCCTCGATTTCCTGGGAACCATGGCTAAGGACTCGACGGGGAGCGCGGACAAAGGCTGGTTCAAGACTCATCCCGGCCCCCAGGACAGGATCGGCCGGGTCAAAGGCCAGGTTAAGACGTTCATGCGCGAGAAAGTCCGGACCGACCGTTTCAGGGCCGCCTTCAAGGGGTTGAAGTAAGGACTTCGACATCCGGCCCATGCCCAAAAGGATCGGGAGGGGTTTGCTGGTCGGGACGGCGGCCGGCCTGGCCGCATTACTGATCTTCGGCCTCCACGGCCTCAGGATCCTCGAATGGAAATCCTGGGATGCCCGGCTGCGGCTCCTGGCCGACCCGGCGGCCGCCGACAAGGACATCGTTGTCGTCCTGGTCGACCAGGCGAGCCTCGATGTCTATGAAAAAGAGCAGTCGCTTTCCTGGCCGTGGCCTCGCCAGATGTATTCGGCCCTTCTGCGCTTCCTCAAGGCCGGCGGCGCCCGGGCCGTCGCCTTGGACCTCGTCCTGAGCGAGGGATCGTATCTGGGCGTCGAGGACGACGCCGACCTGGCCCGGGCCATGAGGGAGTCCGGAAACGTCTTCCTCACCTTCTTTTTGAGCGCGGAGGAAAGCGCCTCCGACCAGTCCTCCTCGGAATTCCTGCGGCGGTTCGCACTGGAGGACGGGGGGGCGCCGGCGGGGACCGTCCTTCCGCTCGCGGCGGCGAGCCTTCCGGTCGACGTCCTTATCGAGTCGGCGGCCGGCGCGGGCAACGTCCGATTCAACCCCGATCCGGACCAGATCTTTCGCCGCGTCCCGCTCGCATTCTCCGTCAAGGGACGGATCTATCCTTCGCTTCCGCTCGCTCTCTCGCGGCATCTGACGGACGGCCCGTCCCTCAAGGCTGTTCCGCTCGACCTCTCCGGCCAGCTCGTCATCCGCTATCATGGACCGGCCGGGACCTATAAGACCTACTCGATCGGGGCCCTCATCAACTCCCAGGCGCAGATCGAGTCCGGACGGGAACCCCAGGTCAAGCCTTCCGAATTCGCGGGCAAGATCGTCCTTCTCGGGGCGGGCGCTCCCGGCCTGTTCGACCTCCGGCCCGGCCCGTTCTCCACGGTCTATCCAGGCGTCGAAATCAACGCGACGGTCGTCGACAACCTCATCCACCGGAATTTCGTGAGGGTGCCCGCCCGCGGCCCGGTCGCGGCGTTTATCCTCGCGCTGGCGCTGGCGACGGCCGCCGGCATTTCACTCCTCAAGAAGGTCTGGGCTCAAGCCGTCGTCTTCATCTTGGCGGCGTCGATTCCGGCCGCGGCGTCGGTCCTGGCCTTTCGGAAAGGCTTCTGGCTCGAGTTCGTCGCTCCCGAGCTCGCGGCCCTCTTGGGATTCCTGGGGGCCGTCCTCCTCAACTACAGCGTCGAGGGCCGTCAGCGGCGCTTCATTAAAAGCGCTTTCCGCTATTACTTGAGTCCGGAGGTGATCGAGCGGGTCCTCCACAATCCTTCCCTTCTTCGTCTGGGAGGGGAGAAGCGGGAGATCACGTCCTTCTTCTCGGACATCGCCGGATTCACGGGTATCGCCGAAGGGCTCGCGCCCGACCGGCTGGTCGCTCTTCTCAACGAATACCTGACCGAGATGACGGATATCATCCTCGCTTCCGGAGGAACCCTGGACAAATACGTGGGCGACGCCATCGTCGCCTTCTGGAACGCTCCCCTCGACCAGCCCGATCACGCCCTGAGGGCCTGCCGGGCGGCCCTTCTCTGCCGGTCCAAGCTCGCCTCTCTCCGACACGCCTTCGAGGAGCGCTATGGGCACGGGATCGCGATGAGGATCGGGCTCAATTCCGGACCCGCCGTCGTCGGCAACATGGGCTCGGGCCGCCGCTTCGACTACACGGCCATGGGCGATACCGTCAACCTGGCGGCCCGCCTCGAGGGCGCCTGCAAGCTGTACGGAATTTCCCTTCTTATCGGCGAAGAGACATATCTCCGGGTCCGCCAGGAGCTGGCGGCGCGCGAGGTCGACCTCATCCGCGTCGTCGGAAAAACGCGGCCCGTCCGCGTTTACGAGATTCTCGGCGAGGCGGCTGCTCCGGAGGCCGGAGAGGCCGAAAGGCTCGCGTCCTATCGGGCGGCCCTCGAGGCCTATCGGGCCAGGGACTGGGAGAACGCGTCCGCCCTGTTCTCGGCCCTGGCCGAGGCCGGGGATTCGGTGTCGGGGCTCTACCTGCGCCGTTGCGGGGAGCTGGCGGCCGCGCCGCCGCCGGTTGACTGGAAGGGTGTCTTTGAGCTTAAAATGAAATAAGGATTCCACACCATGGACATCGAATTCTGGGGCGTCAGGGGAACGGTGCCGGTTTCGTCGCCGGAAACGGTCAAGTACGGCGGCGCGACCCTCTGCGCGTCGGTCCGCGCGGCCGGAGGGGACATCCTCATCATCGACGCCGGAACCGGACTCAAGCCTCTCGGCGACCGCCTCGTCAAAGAACGGAAGGGACCGATCAAGCTCAATCTCCTGCTGACCCATTTCCATCTCGATCACATCATGGGATTCCCGTTCTTCGCCCCCCTCTGGTCCCAGGATACCGAGCTCATCATCTACGCTCCCGTTCCGCAGGCGGATACGGAAGCGGCCCTGGCCGGACTCATGGGAGGACGATATTTTCCGCTCAGTCTTTCCGCCACGGCGGCCGCCAAGTCCTACCGGGCCGTCGGCAAGGGCACCTTCGCGGTCGGGGGATTTCGAGTCTCGGCCTGTCCGCTCCATCATCCCCAGGGGAGCGTCGCCTATAAAATCGAGGATACCGTTCGCAAGATCGTGTTCGCGACCGACACCGAACATCCCGAACTGGGAGTCGATATTCAACTGAGGGACTTCTGCCGGGGCGCGGACCTTCTCGTCTATGACGCGACCTTCACTCCCGAGGAATACGCGGCGGGGAAGAAGGGCTGGGGCCACAGCACTTGGCGGGCGGGAGCCCGGCTTGCCAAAGAAGCGGGCGTCAAGAAGCTTCTCCTTTCCCATCTCAACCCGGATCACTCCGATTCGCGCGTCGATATGTCCGTCTCTCTCGCCAAGTGGGAATTCCCTTCCGTCGAGGCCGTTCGGGCCGGCTGGAAAAGGACAATTTAATGAACGCCTGGATGCTCGATGCCGTTCTCGCCCTGGCCGGCTTGGCCGCGGCGACCGTCTTAACCGTTTTCCTCCAGCGGTTGTGCGGCCGCTCCGGATCGGAAAAGCCGAACGCCGCGAAGCTTTTACTGGGCCGGCTGGCCATGCCGGCGTCTTTCCTGACCGTCATCCTCCTCTTCAGGTCAGGACCCCTTCGGCAGGCGGTCCGCGCCGGCGCCCGGTTCGGGACCTATCTCGATGCGGCCTTGGCTCTTTTCGTCGCGGTCCTCGTCATTCACTCCTGTGACGGGATCGTCCTCGCCTGGTACGCCCGGAAAGGGCGGTCCTACCCGCTGCCGCGGGTCCTGCGCGGATTCGTCCTGACCCTCCTTTATCTTACGATTTTCTTTTCCGTCCTGAAGGGGATCCTGGGGATCAACCTGACGCCTTTCCTGGCGACCTCGGCCATCCTGACCATGATCCTCGGCCTCGCCCTCCAGGGCGTATTGAGCAACATCCTGGCCGGGATGTCCCTTCACTTCACGAAATCCTTCTCGCGGGGGGATTGGATCAAGGTCGGCGATCAAGAGGGGATCGTGGTCGATACGAACTGGCGGGAGACGCGGCTGCTGGACCGGCAATCCAACATCGTCGTCCTTCCCAACAACACGGTCGCTTCGGCGACCATCGTCAATTTCGCCCTGCCCGACGCCAAGACGGCCATCAGTCTTTTCCTCAAGGTCGGTTTCCGAGCCCCGGCCGCCCTCGTCCAAAGCTGCCTTCTGGCTGCGGCCCGCGAGGTCGACGGCGTCCTCGCCGAGCCCAAGCCGCTGGCTTACATCCTGAGCTACGACGAGACGGGGGTCTCCTACCAGCTCAAGTTCTGGGTCGAGGACTACGCCCGGAGGGATCCGATCACGACCGAAGTCGCCAAACGGGTCTGGTATAAATTCCGGCGGCAGGGGATCGAGGTCCCGATCGCCCTGGACGATAAGGTCGCCGACGTCCTGGGCAAGCTCCACGAGGCGGACCGCCGTCAGAGCGACGAGGCGGAGCGGCGGCGGAATTTCGCCGACCTCGCCCGCTCGTCCTTCCTGAGGCGGACCGAAGGGAGAGGCGCCGGCCGGCCCCTCATCCCGGAAAGGGAAGTCCGCGAGCTGGCCGGACTCGTCCGGCGGAGGGCTTACGCGCCGGGCGAGGTTTTATTCCGGCAAGGGGACCGGGGCGAGAGCTGTTTCGTCGTGGCCAAGGGCGGGATCCGCGGCGAGATCGTGACCGAAGAGAAAGGGAAGCGCTATAAAACCGAA
>Ga0315277_10006356_pt1 | contig 15492 bp, 12 predicted proteins | sample YL17G05_15_MG_FD_203695 | JGI IMG/M metagenome (GOLD analysis project Ga0315277, IMG submission 203695) | Sediment microbial communities from Yellowstone Lake, YNP, Wyoming, USA - YL17G05_15 | ecosystem: Environmental > Aquatic > Freshwater > Lake > Sediment | place: USA: Wyoming | collected...
TCCGGTGACCGTCGAGCTTCCGTTACTTAGCCTGCTCGGTTAGGGCCACACCGCGTTGCTTCAAGTATCTTACGAGGTTATCCCGTACTTCGAGCTCGGGGATACGAAGCGTGAAGTTTTCCTTCTTCCACGTTTCACTCGTGTTGGCCACGGGGCTTCGAAACTGTAATTTGAATTGGTACACCGTTCTCCCCGACCAGAGCATCGGTTTGACGGTAACGGCCTTGATCGTGTCGAAACGGACAAAGAAGGCGTCGCCCCAACCGCCTTCGTATGCGAATTCATCGGCGCCCAGGACAACGTTGCCCTGACAGAACTGGATGGCGTGGTCGTGGAACCCCTGACCGCTCACCACGCCCTTCCGTGCCTTCGAGTAGTTATTTGGGGGTTGCAGACCTTTATCTACCACGCTCTGGTAGAGCTTGCGGGCCTCGTCAAACTGGCCGGTATGCACCAGTAAGTCACCTTTGAGTACTACGACTGCGGAAGAGTTGGGATCCGCGGCAAGCACCTGATCAATTTCGGCGCCGGCTTTTTCGTAGAGGCCTTGCCGGATGTAGGCGCGAGCGAGCAGAGCCTTTGCCGCGAGGTCGGTTGGATCAAAAGCCAGCGCCAATTCGAGCCTTCGCGACAGATCTTTCTCACCGCGGATGCGCGGATCGGGCAAGCGGCGGCGCAAGCCAGCCTTTTCGAGCGCCGGCGCGTGCGCCGGGTTCGCTGCTGCGCTCCAGCTCTCCCATTTGATGTCTTCGAGGGGTTGGCTCAGCCGCTTACTGAGCAACGCGTCGACGCGCGTAAGCGGAATGACCGTCGTCATTCCAGCGCCCGGTTCATAGGTCAACGTCACAATACCCAGAGATTCCCCCTGAGCATTCACCACGGGTCCGCCCTTGGACCGGGCATCAACCCGCAGTTTCGCGATCACGATGTCCAGGTCTGGTGCAAGTGTATGTACCGCCTCGACCGCTCCGTCGTAAGCAACGTTGCGGCCGACAAGTCGGATCGACTCGCCCGACGTGGGCTTCCAATTTGCCTTGCGCAAGTAAGGCGCCTGAAACGCCGGTAGCTTGAGCACAGCAATATCCCCGTCCGGATCCAGAGCTTCGACAATCACATGGTCATACACATCACCGTTTGCGATCTGAACACGCAGCCGCGCGGCTCCAACCACGACGTGGTAGTTCGTCACCAACAGCCCGTCGCTGCTGATGAGAAAACCATTCCCTCTCAGGATGTCCGAGCCGTCAGCAGCGAGGTGAATTACTTCAGCGACGGCCCGATTTACATCTTGGGCGCTTTGCTCGCCCGACAGTAGTCCAGCCCACAGGACCGCTGCCAACACCGGCCCTATGAGTTTGCGCGTCATTTCTTTTCCGTCCTGACCTTCTGCAATTCCTGTCTGTAGTTCCGGACTTTCTCCGGCAGGTCCCAGAGTCGCTTGTCCTTGACCTCGTCCCACCGCAACGTGTATGCATCCTGGCTCCATATGGATTCCGCCTGCTTCTCTTTGCCCTGGTCCGAGATGTCGGCAAAGTAAACGTCAATCGAAAGGTTCGGCATGTCTTCGGTGGAAACAGTGCGCGAAATCAGCGTTGCCAATTGCATTGTGGCGGAACTGGGCATGACAGTCCCGGCCGGCGCGGCGAACAACGGCAGGAAATCGGATACGAAGGTAGTGACGGAGACACGCGTGACTTTTCCCTTGTTCTCACCCTTTTTCCCGTAAAGAGAGCGCTCCCGTTCGAAGGTGCTCGGGGGCGCGGCGCCCAGCACACTCGCGGTGATCGGCATCAAAGTATTAGGGGCCACGTCCTTGACCGCAAAGATTTCTCCGAAATTGAAGTAGAGGTTGGCAATCAGCCTGCGGTGCTCGGCCACTTCGAATGGATCGGCGAGGAATATTTCGGATGCCGTCGAACCATAGCTGTTGAGTTCCTTAGTGAGCTCCGAGCGCAACTTGGCTATGGTCTCATTGATCTGTTCCCACTTCACACGGGTCTCGCGCAACTGAAAGCTCGAGACCTTCACCCGGTCAATCACCGCGAGCCGCTTGGCTTCAATAAGAGCCGGATCGAATGGCTGTATGGGCTGGCGTTTCTTCGCGAAATCTGCGAAGGCAGATCCCGAACCGGCCGCGATCAGACCGCGGATGTAGTTCATCGGGACGACGAATCCGAGCGTGTCGCCGAACAAGCGGTAAAAAGAGACCATACCGATAATCTCTCCACGTTCGTTGACCGCCGGCCCTCCGATGCCCGTCCGGTGCACGATCGCCGAGAGCTGATGCAGGCGCAGTCCCCGCATCGAATCACGCAGCGCGGAAATGATGCCCGGCGCCGCATAAGTGAAAGTTGCCTGCGGGCGCGATAGCACCACGACGGCATCTCCGGTTCTCGTCTTGTCCGAATCACCGAGCGTGACTTCAGGGATGCCCGAAGCGGGCACTCGCAGGATGGCGATGTCTTTGCGCGGGTCCACATTCAATACCGATACATCGCGGCTCTTCGTGCCATCGGGCAGAATGACTTCGATACCGGCGGCTTCGGAGATCGCCCCGTAGGCGGTGACGAGCACGCCATTCGGCGAAACGAAAAAGCACGAATACTTCTCCTGATAGTTGCCCTCGGCATCCAGCGTAGCCACCATTCCCACGGCCTTGCCATTGGCTTCGATGACATCTGGACGAACTTGCGCCCGGGCGGGCTCTTTAGCGGCGATCAATAAGACGAACGCCGCCATCAATATGGTTCGCGTTTGCATTGGTCCTCCGATCGAGCTCTCGCTCGTGTGTCAAAGGTAATTTCCGCTTCCAGTCCGCGTAGTATGCCCCGCTCAACTCATCCTTATAGGCGTTTCTATTCGGGAGCACAAGGCGAAATCGGAGAGGCAAGGAAGGAAATCGGGGAAGAACTCGGGGAAATAGGGGACGCTTCCCTATATTTTGCTTGAACCGCTATCACGGAAGTAAAGACTGTTTCGTAAGTACCAAAATATAGGGAAGCGTCCCCTATTTTGATCACGCAACTGCGCGATCCAGAACGCGGCTCGCCGTGCTGAACAGCTCCTCTGGAGTGAAGGGCTTCGCCATATAATCATTGGCGCCGCGCTTGATTGCCTCCACCGCGGTGTCGATTGAAGCATAGCCCGTGACAATGACCACGCGGAGGTTGGGTTTGCGCTTCTTGATGTCGCTGATCAGTTCCAGGCCATTGGCGTCGGGGAGCTTCATGTCGAGCAGCACCATGTCGAAATTCTCGGCCATGATGCGCGAGAGCGCTTCCTTTCCGGAAAAAGCCTCCGCCACTTTGAAAGCCTTCCTGGCGAGCGTCTTCCGGATGCTGTTGACCACGACCGGTTCGTCGTCTACCACAAGGACCTTCGGGGATTGGGCGGCCGCCTGCGCGCTCCGCCAGAAACCGGCGACCGGCATGTCCGAACGGCCCAACGCGTTCACGTAGGCCTCGCTGGTCATGGACGCAACCTCCGCGCGGGAGAAGGGCATATCCACATCGATGGGATCTGGAATGAAGGAGACCACAACCCCTGCCTTTGCCGCCTTCTTCCGCTCGGCCACGGCAAGCGGGCACTCGGGTTGTCTGCACATGCCTTGCTTTGCCATGCGCTTGCAGGAGCGCCGGCCGAGGCTGCAGTAGTCTGCTGCCGGAGCGGGGTGGCTCTCTACGAGAGGCATATCGGAGCGCGTGAGATGCTGCACATATCGGGCCGAAGTAGCCAAAGCCACTTCTTGGCCGTCGAACGGAATGTCAACGTCAATGGGTCCCGCCGGCGTCAACTCATTTGCCTGCGGGACCTCGAAAGGGTGGCCGCTGAGAACCTGTTCCACTGCCTTAGCGAGTTCCTCCGGGGTGAAGGGCTTCGGCAAATAGCCAACCGCGCCGTGCTTCGTGGCTTCAACGGCTGTCGCAATGGATGCGTATCCGGTGATGATCAGAACCGGCGTAGACGGCCAACGGTCCCGGACGATCTTGAGTAGCTCCATTCCGCCCACTTGCGGCATCATTAAGTCCGCTATGATCAAATCAAAGGTGTCTCCCGCCTCCAGTCTGTCGAGAGCAGACGAAACCGAGAGGGCCTGCGCTACCTGATAGCCCTTCCGCCGCAGCACCCTCTCTACGCTCCGGCATACTCCCGCTTCGTCATCCACTACTAAAACGCTGGTCTGCTCAACTGCCAATTCAGATTGAATCATGGTTTTCTCCCCTTCTTTTTTCCCGAGGCTCCAATGCCTCTTTTTTCTATTCAGCCATTGTTTTAGCAAGGACCGTGCCAATGGGCGCAGACGCCAGAGCTTTTTTGTAAGTGATTGATTTGCTGTGGCTTAGAATGAGTGTTTGCGTCAATTCAGAGGAGGCGGTGGGCCAGGGGTGCATAGATTCAACAGGCAGTGAAAGCCAGCCGCCGAATCGGTCTTCATCGGTCGAATCTAAGGTGAGCAAAGCATTTACGGGATTTTGCGTCAGGAGCTGGTCCGAGCGCGCTGCTATGCCTGCGTGTCCCATACAGCGCCTACAGAATCTATACACCCCCGAACTTTCATTGGAGTTGCTTATACGCCGGCGTTGCGCCACTGCGCATGGAGCGAGGGCGCGAAGATAAATTGCCTCCTCTGACTTTCCGCTTGCTTCTCGAACCCTGCAGGGATAGAAGTTATACTCATTGATCAGATAAACAACTGGGCCGGCGCCAGCCCCTGTTACCCCGCTCGATCTTCCGGAATGACACACCGAAAGCAGAGCGGGTTGAAGCGCCAAAAGCCAATCCGGAAGCGCGAGGATTAGCGTTCACTCAGCTCGAATCGGGCTCCATGGAGGAAGAGCCAATACTGGAAGCATCTTAAGGATTTACAAATGAACAAATCTTGGCCGAATTGGAGGGTTTATAAGCGAGGTAGGGCGCAATCCAATGTAATTTAAATCGAACTCAAAGGAGGGAAAGTCGCATGAATACTGCCATTACAGGCCTCATCCTTCTATTTGTGAGCTTTGGATTGCAGAAGCCTCTTTTGTCTCAAGACAAGGGTTTGCATGTATACGGGTCTAGTGGCCCCCTTGGTCCGATGAAAGAGTGTGGGGAGGCTTTTTCTAAATATCATGGGATCGAAGTGAAGGTCGTTGGGGGTCCGGTATCTGACTGGATAGCTCAGGCTGAGGTGGATGGTGACATCATATTTGGCGGAGCCGAGTACATTCTCACTCAGATTATAAATGATCACCCCGACCTTATCGACAAGGCGACACGAACTAGTCTCTATGTCAGGGCAGTAGGCGTTTTAGTGAGGAAGGGGAATCCGAAGCAAATCAAATCTCTTGTGGATTTGACAAGGGGAGATATGCGCCTCTTGGCAGTTAACGGGGCAACCCAACAAGGTCTATGGGAAGACACGGCAAGCACAAAAGACCTAATTCAAGCAATTCAAAGACGCATCCTAATATCCGTCCCGACCAGTGAAGAAGCGATAAAGAAGTGGAAATCTATGCCTGGACTCGATGCCTGGATCACCTATGAATCATGGCACTATCCCTTAAAGGATGTAACTGATTTGGTGCAACTGCCCGTGCAGGAGAGAATTCATCGAGGGACTCCGATAGCTGTCACAAAAAGTACTAAGAATAGAGAAATGGCAAAAGAGTTTATAGCCTTTCTGAAAACTGATACAGCCCATGCAGTTTTCCAGAAGTGGGGATGGAAATAGTATTCGATCGGAGAATTCGGGGATTCCGTCCAGGTGGGCGCGCCTGCCGAAGGCCACCAGCACCGTGGACCTCGCGCGCAGCAGGCACGCCAGGTGCTCGTTTTCCGAGTCGCACACGGCACCCTGGAAGAGGGTCACGTGAGGGAACGAGAGGGGGGCGGCGGCCGGGCCCACGAGTTTACCACAAAAAATCGAACTGGCTTTCCGGCAAGACTGACTCAGGCCGGAAACTCAAAGTGGGTGGATCCGGCTATGGTTTCTACGCGCGGATCCACCGTGACTATTCCTCCAAAATCTCCTTCCTTAGCTGCTCGGAAAAGGTCGCCCTCCAATTTCAGAAGAGTTCATTTCCGCACGCACGGGTCTGTGACAATCCCGCCGGCAAAACGAGCCGGCTATCCTCCGGCAAATGGTCTCTTAACCCAGCGATCCGTGGGCCTTTCATATGCTCTTGGGCGTGGGGCAGTTGACCCACGTCCTGAGTTATTTAACCATATTTAATGTATCACAGATTAAACATTTTCGCATTTCTGTCGGCGCTCTATTCGAGCGGCTTAATTTAATCCGGTCATTCCACATAGTTTATTCCCACCCTCCGGAATTCTTTACCGTGGCCCCTGTCTGGTAGTGCATGTGCTTACGATGCATCGGGAGGCAACCAAGGTCCAGAAGAACGACGACGAGTTTGACATCGCATCGGAAATCGACCGCGGAACCCGGCTCTACGTTCGAGTAAACCAAGCTGCATGAGGTGCCTAAATGCCGGCCCAGTATCATCACTCTCTGCGCTTTGATGCCGCTAGGTGTGATGGCTGCATGTCCTGTATGCGCGCCTGCCCTACGGCTGCGGTGCGGGTTCGCAAAGGGCGGGCGGCCAAACTCGAGGATCGGTGCATCGACTGCGGCGAGTGCATCCGGGTCTGCCCGCAAGGCGCCATCGTGCCCTTGACCGACCACATGGCCGACCTCTCCAAATTTGAGTGCAAAGTGGCGATCCCATCCCCCGTATTGCATGCCCAGTTCGAAGTGGACGTATTTCCCGGTATAATCTTCGCGGCCCTGAAGAAATGCGGATTCGATGATGTAGAACGTATGTCGCCGGCGTGTGAGGCAGCGACGATAGCAACCGAGATTTTCCTGAGTGAGTATCACGGACAGTATCCGCTGATCTCGTCCTTCTGCCCCACCGTCGTAAGACTGGTGCAGGTGAAATACCCTGAACTGGCCGAGCAGTTGCTGCCGATTCTTGCTCCCCGGGAGATATCTGCCCGAAACGCAAAGGCTCGCAAGTCAAAGGAAACAGGGCTGCCGGAGGAACGGATCGGGGCCATCTACATCACCCCCTGTCCCTCCAAGATAGTCTCCATCCTGGAACATCCCGGCATGCAGCGATCGTACCTGGATGCGGCAGTCTCGATCAGTGATCTCTTCCAGACACTCGCGGCAGCAATCTCGAAGGTCAGTGAGACTGATGTCAATATCGACGGGGGGGAAACCGCAGCCGGCGTAGGCTGGGCTTTTCTGGCCGGCCTGCCGCGATCACTGTCTGCGGAGAGAACGCTCTCAGTAGCCGGACTACCGAATGTCATCCGCATACTCGACGACGTCGAAAAGGGAAAACTTAGAAGGTACTCCTTCATCGAGATTCACGCGTGTCCAGAAGGGTGCGTTGGTGGCTGCCTCACCGTGGAGAACCCGTATGTGGCACGGGCGAAGGCGATCAGGCTCCAGCAAAGCCTGCCAGCCAGATCGGATGTTGATCGGGGCCAGATGGATGCCCATTACAGGAAAGGGGCCTTCCTCATGGATGAGGCACTCGCTAGCCGCCCGCTGCGCCCCCTGGACGCCGATATTTCAAAAGCTATCGTCAAAATGAAGGAGCGAGACCGAATCCTCTTGGGATTGCCGAAGATTGACTGCGGCGCTTGCGGTGCACCGTCTTGTCGGGCTTTTGCCGAGGACGTGGTAATGGCAGAGGCGGAGGAGGCATCCTGCATTTTCTCCCGGGAGCAAGAGCTTGCCGATCGAATCGAAAAGCTCGCGGGTCTCATCCGTACCCAGCACGGAACAGAGGGAGTGCGACATTGAACGTCACCGGGGCAGCGGAGAAGATCGGAGCAACCGTGGTTGTAGGCACCGCCGAAGCCTCCACGCGGGAGATCCGTGGTGGTGACGCGTCGGACTTCCTCTCGGATGTGATGGGGGACAGTCGGGAAGGCGACATATGGGTAACCATGGAAAAATACGTGAACATCGTGGCCGTGCCCCAGCTCAACGGGCTCGCTGGAATCGTTTTTGTGAACGGCCGGCAACCGGAACCAGAGACTGCCAAAAAGGCCGAACAGGAGCACGCGCCGATTATCTCGACTCCGCTGCAGTGTTTTGATATGGTCGAGATTCTGTACGGCCCGGGTATTGGAGGAAGGAGACCGCTCTGAAGGTGGTGTTTGTCGCTCTTGGATGTAAAGGGGAGGTGCGAAATTCTCTTTCACTGAAGCAATCCAGATCCATTATGGAGCAATTACGGGACTTGGTATGAGCGAGATAAACATAAGCTACAACCCGAGCCTTTCACCCTTCGCCCTCGCCCTATCGAGGGAGAGCAGGCAAGATGTCAATGCCTGCTTCCAGTGCAGGAAGTGCGCGGTGGGGTGCCCGGTGGCCTTTGCAATGGATCTCACACCTACGCAGATTATCCACGCGGCGCGGCTGGGGCTGGAGGACATGGTCCTGAGCAGCAGAACGATTTGGCTCTGCGCCTCCTGCCAGACCTGCACCACCAGATGTCCGCAGGGTGTAGACATCGCCCGCGTGATGGACGCCGCCAGGATTGTTGCGATGAAGAAGGGTCTAAAACCGTCCGTCAAGTCCGCGAAGAGATTCTTCTACACTGCGGTGAAGAACATCAGGCGGTTCGGTAGGATGTACGAACTCGGGTTGATCATGGGGCTGAAGCTGAAGTCCGGCGAATTCACCAAAGACATGAAACTCGGCATGGAGATGTTCAGGAAGGGGAAGATAAAGCTAGTCCCCTCTTTCAAGGGAATGCGCGACACGAGGAGGATCTACAGAGCCGTCAAGAAAGAGGAGTCAAGATGAGTTACGCTTATTACCCGGGATGTTCACTCCATTCAACCGCTGAGGAGTACGACAAGTCTTTCAGGAAGGTATGCTCTGGTCTAGGGATCGAGCTCGAGGAGGTATCGAACTGGATATGCTGCGGTTCCTCCCCCGCTCATGCGACATCTCACCTCCTCTCGATCGCCCTTCCGGTGCACAACCTCTCGCTCGTCGAGAAGAGCGGCAGGAACGAGGTTGTGGTGCCGTGCGCGGCCTGTTTCTCGAGGTTCAAGTTTGCCTTGTACGAGATGGAGCGGGACGGGGAACTGTCGCGGAAGGTAAACGAGGTGGTCGGTTGCGACTTCGGCGGGAAGGTCAATGTGATCCACCCCCTCGAAATACTCTCAGCCAAGACAGCAATCGCTCGCTCAAAGGTGGTGCGGGACCTCTCATTCATTAAGGCAGTCTGCTATTACGGCTGCCTGCTCACTCGGCCCCCCCAGGTGATGAAGTTCGATGCCTGCGAGTATCCGATGTCGATGGACAATGTCCTGCGCTCCGTGGGAGTCGACACACTGGACTGGTCGTACAAGACCGAATGTTGCGGAGCTTCGCTCGCCCTCAGCGAGACCGGCATAGTCGTCAAACTGGTCGGCGAACTCTTAGCAGAGGCGAAGAGGGCCGGTGCCAACGCCGTAGCCGTCGCCTGCCCCCTCTGCCACGCAAACTTGGACACGAGGCAGGCCGAAGCCGAGGCATTGAAGGGAGAGAAGTTCGGCATCCCGGTTTTCTATTTCACGGAATTGATCGGGCTCGCGCTGGGTTACGGCCAGAAGGAACTTGGGCTGGACAAGCACATAGTGAGCGTGGAGCCCTACCTGAGCAGTTTGCGGGGAGGTGTCTGATGCCGAAAATGACAATTGAAGACCTCAAGGCGATACAGGAAAAGGTCAAACAGCAGAAGATACTGAGGGAAGGCGTCTCGAACGCCAGGATCATCATCCACATGGGGACATGCGGGATAGCGGCCGGCGCGAGGGATGTGATGAAGGCGCTGCTGGACGAGATCGAGCAAAGAGGTGTTAAGGATGTAATCGTCACCACGTCGGGCTGCGCCGGGCTCTGCAGCAAGGAGCCCATGGCCACCGTGGAGATCGTGGGCAAGCCGCCGGTGAAATACATAAACCTCGACCAAAGGAAGATAAGGAAGATCCTGAACGATCATGTCCTTGCCGGGAAGATTCTGACCGACTTCGCGCTCGGCGTGGGTAGCGAAATGACGTATTGACTCTTTGAGAGGTTCTCATGAGCGTAGAGGTGGTAAACGGGGTCCTTGCGAAATACGACTTCAACAGGTCCAGCCTCATCGGGATGCTCCAGGACATCCAGAGGGAACTGAAGTGGCTGCCCGAGGAGGTCCTGAGGATGGTCTCATGGAGGCTCGATGTCCCCCTGACGCAATTGTATGCCATCGGGTCGTTCTACAGAGCGTTCAGCCTGAAACCGAGGGGGAGACACCTTCTCAATGTGTGCCTCGGGACGGCCTGCCATGTAAGGGGTAGTGTGGCAATAGAACAGGCGCTGGAAAAAGAATTGAAGATACTGCCGGGCGACACCACCCGCGACGACCGGTTCACAATGGAGGTCGTGAGGTGCGTCGGCTGCTGTGGTCTCGCGCCGGTAATCGTCATTGACGAGAACTTCCACGGGAAGCTTGCTCCGGCGGATGCAGTTAAGGCACTGGAGAGCTACAAGTAGGAGATGTAACGGTGAAACCTTTCAGAGCGAACTTGCTTGTGTGCGCTGGGACCGGCTGCGTTTCCAACAGGTCGTTCAAGGTGAAACTTGCGCTTGAACAGGAGATCATCCGCTGCGGCTTGGAGGATGAGGTCCGCGTGGTGGCCACCGGCTGCCAGGGCTTCTGCGAGCGGGGACCGATAGTCATCCACAAACCAGACGGGATCTTCTATCAGAGGGTTAGCGAGGAAGAGATTCCGATGCTCGTCGCGGAGCACCTCCTCAAGGGGAGACCCTACAAGAACCTGATGTACACCCCTGGTCCGGCCGAGGCGCCTGTCCCGAAGTTGATGGACATCGACTTCTTCAAATACCAGAGACTGATTGTCCTGAGGAATAGAGGGATCATCGATCCGGAGGTGATTGATGATTATATCGCCCACGACGGCTATCTGGCCCTGCACAAGGCGCTGACCGAGATGACTCCCGAAAGTGTGATCGACGAGATCACAATGTCTGGGCTCAGGGGACGCGGCGGCGCGGGGTTTCTTACCGGCCTCAAGTGGGGAATTTGCAGCACGGCGCAGGACCCCGAGAAGTTCATCGTTTGCAACGCCGACGAGGGGGACCCCGGAGCCTTCATGGACAGAAGCGTGCTCGAGGCGGACCCGCACGCGGTGATTGAGGGGATGGCGATAGGGGCGTATGCGATCGGAGCTCAGACCGGCTATGTGTATGTGAGGGACGAGTACCCGCTCGCCTGCCAGAGGATTACAAAGGCGATAAGTCACGCCGAGGAGTACGGGCTGCTCGGCGACAGGATCTTCGAGACGGACTTCTCGTTCAAAATCAAAGTGGTGAGGGGAGCCGGCGCGTTTGTCTGCGGCGAGGAGACGGCGCTGATGGCGTCAATCGAGGGGAGAATGGGGAAGCCGCGCCAGCGTCCGCCCTTCCCGGCGCAGAAAGGTCTGTGGGGTCATCCGACGAATATCAACAACGTGGAGACATGGGCAAATGTCCCGATCATAATAATGCGCGGGGCGGACTGGTATGCGAGCATCGGAACCGAGAAGTCGAAGGGAACCAAGATATTTTCGCTTGTTGGCAAGGTGAACAACACCGGTCTCGTCGAGGTCCCGATGGGGATCAGCCTGAGGAAGCTCGTGTTCGACATAGGCGGAGGCATCATCGGTGGGAAGGAGTTGAAGGCTGTCCAAAGCGGGGGTCCGTCGGGTGGCATGATCCCGAAGGAACTGATGGACCTCCCTGTGGATTACGAGAGACTCGCCGAGGCCGGTTCAATCATGGGGTCAGGCGGCCTCATAGTGATGGACGAGACCAACTGCATGGTGGACATCGCGAAATATTTCCTTGGCTTCACCACCGACGAATCGTGCGGCAAGTGCACGCCTTGCAGGGTCGGAACGAAGGCGATGTGGAACATCCTCGACGACATCACCAGGGGACGCGGCAAGAAGGGTGACATCGAACTGCTCAAGGAGATAGCGACCAACGTCAAGAGCCTCTCGCTCTGCGGCCTCGGCCAGACCGCGCCCAATCCCGTCCTTACAATGATCAGGTACTTCGGGAATGAGCTCGAGGTGCACATAAACGAGAGGAGGTGCCCGACCAACACCTGCACAAAGATCGCCCCCGCGCCGTGCCAGAGGGCCTGCCCAATCGGGATGGATGTCCCGACCTACGTGGCGTTGATCGCAAACAGGAGGTTCGACGAGGCCCTCGAGGTGATCAGGTGGGATAATCCGCTTCCCGCGGTATGTGGGAGGGTATGCCCGCACGGATGTGAATTCGAGTGTAAGCGCGGAACCGTAGACACACCGATAGCGATCTGCAGTCTGAAGAGATTCGTCGTGGACTACGAGAGGGCAAGGGGCGCAGATATCGTCCCGAAGAGGGAGGCTCAAAGAAAGGAAAGGGTGGCTATCGTCGGGAGCGGGCCGGCGGGGCTCACCGTCGCGCATGACCTGGCTCTCTGGGGCTACGCCGTGACAGTGTTCGAGGCGCTGCCCGAGGCTGGAGGGATGCTCAGATCGGGCATTCCCGGATACAGGCTCCCAAAGGATGTACTCGACATCGAGATCGATGCCATAAGGAAATTGGGCGTTGAGATAAAGACAAGTTCTCCCGTCGGGAAGAATGGCTTGTCTCTCGATGACCTTAAAAAACAGTTTGACGCCGTATTTCTCGCCGTCGGGGCACATAGGGGGTTCAAGCTCGAGGTGCCGGGAGAGGACAAGCTGGAGGGGTGCTTAGACTGCATCACATTCCTCAGGGGCGTGAACATTGAAAAGAATCTGAAGAAACCCGGAGAAAGGGTGGCTGTTATCGGCGGAGGTAACGCGGCAATGGACGCCGCAAGGACGGCTGTCAGGCTCGGCTGCTCAGAAGTAAATGTGATCTATAGACGCTCGCGCGCCGAGATGCCCGCGGACCAATCTGAGATCGAACCAGCGATCGAGGAAGGGGTCAAGTTCCATTACCTCGCGCAGCCGATCAAGGTGCTGGGAGAGAGGGAGAAGGTCACAGGCGTCGAGTGCCTTAAGACCGAACTTGGCGCACCTGACTTGAGTGGCAGGAGGAGGCCCGTGCCGGTCAAGGGAAGCGAGTTCATAGTGGACTGCGATGTCGTGATACCAGCGATCAGCCAAGTGCCCGAGCTCGGTTTCCTCCCGAAGGGACACGGCTTAAAGACAACGAAGTTGGGTACCTTGGATGTGGACCCAGAAACGCTCGAAACACCGGTCCAGGGCATCTTTGCCGGAGGCGACGCGGTGACCGGGCCGGCGACCGTGATCGAAGCGATCGCCGGGGGGCAGAGGGCGGCCGTCGCGATTCATAACTACATAAGAAGGGGCGAGGACCGCAGGGATTTCAGGATACCGAAGACCTATAAGAAGGTCCCGCGTGTCGATCTCACCGACGAGGAGAAGTCCACTCTAAGGAGACCGGATATGCCCCATATTCCGGTCACGGAAAGTAAGAGCTCGTTCAGAGAGGTTGTCCTCGATTTTGACATAGAGGCAGCTGTAAACGAGGCGAAACGCTGCCTGAGGTGCGATTTGGAATAATAAGGAGAGCTGCAGATGGTCTCATCAACAATCGACGGACGGAAGGTCGAATGCAGGGAGGGGACGACCGTTCTCGAGGCAGCCAGATCCCTCGGCATCCGGGTGCCGACGCTCTGCTACCACGAGGCACTCACCCCTTACGGGGCGTGCCGGCTGTGCGTAGTTGAGGTGACGAGCGGCGGCCGGAAGAGGCTCGCGGCCTCATGCATCTACCCGGTGGAGGATGGCCTCGAGGTGATCACGGATTCTGCTGAGATACACAAGGCGCGAAAGGCCACGATGGAGTTCCTGCTCGCGAGGAGCCCTGATTCCGCCTACCTTAGAGAGAGGGCCGAGAAGGAGTTCGGGATAACTGAACCGCGTTTCCTCCTTGGACCTGAAGACCGTAGCGACTGCATCCTCTGCGGGCTCTGCGTCCGCGCCTGCGCCGAGATCGTCGGCGTTGCGGCCATCGACTTCGTTGAAAGAGGGATCAAGAGCCAGGTGGAACCACCGTTTCTAAGGGGCTCGGATGTCTGCATAGGTTGCGGGACATGTGTCCTTGTCTGCCCGACCGGCTATATCAAGGTTGAGCACATCTCGAGGATCGCCTCGGCACACGAGTTCCCGAAGTTGGGAACAGAAAATGTTTCGGACCACGTGATCAAATGCAGGGTGTGCGGGGCCTACCATCTCGGCCCTGCGTACCCTAAGGACTATCAAAGGTTGTTCGCAAGTTCTTAACAAGAGGTGAACGGTTGCAAGGAAGTCACGCTGAGCACCGGCTTGCCTGTGCCAAGCATAGGTCGGGCTTAAGTCTTTCCGCCGTCTTCTCGTTCAGAGGTGAACATTGAGTCAGGATCTGAAAATCGGAGTTTTTATCTGCGAGTGCAGCGGTGAGATCGGAAAGAGAATTAGATGCGCCGATCTGGCCTCCTTCGCGGCCCGTCTCGACGGGGTGAAGGAGGTTCAGGCGCACCAGGCATACTGTACTCCGCCCGGCCTCGAGGAGATTAAGAAGGCGGCCGCTGCACAGGGGCTTGAGAGAGTCGTCGTCGCGGGATGTTCACCGAGGACCCACGAGACCCTGTTCATGAGGGCGTTGTCCGAGGCGAACCTGAACCCGTACATGCTCGAGGTTGTCAATGTCAGGGACCACGCTGCGAACGTGGCGGCGGACGAAGAGGCAGCCACTAGGAGAGCGTCTGCCATGCTCAAAGTTGGCGTGGCGAGAGTGGGGAAACTCGCCCCCTTGGAGAACGCCAGCGTGAAGCCTGAGAAGGGCGTGGTCGTTATTGGAGCGGGGCTGGCTGGTTTAAGCGCCGCAAAGGAACTTGCTGCAAGAGGATTCAAGGTCCTCGCCGTGGAGAAGTCGGACGTCGCCGGCGGCATGCTTAACCGGTATTACACCATGCTCCCGGGACCGCACAAGACCGAAGAATTCCTGAGAAAAATGCTCGTCGACCTGAATAAGAGCCCGAAGGTGGAATTCGCGTTCGGCGCAGAGGTCACCTCGCTCACGGGCGGGACCGGCGCCTACGAGGTTACTGTGAGGGACCGGGGCGGCGAAAAGAAGGTGTCTGCCGGCGCCGTGGTGGTCGCTACCGGAGCGAAAGAGCTCTTGCCCGAAGGGCTTTTCGGATTCAACGGCAGGGATGTTATAACCCAGACCGGGCTCGAGTCGCTGCTGCGAAACGGTCTCGATCCCCTGATTAAGTCCATTGCCATGATCCAGTGCGCGGGCGGCAGGAGCGAGAGAATCCCCTACTGCTCGAGGACATGCTGCATGACCGCTGTCAAGAACGCCATGTGGATAAAGGAGCAAAGGCCCTTCGCGGAGGTCAGCATAATCTTCAGGGACCTATACACTGGCGGGACGATACAGGAGCGGGACATCAGGCTGGCGGCCGAAAA
>Ga0315277_10006357_pt1 | contig 15487 bp, 17 predicted proteins | sample YL17G05_15_MG_FD_203695 | JGI IMG/M metagenome (GOLD analysis project Ga0315277, IMG submission 203695) | Sediment microbial communities from Yellowstone Lake, YNP, Wyoming, USA - YL17G05_15 | ecosystem: Environmental > Aquatic > Freshwater > Lake > Sediment | place: USA: Wyoming | collected...
TCGAGGAACTTCAAGTTGAAAAGTGACACGCTCGCATGTTTGAGGGAGTATCTCTATAGAATTAGAGATGAGACGCTTTTTCCTGATTCGAAGTGGATGGGCAAGATATGGCGGCGACTCAGAAGACGTGTAGCTGAAAAACTCGGTGATCCGTCGTTTAAGAGCATACGTTTGTATGATTTGCGTCACTTTTATGCGACGAATCTCTATCATAAGAGCAAGGGCATTCTCTTAGTTAAGCAGCAGCTTGGGCACAAGAAGATAGAAACAACGTTGATTTACAATCAGCTTGTGAGCTTCGGAGAAGAAGACGAGTTCTATTCTGCAACAGCAAGAACTGTTGATGAAGCTGCGAAGCTTGTTGAGCAGGGCTTTGACTACATCTGCGATTTTGATGCTGTTAAGCTGTTCAGGAAACGGAAGCAGCTCTGCTGAGCTTCGCTCTTTTTCTTCTGAAGGCTGTAAATGCTAACAGTGCTGCAATCATAAATAGTGGAAGAACGAGGAATGATGGAAACTCCGGAATGATGTATGAGATCATTAGTGGATAATGGTCTGTGTTGTTTGCGTCAATGACGTATGGAGTGTCACCAATGCCATCATGATCTGAGTCAACACCAGTATAGTTGCTCCAATAGTTTCCACCCAAGGGATAGCCAAAATCCCAAAGGTTAACTGAACTGGGGTAGTTCGGGTTTTCCCATGAATAGTCATAGACTTGCTGGGTGTTGTCTACGAAGTTGTTATTGCAGATAGTGTTGTTTGAGGAAAGAAAGAACCAGATTCCTTTGCCGTTGTTTGCTATGGTGTTTCCGAGCACACTGTTATTGTAAGAAGGAAGGCAGATGCCACAGCCGCTATTATTTACTATTCTGTTTCCAGAAATAATGGTGTTGTTTGAAGAGGAAGAGAGGAAGATGCCATCGCGATTGTTTGCTATTGTGTTTCCAACAAAGCTATTGTTGTTGTTCTCATAGGGATCGTATGAGATGATGCCGCACTCGTTGTTGTCTCTTATGGTGTTTCCAGAAATGCTATTGTTGTTTGAAAAGATATAGAAATAGATGCCATTTTCACTGTTTATTATGGTGTTTCCAGAAATGCTATTGTTGGAAGACGAACGAAAATAGATGCCCAGATCGTTGTTGTTTGTTATTGTGTTTCCATAAATGATATTATTCGAAGAACCGTCGAGAGAGATGCCCTCGTAGTCGTTTTCTATTGTGTTTCCATAAATGATATTATTCGAAGACCCGGAGAGACGGATGCCCTCGTAGTCGTTTTCTATTATTGTGTTTCCAGAAACGGTGTTATAGGCTGAATACAAGCGGAGGTAGATTCCATAATTGAACCCTTTGATTTCCATATTCTTGATTGTTACATTTCTTCTCGTAGTTAGATAGATGCCTACAGAAGCTCCTATTCCCTGTAAAGTGTAGCCTGCCCCATCAATTATTATGTTGTCTCTCTCCACCCCAATTCCTTGAACGTCGCTGGTGATGTTGCCAGTTAGAATGTAAGTAACATTATCTAAAGTGGAAATCGGTGCTGTAGGAGGGTCTATGCTTCCATCAGCCCTAATGTATACAGTTCCAGATGCTTCCACGCTTTGAGCTTCAAGTGTCACAGATGAAATGCTTGCAAGAAAGAGAAAAGCAATCAAGAATACAGGTTTCGAATTCATGATGCATCATTCGTTAAATGCTTTTATCGCTTCTTATGACTTGCGGCGGAAGCTCTGCTTGAAGTTCAAAACACGGATTTTCCCCTATACTATAGTATATGGGGTTTTCCCTGTTTTGAAATTCTCATAGAATGCTGATACATCGTAAACAATTCTCTGGTGATGGCACTTGCAGAATCTGACGCTCTCAGCTTCATAGATTTTCAAGAATCTATAAGCATGATACATCAGAGTGTGTCACCGTATCACTTGTGCAGCCGGCAAAGCTCACGCAGAGAAAAATATTCTGGATGCAATTATCCCGCAGAAAGCATTGCCTAAACCATTCAATGAGAAGCTTGCTTAGTCGTGGCTCTAGCGCGGTACTTTCTACTCAGCCTGTCTCAGAATTTCTTTCCCTATCAAATCAAGTTCTTCTGGGGAAAGCTGCTTTCCTGCATAACTACTGAGATATTTGGGCAATTCATCCAATTTCATGGCTTCAACTCGGTCTGGGCGCTCGTTTATGTCTAATTCTGCGTATTTATTGGAAAAAACAACTACTCCTTGAACCCAAATCTTCTTCGATTTTAGGGGTTCCAACGACTCAATAATCTTTTTCACTCCAAAAGCATTATTCCTTGCTTGGGCGCTTGGACTGCCCAGCGTGAAGTTAAGTTGTCTTTCAGACGCGCCTCGATTCTTTCCGCGATATCGTGCTATCCATTCGTCTCCGTAGCAAGTTATTCTGCCTCTGTGGTTCTTTGTCTCAATAGCGAATATTCCGCTGGGAGATAGAACAATATGGTCTATGTTTCCGCGGTCATAAGGAGGTAGTTTGACATCGTTAATCAGACAATACTCGTCAGGTAAGGCTGATTTGAGATGTTCTGTAACGTGCTTTTCTCCTTCATAACCCAGTTTGTAAGTTTTGTATTGACGCCAGTAGAACACCCCCATGATGAGAGAGGCAATCGAGAATCCGCCGCGTACTCCATCATAGCTTCCTAAATCAATGTAGATAGGCAGATTTGGGATTGAGGAATAAATCAGTATAACCGATCCTATTGCGCCAAGAATCGCCAAAAGGAGATTTCTACGAGCTCTGTTTTTCAAGTAATTGCCTGAAGGTCTGAGGATTTTCATTGAAAGGCCACTCAACTATTAGCGTTATGTAGTATATACGTGCGCCATTCTAAGCGCGCGCGCCGCCGTCCGTGTTTAGAAACCCGCTAATTGTCTTAGATAGATCATCACAGTCTCCCTGTAAGTTGCCTGTTGGTTCCTTATACTCAAGGTTCTGTGATTCATCTATCTTGTTCTCGATGAGAAGCTCTATGTCGCTGATTTTCAGTTGTTCAAGCTCTTTGCCAAATCTCAAATGAGTCTGACTTGTCATGGGCCTTCTCGCATCCGTTTCTCTGCTTTCATATTATCTTTCAAGAATTTATAGTTGCATTTCTCAATGTCGCACGCTTTTGGTGGCCGTATCTCTTCGCGCAAGGAACATGATGTTTTGGCAGAATATTTTGGAAATAGAAAAGCTCCGCACGCGCCTAAACCCAGTGTACTCGAAGTTCGCAAGTGCGCTCAGGCCCTGAAGAAAAAGCTTATGACATAAGACCACAGATAGAACGGCTGGTCGGAAAGGGACGTTTGGTCAATATGCGCGCGCTAGGAGGAATGAATAGTTGGACACACAGAAATTCGACGCGGCCATAGCTTATTATCTGCAAATGATGAAAGAACTCATGAAAAAAGAAAAACATAGCTTTGAGAATTCGAAAACTGTTGTCCCCGAAAAGGCTGGCGTCTACGCAATCTATGACAAGAAAGGAGGCGCAATAATATATGTGGGCAGAACCAAACACTTGAACACACGTCTTTTACGCAACCACAAACGAGGCAACACAAAGCGGAGTCAGTTCAGAAGAGCCTTGAAGCGAGACAAGTCGTTAGAATCAGAAGACGACATCACGCGGTACATAGAGAAAAACTGTGTTTTCCAGTTTATGGAAATAGAAGATTTCGAAGAACAGGTGAGGCTCGAACACTTCATGACTGCTATTTCAGCCCCTGTTCTAAATGTCAAACTGAAACAACGATGAACGTCTTCTCCGAACTCTCGTGATATGCGCCTGCCTCCGTATTTATTTCACCTTTCGAGCAAAAAGCCCTACAGGATTTTCTTCTTGGACAGAAAAAGCATACTTGACAGCGTTGCCTAGCTTTGCTGTTGAGCTTTAAGCCTCATAGATTTTCAAAAATCTATAGGGATGATGCTTCAGAGTGTTGCTCGCGCTTACTGTGTTGCACAAGTGTTTTAAACAGTTTTCCCAACATATCTGAATAGGGTGAAATGGAGAATGAGCACTACTATTAAACTTAACAAGAGCAGTATATTAGCACTTCTAGGTGCAATCATTGCTTTGATATCGCCAATTCTTCCCTGGGCAACAATCGTGTTCAACCCCATAACAATTCCAAGCTCTTTTCCGACCTATGCCCCTCAAAACCTCATACTTCCTGCACTTAACATACCGGCATCAGGTTTTGAGACTGTAATCTATCCCACGTTCATCAGCTTCTTCGTAATCGTGTTTTCTGTTGGACTATTCGCGAATGATGAAAGAAAACGCGTTGCTAGGGGACTATTCATCGCAGCTGGAGGATCTGTAATGCTGATGACTTACACATATGCAATCTCTGCAGCAATAATGGCCAAAGACACCGTCCACGACTACTATCTGCTTTTCGCTTCTCTAACTAATGTTCAACTGCCACAAAACTATTGGCCGAATTTCAGCATAGCCTTCGGCGGATACGTGGCAATTCTCGGCGCTCTTATAACGATAGTGGCAGGACTTTGGGCTCTAGTGGAACAATCCCCGAACAGGAATCTAGCTCCCCTCTCTACACCGAATCATTGAAAAATCACATCAACATTCCATGTTCTTTTTCTGTAGACATTACGCGCGCTATCAGTTTCAACGATGCTACGCGCGCGTCAGGCAACCTAGCCGTATCTCTTTGCGCAGGAAAAAAGATGCTTCAGCGGTATTTTTTGGAAATAGAAAAAACCTGCTGGTTTGACTCTCCTAACGGGAGTCAGTCGTTGGCATTTGCTCTTTGTCTCTGATTTCTCTCCAAAACCTTTTGGTCTCTGACGAAGTAGTACATGCTAGAGAGCTAGAGCTTTATTTCAAAACTGATAAGTGCATGTTGGATCTATGATCTACCATACGATGGTAGCGCGCGCTAATCCCGGCCGGAGCACCATCATGGTCTGTCCGTGCTCAAGTCGCTTTGAGAGAAGACTCTTTCAAAGTTGTTTCGGTTCACAAAGTTGCCCGCAGGCATTTTTGGCTCTTGGTCGTGTTTCTATACTTGGTCAAAGTTGTTATCGCATGTTTTTCTGCTTGGTGTTCCCACATTGGCTTGTTTCCAATCCATTGTCTCAGATGCATTCCTTCATGTGCAGCGACTTTCACCAGTGCTTCTTTCCAGTCGTTAAGCATAGTCGCGTATTTTTCACATCGTTTGTGACCTGGATAGACGGAGAAATAGGGAAAGCGTTTTTCGTTTCCGATTCGCACAACGATTAGAAAACGCTGTTCGTCGCAGTCGCACGTGCAATCAGCTGCACTTGCAAAAATTCGTCCGTAGAATGCATACTTGCTGTTTCTCACGTGGACTTCTAGTTCGCCTTCGTGTGGGATACCTTTCAACGCGAATCTTACTAGATTTTCAACTTCTTCAGAAGAATATTGTGAAGTGTTCTTAACAATCATAACGTTAGCCTTCGTTTCTGTCGTGGTTCTGTGAATTCCATTTGCGCTTTGGAAGGTAGACACTAAAATTCCCAGTTTTTCTAATAAAGCGTTTATGAACTCAGACTCAATATTGGAAAACAACACGCGCCACAGAAAGATCCCCCGTAGGTCCGTGACGCAAAGTGTCTTGGTGTACCATGTTTCAGTCCGTGCTTGCGAACAAAAAGAAGAGTCTTCTTTAGCTCATGTCACGATTCGACAATGTTCGACTGTTTGCAGTCTTAGGTCTTGCCACGATCAAGTAATTGTATTGTCCAATTGCTTTTGCAGACTCTATCTTGAAGTCAGCTTTTTCAATGATGTCAACAGCATCTTTTTCGCTGAATCTTATTCGCAGCGGCGGACCAAACGGCATGGGTTCTTTCTTCCAGTCCAAATCAGCCAGGAGTCCAGAAGGTTTCAGCATTCTTCGAGCATTTGCTAAGACCTCGTGTACTTTGTCAAAATCATGGAGCACTATGCCAAAGAAGACAAGGTCCGCACAGGCTTCGCAGAGGAGGGTTTCCTCTGCCGACCCGACCTTCAGGGTCAAATTGTCCAGTCCAGCCCTGTTGGCTTTCTTGTTAAGAAAGTCGATGGCCTCGGCATTAACGTCTACGCCATAGACTTTGCCGTTACGCCCTGCGAGTTTAGCGGCAGGAATAGTAAAGAATCCCTTGCCGCAACCAATGTCGACGAATGTTGACCCTTTTCTTAGACCTACCCTCTTCAGAATGGCCTCTGGGTTTTGCCACTTTCTTCTTTCCTGTTCGTTCTCGTAGAACCTGTGAGAAGACAACTGACGCCCTCACGTTTCCTTGCTTTGGCTGTGTTCTTCATCTCGCCCTTCAAAATAAGATTTTCATACGCTTTCGCGGATACGCCGTAAATCCTATGTACAAGCTGCTGGGAGCTTTACAGAATCAATCTAAAGCGTTCTTTGTCGTTTCTAAAAAGAGCGTAGTAACCTTTAATATGCCTCTGCGGGTTTTACAGGATTTTGGTGTTTGGCCTTGAACATTGCAATCGAGGGGAAATCGGTTGTCAAAATTTTCGGCAGCATCCGCGCACTAGATGGTCTGAACCTCACCGTCAATCAAGGAGAAATCTACGGGTTGATCGGTCCCAACGGGGCTGGCAAAACAACGTGTCTGCGAATCATTTCCACGCTGATCTTGCCCACGTCAGGCACGGTGAAGTTGTTTGATCTAGACGTTGTTGAGGATGCTGGGGAAGTACGGAAGGTCATATCGTATCTTCCAGAGGAAGCAGGTGTATACCGTAACCTTTCTGGCCAGGAATACTTGGAGTTCATGGTCAAGTTCAAGACCGGCAATCATGAGGAAGCTCATCGAATGATGGTTGAGGCTGCCGACATTTCAGGCTTAGGCGACCGCCTCAAAGATAGGGCCAAAACCTACAGCAAAGGGATGAAACGAAGGCTTCTAGTGGCCAGAGCGCTAATGACCAAGCCAAAACTAGCGGTTCTTGACGAGCCTGCAAGCGGCCTGGACGTTTTACATGCTTATCACGTGAGAGAAACGATAAAGAGGTTTGTCAAAGAACATGGTGTAACTGTGCTGCTTTCAAGCCACAACATGCTTGAGGTGGAGCACTTATGTGACCGCGTTGCTCTGCTCAACAAAGGTAAGCTTGTTGTTGAAGGAAGACCGCAGGATCTGAAGCAGAAGTTCGATAGCGCAAACTTGGAGGAAGTTTTCGCGAAGGTGGTTGGTTTTGCTTAAAGAGTTTGGGAACGTACTTGTGAAAGAACTCAAAGAGCTCATCAGAGACCCAAAAATACTCTTAGGAATGATTATCGTTCCACTGCTCATGTTCCCAATTCTAGGCGCAATCATGAGCTTCTCAGTGCAGACTGCACAAGAAAAAGCCACGAAAGCTACAACCCTGATTTTGGATAATGACGTCGGCGGCAACTATTCAGACCTGTTTATCTCCTTCATGAATCTGAATGCATCTCTCAGAGTCTATGTCGTGAACAACACCACGCCGGAGCAGGCATTGGCTCAAGACCTGCTTTCGAGATACAACTCGACCTACTTCATAGAAATCCCACAAGGGTTCAGCGCAAACATGACACAACATCTGAACATGAACAACACAGGCGTCAGAGCTTCAGTGAACTCCTACAGTGTGTTCACAGGCGGCGGCGCATTCGAGAACATTGGGACCTCACTTTTCGACAGCAGTGTGGACCAATTCAACAGATACATGGCTCCAGATGTCTTGGATATTCAGAAGTCTTCCATTATCAAGGGTCAAGTAAAGCAGGGTGTCGACCCTTCAGTATTGTCGACGCTGATGATATCCCAGGCAATAGCCATGCCGATCACAATCATGATACTGCTAACATACTCGATGCAGATAGCTGCAACTTCAGTGGCTATGGAAAAAGAGGAGAAAACCCTTGAAACGCTTCTGACTCTGCCGATGGATCGCTTCGCGATTTTGATGGGAAAGCTCGCGGGCTCTGTTCTAGTTGCAGGAGTCGGCGCTCTCACTTACATGATTGGGTTCACTTTCTACCTGAACTCCTTCTCCGGCCTCATGGCGTCAGGTTCGAACATAGACCTTGCGTCGCTCGGGTTAGTGCCTTCGCCTTTCGGCTACCTGCTGCTTGGTCTCTCACTCTTCGTGACTTTGCTTTCAGCACTGGCTCTGGCAGTGGTTCTATCTGCTTTTGCAGATGATGTGAGAGGTGCTCAGTCCCTCGTCGGCTATGTTTACCCCCTGCTCATAATTCCAGCTTTGCTGATGATGTACGTCGACTTCAACTCTCTGCCGATCTGGCTGCGCATCGTTCTGTTTGTCATCCCGTACAGTCATCCAGTCCTCGCTTCCAAAGCCGTCACTATGGGCGATTACTGGACTGCTGTCTGGGGCATAATCTATGTGTCTCTCTTCACGATAGGCATCCTGTACGTTGCATCTAAGCTGTTTGCTACTGAAAAAATCCTCACAGCAAAACTCAAGTTTAAAGGTCTGCGGAAACACGGGAAAATGCAAGCCGAAGAGTAGCCAGCAAAGCTTTTCACATTCCGCAGCAAGCTTTTCTATCGTGCTTTCAAATCGGAACCAAACACATAGAAGTCTATCCGGCTACCTTACATTACGAAGAACCTTCTCCATATTACTCCAACTGCAAGTACAGCAAATCACGATGTCCTAGTCAAAAAGCCGCTGAACATACTGCTGCAGCCTGAAGCGATTCTTCACCTTTCCAAAAGGGCGACAGGGGAGTCTCGCCGAAGCCACTGATGTGCCCTGCATGATTGGGTGCATAGGTGACTCGGAAATCAGAAATGCCACCGGAGGTGCATTTGTCTGCGGCCACACAGAACGTTCACTACGCCGGCTTGGATTCTGGTCTGCTGCTCAAGGAAGAGACTACAGAGGACAGCCAGAAAGCAAAAAAGCTGAGACCATTGTCTAGACTGTCAGAGTTAGGCACAAAAGAAATAGATTAGAAGCGCCTAGGAACACCCATAAGAGTTCACAAATGACGTTGAGGTGTACTGTATGGCTTCTCTCAGAGCTTTGGCACCTTCGTTGACAAGAATCACGATAGCCGCGGCCGTCGGCGCTGCTTTCCACATCGGTCAGGGCGACCATGACCTTGTAGACGGTAAAGCCGTTGAATTCTCAAGAGCCGTTCTGGCTCAAACAGACGTCGAAGGTGAAGTGATCGCCTGCGAAGGACCTAAGGATAACGCGCCTGCCTTCATGCGGCGTGAGAAAGTCGGCACGGGTAAAGGACCAAAGGTAGAGTTTGTAGTTGACCCAGTTGACGGCACTACGGCTGTTTCGAAGGGAAGGAAGGACGCCATCTCTGCTCTGGCATGTGCACCTGCCGGGTGTTTCCAGGTTCTTCCAGACGATGGCTACTACTTCAAAGTGGCTACCGACTCCCTTTCCGTTGGCAAGATCAGCTTGGACATGAGTGTCGAGGAACTTGTGCGCACCGTTGCCCATGCGAAGGACCTTCGACTGGAGAACTTCACAGTTATCATGCTTGAACGCGAAAGACACAATGATATCCTGCACACCCTCAGGAAACTAGGCGTCCGAATCATCCTCATTCCAGACGGCGACATTGCAGGTGCTGTAGTCACGTGCCGTCCGGGCTCAGGTGTTGATCTGTTAATAGGTGCCGGAGCCGGACCTGAAGCCACGATTGCAGCGACCGCTATGAAGTGTCTAGGCGGAACAATGCTGGTGAAGGTTTGGAAGGACAAGACAGATGACTCCAAACGCATGCATCGATTGCATGAAGAAGGCGTCGACACGGAGAAGACCTATACTGAGCACGAACTGGCAAAGGGGAATGAGTTGGTCTTTGCTGCTTCAGGTGTCACGAAGGGCGAATTGCTGGACGGAGTTCGTTTCATCCCTAACGGCGCCGTAGTGAACAGCCTGTGCATGCGGCTTCCAAGCGGAACAATCGAAAGATCTGAGACTACACTCAGCTTCAAGGGTCATCCGGTCTATAAACAATTTCTGCCCTAAGCAAGGTGAAGAACAGCTTTGACCGAAGAAAAAGCAACCACACTGCTATGTGGGTGTCAATATCAAGACACTGGCTACATGGTCGTACGCGTTCACGAATGCGACTACCACAAGCGCAAAAGAACTCAGAAACGTCCATACCGCCCAAAGGCCGAATGCGTAAGACCCTAGATCCCCAGCGTGCGCTCAAAAAGCTTTAATATATCGAAGCTAGACAATGTGTTTTCAGGAGGAAAAATAGTTTGTTTAGACGTTGGTTACTAGCAGATATTCTAATATTTGCAATCACCTTGAGCTTCGCAGCTCAAGTATGCGTATTCAGTCCAACAATGAAACAGAACACGATAGGAATCGTTTACGGAGCTAACGGTCCACTTGCAGGCATCACCGTCTTTGCCGAAGGTGACAACGGTTCAGGATATGCAATTACAGATAGCTCAGGGCACTACAGCATGACCACAGGTCTAACCGCTGGAATGTACAACTTGACGACCTTTGCCAACGGGTACATTAATGATGAGAGAGATATGGTAAGCGTGACAACAGGTTCAACGACGTCGGGCATAGACTTTGATTTGGAAGCATCCGGCGGAATCTCAGGTATAATCACGGACGCGGTCAATGGACACCCGGTCAACGGAACTAATGTTTATGCGAGTCTTTCAAACGGGACTTCTCTGAGTTTCGGATGGTTTGCCACGACAGGATCGGACGGAAAGTATCTCGTGGCCACAAATCTGCCAACGGGAATGTACAATGTCTCAATATATCTTGCACCAGACGGATACCTCAAAGGTATGATGACGGCAAATGTTACCGCAGGAATTGAAACCAAAAACACAGACATTCAACTTGCAAGATCAGGCATCATCTCAGGAAAAGTAGCGGCACCAAACGGCACGGGCCTCTTCGGCATCAGTGTCACCGCGTTCTCAAGCGGAGGTGGTTCAGACTTCGGCTTTGCTACGACCGACATATCTGGAAACTACAGAATTGCCACGGGCCTCGGAACAGACAGTTATAATGTGATGGCAAACGGTGCTGGAAACTTCACGGAGTATGGCGGTTTTCTCAACCCAACTCCAGTTTCAGTTACTGCTGGCCAAGAGACCAGCGGTATAAACATGGAGCTGACTCCTGTAACAACACCGCCAACACCGTCGGGCACGTTAACTGGACGCATAACAGACCAAAGCAACAACCCGATTAGATCCGTCTCGGTCACTGCTACAGGAAGCGGCGGCACGGGTTCCGGTGAAACCGACATTAACGGCTACTACAACATTACAACCGGCTTGGGAAACGGAAATGACTACAACGTCAGTGCAACAGATTCAGGCTATTACGATGCGCACTATCCAACATTCGTCAGCGTCACAGTCGGCCAGACAACACCTAACATAAACATCCAGATGACTGCGAAGCCAGCACAAAACTTCGGAACCATCACAGGGACGGTTACAGGAGCTTCAAACCCTATAATTCCGGAGTTCCAATACCCAGTGATGATAATGCTCCCGCTGATATTGGCAACCGCAGTAGTAGGCAAAATGATGCTGAAAACAAGACGCTACAAGAACAAAGTCAATCCTCTATAGACTTTCCTCTTTTTCCTTTTTGGACGTATTCAACACAGATTCTAGGTTCTTGGCAATTCGGGCTTGAATAGCGCGCTAAGCGTTTTCCAAGATTGTTGAAGCCCTCAAAACACAGATCTTACCAACCAAGAATCACGTGAGGTTTGAGGAGTCGGAGGAAGAAGTCGCAAAGCAGGAACAGGCAATACTTGACCAGCAGATGCTCATTGAAGCGTTAAAGGAAGCAATGCGAAGAAAGAACACACAATTTGAGATGAAGTTTCAGAAAGCTGTGGAAGTCCTGCGTCAACGTGCACTTGCAAAACGATTGAAACCAAAGAACGAAACTTCTTGAATTTCCTCTTTTTTCTTGCACAAAACTGAAGTCTGAGCACGCAGTAGCTGAAAATGTCTTTCTAGAAATCTTTGAGAGTCAACTCCCCATTGTGCTTCAGAATCGTTCTTGCGCGCGCGCTGCTAGGCCAATTTGGGAACAAGCATGGGTGCCAAGGATTTAGAAAACAGCACAATGTCCCAGAGGCATACACCACATATGCTAAATGTCTCTACAAAGAGTTGAAGAAGAGCACGTGCGATGGTGCGAAGGCGGTGTGATTTAGTAATGTTTAAATAAAAAACAATCATCTTCATGGGGTAGCTTCAAATAACAATACGGATGGCGATACCCTGTCTAACGAATTCCGCTATAGGCTCAGAATAATCGGCGCTGATGTGGATGGTACCCTGAAAACAGCTTATGCTTTGGCCAGAGTGAAAGGCGTAGGCTTAAGTCTGTCTAGAGCCATACTTAGGAAAGTGGAAATAAACCCTGAAGGAAGAGCTGGTTTTCTCACAGAAACAGATGTTGAAAAAATCGAGAACATACTCAAAGAGCCCTCAAAATACGGGATAACCCCTTGGCTTATGAACCGGAGGAAAGACTGTGAAACTGGCAAGGACCAGCACATTGTCGGGGCAGAGCTTGTTCTGAGGACGAAAATGGACATTGAAGGCATGAAAGAAATTAAGACTTGGCGTGGCTACCGTCACGCTTACGGACTTAAAGTTCGTGGACAAAGAACAAAGACCACGGGCAGAGCAGGTAAAGCCTTGGGCGTTAAGAAGAAAGATCTCATTCGGAGACCAGGCGCCCCCGCACCGGAGGGTAAGTAAGCATGGGAGACCCGAAGAAACAACACAAGAAATACAACACTCCTAGGTTTCCATGGCGAACCGACACGATGCAGGAAGAACTGAAACTTCTCGGACAGTACGGCTTGAGAAACAAGCATGAACTCTGGCGCCAAGAAACAAAGCTTTCGAACTTCAGAGGCATTGCCCGCTCGCTCATAGGTCAAACACCCGAAGAACGCCAGAAAAGAGAAAACGAACTCCTAGTCCGTCTAAAAAGAATCGGGTTACTCCCTGAAACCGCAGTCTTGGATGACGTACTAGACTTGGCACTTGAAGACCTACTTGAACGCAGACTACAAACCATAGTCCTGCGCAAAGGGCTGGCCAAGACAATGCAGCAATCACGGCAGCTAATAACCCACGGGCACGTAGCAGTGGGAAACCAAAGAATCAGAACACCCAGCTACATCGTCACGAAGCCTGAAGAACCCCAAATCGCCTACTCACCGAGCACTCCGCTAGCAAACCCGCGTCACCCCCTGCGCCAAACCATAACGGTTGCACCACCAATAATGTCCGAGCCGGCAGAACCCAACGGCGAACAAGCGCCTCAAGAGGGAGGCAGCTGACCGAGGAAGAATCATGAGCACAAGCAAGAGAACCGAAAAATGGGCAGTAGTACACATCTTCAGCAGTTACAATAACACGATCATACACATAACTGACCTATCTGGCGCTGAAACCATAGCACGAACCAGCGGCGGAATGGTGGTAAAAGCCGCCCGCCTGGAATCTTCGCCCTACGCTGCGATGCGCGCCGCATCATTAGCTTCAGACACAGCGAAAGATAAGGGCATAACCGCTATACACATCAGAGTCCGCGCTCCAGGCGGAGCAGGACCCCGGACGCCTGGACCTGGAGCCCAAGCTGCAATCAGGGCACTAGCAAGAGCCGGATTCAGGATAGAACGCATAGAAGAAGTCACACCTGTGCCACATGATGGAACAAGAAGACCAGGCGGTAGAAGAGGGAGAAGAGTCTAAGCATCTGACCCTGTTCTTCTGCGGATAGAAAAATTGAAATAACTCACCAATATTCTATTCAGCGGCACAGAACATAACATAAGCAAGCAAAGTTATGGAGTGTCACCATAAGTGGAAATAGACATCCTAGAAAAAGACGATACGCATATGCGGTTTCTCGTTCAAGGAGCTGACATTCCGTACATGAACGCTCTCAGGAGACTATCCCTTTCAGAGGTTCCGTGTATGGCCGTGGATGAAGTTGTCATCCTCGAGAACAGCTCTGTGTTGCAGGATGAAATAATAGCCCACCGGTTGGGGTTTGTACCGCTCAAGACAGATCTCGACAGCTACAACCTGCCCGAAGAATGTCCCTGCAAAAGCGAGTTCGGATGCAACCTGTGCAGGGTAACCTTGACTGTTGACGTTGAAGCCAAAGACGGGCCGAGAACAGTGTACTCAGGCGACCTCATATCAGAAAATCCCACGATAAAGCCTGTGAGCGACAAAATCCCAATATTGAAGCTGGCAAAAGACCAGAGGATAAAGCTTGAAGCCTATGCGCGTCTCGGAAAAGGAAGAGCGCACGCGAAGTGGCAGCCCGTTTCCATGTGCACTTACAAGTATTATCCAAAAATAAGAATCAGCAAGACTTGCGATGCCTGCGGAGAATGTGTGGATATCTGCCCGCGCAAAGTTCTTGCTAAGAAGGGGAGCAAGGTCGAGGTCCAGGATCTGGTCTCATGTACTCTGTGCCAAGATTGCGCAGAAGCTTGCCCGAAAGAACCTTCCGCGATAGAAGTCACACCTGAAGAGAACAAGTTCATTTTCAACGTGGAATCCACAGAAGCCCTTCCACCGCAGAGAATAGTGGAGGAATCGCTGAAGATCTTGGACAAGCAACTGAAAGAACTCGAAGCCGAAATCAAGGTGAAAAAGAGTGAGAAAATCTAAAACGACAAACCCTGAACTCATTGAGCTTATCCGTTTCCTCAAGAAGGAAGGGCGAGAAAACAAGGCCCAAATATGGCGAGACATCGCCGAGCGTCTGGCTAAACCCCGAAGCCGCAGCGTGGTTGTGAACCTGAGCCGGCTTGAACGTTACACTGAGAAAAGCGAAACTGTTGTTGTTCCGGGCAAAGTCCTAGCCGCCGGGCAAATCACGCATCCAGTAACCGTTGCGGCCTTCGCCTTCTCAGAAAGAGCCGCCGAGAAAATAGGTGCCGCTAAGGGCAAGTGCGTAAGCTTTGCCGACCTAGTCAAGAAGAACCCCACGGGCTCAAAAATCAGAATACTCGGGTGAAAAACATGGAAACAATAATCAGACCAGCAACGATAGTAAACGCTGACGGGCTGATACTCGGCAGAATGGCCAGCAACATCGCCAAACGCCTCCTCAACGGCGAACAGATAATAATCGTGAACGCTGAAAAAGCTATAATCTCTGGCAAAAAAAAGAGTAAGGTAAGCGAGGCAAAAGTGTTCCTTGAAGTGGGCGGTGTCAACAGAGGACCGTTCCACTACCGCAGACCCGACAGAATAGTGAGGAAAGCCGTCAAAGGTATGCTTCCAATAAGACAGCCTAAAGGCAAGAACGCCTACAAACGCCTCAAAGCTTTCATCGGTATACCTGATGACTTCAAAACTCAGAAAATGGAAAGCATGGACGAAACGCACGCCAAGAAACTGACATGCTCATACTTCACAGTTGGACAATTTGCCAAAGAAATAGGATGGAACGAAGGTGAATG
>Ga0315277_10006358_pt1 | contig 15486 bp, 11 predicted proteins | sample YL17G05_15_MG_FD_203695 | JGI IMG/M metagenome (GOLD analysis project Ga0315277, IMG submission 203695) | Sediment microbial communities from Yellowstone Lake, YNP, Wyoming, USA - YL17G05_15 | ecosystem: Environmental > Aquatic > Freshwater > Lake > Sediment | place: USA: Wyoming | collected...
CACGTCCACAATCTGGACGTTATCAACTGGGCCCTGGGCGCCACGCCGGTCAAGTGCATGGGAATGGGCGGACGCCAAGTTCGCACCGAGCCCCAGTTCGGCAACATCTTTGACCACTTCGCCATCGAGTACGAGTATCCCAACGGAGCCCGGGTGATGAGCATGTGCCGCCAGATTGAGGGGAGCGCCGACCGGATCGGGGAGAGAATCGTGGGGACAAAGGGCATCGCCTCTCCCGACGATGGCGAGATCACGGGCGAGAAGCCTTACAAGTTCGATGGCGAGGGGAAGAATCCCTATGTCCAGGAGCACACCGACCTGATCGCAAGCATCCGGTCGGGCAAGCCGCTCAACGAGGGCCGCACCGTCGCCGAGAGCACCATGAATGCCATCATCGGACGGATGAGCACTTACACCGGGCGGGAGCTCAAGTGGGACTGGGCAATGAACGCTTCGAAGCTGCGGCTGGGTCCGGAGAAGTATGAGTTCGGCCCGCTGCCCGTCGAGGAAATCGCAGTCCCGGGCAAGACGAAGCTGATCTGAGCGGCTGCCTAGCCTTTTAGGACAGGGAACGCAAGGCCATGAATCTGAAAGGCAAGACCGCCATTGTGACGGGGGGCGGCCAAGGGATCGGACGCGCCATCGCCCGCCGTTTTCTCGAAGAAGGCATGCGGGTGATCCTGGCGGAGATAGACCTGGAAGCCGGAGGAGAAGCCCAGAACGAACTGTCGGCGCTGGGGGAGGTGTTGTTCATTCCCACGGACGTTGCCCGCGAGGAGGACGTGGTCCGCCTGGCCGGGAGAGCCCGGAGGATTCTCGGCCACCTGGACGCCCTGATCAACAATGCCGCCATCAGCGACAACAAGCCGATGGAAGAGCTGCGCGTGGAGGAATGGGACCGCGTCATAAGCGTCAACCTGACCGGTCCCTTCCTCTGCGCCAAGTACTGTGCTCCCCTTCTCCGCCACACCCGCGGGTCCATCGTCAACATCGCCTCCACCCGCGCGCTTCAGTCCGAGCGCAATACCGAAGCCTATTCCTCGGCGAAGGGCGGCCTGGTGGCTCTCACGCATGCCCTGGCCGTGAGCCTGGGACCCGAGGTCCGCGTCAACTGCGTCAGCCCGGGATGGATTGAGACCGGCGACTGGCGCAAGCGCGGCAAGAAACGCCCGGTTCAGCACACGGTCCAGGACCGCCTCCAGCACCCGGCGGGCCGCGTGGGCATCCCGGCCGACGTCGCCTCCCTGGTGGCCTGGCTGATCGGTTCCGAGTCCGGCTTCGTCACCGGCGCCAACATCGTGATTGACGGCGGGATGACCCGCAAGATGATCTACGCGGAATAGCGGCTCCGTAGTGCACGGATTCCGCGTGCCCTTCGTTTCTCCGTCCCCTCATGCCGCCCGCTTCTTCCCGACAGACGAAAGATAGATCACAAACTCTGTCTCCCCGTCCACCCCGATGACGCCGTTCATGCGATCATCGTCAAAGGCGCCTATCGCGCAGCTCCCGCAACCCGCCGCCTCGGCGGCCAGATAGAGGTTCTGGCACACGTGCCCCGCGTCCAGATACAAGTACCGGTATCCTCTTTCCTGGTAGCGCCAGGTCATGCGGTAGGGAACGGCGGTCCAGATGAACGTGACGGCGCTGCCGAGGACCATCTCCTGGCCGAGGCAGCCCGCGAGGACTTCGCCGCCGGCGGCCGGTCCGGGCCGCAACGCGCCAAGCTTGTGCTCGAGCGCAAGATAGCGGTACAGGCCGGGTTCGAGTCCTTCGACCCGGTTGATCAGAAGATAAGTCTCGAAGGCGTGGCGGGCGCCAGCGGACGGAACGGTCCGGAGGGTGATGTAACCCCGGACCACTTCCTTCACGCCCTGAGTGGCCCACAGGAGAAAAGAAAGCGTCTGGAGATCGAGCGGCTCGGTGGAGTATTCGCGGACGCTGGTCCTTTGAGCGATGAGCGCTTTCAGATCTACCGGGGGGAGATCGCATTGGCCCGGCGGGGGCAGATGGATGGTCTCGGCGCCGGAGAAGGGCTGCTCAACGGGTGGCGGCGAAGCGCCTTCCTGCTGCGCGGACCGGCCGAGATTGCAGTACCTGGTCTGTTCCGGAAAAGTGCGGCCCGGTGAAGATGTCATGATCGGTTCCCCTCCTTTCCACATGATACACGGCAGCATACCATGAACGGGAACCAGGGAGAAGAACAGAACCCGGCACGGAGAGGCAAAGAGGGAACGGCAAAGGATGAAGAGAAGCGAATTCGAATAGCGGTCAGCCCTCTTCGTTCGTCATTCATCATTCGCCATTTATCATTCCGCATTCAAACCCGGTATCCCAACCAGACGTCCACCAGCGCCCCGCGCGATCCGTTGCCCCGGAGATAGTGTGAGCGCTCCGCCAGGGTGTTCCGGTGGGTATCATCCACCCGCTGCCCGGCCTTGTAGCGCAGGTCCAGCGAGTCAATGCCCTTCTCCGCGAGGGCGGACATCTCGCTCAGGCCGGCCCGCCCGTCGCCGTTCCTGTCGTGGAGCAGCCGGAGAGAGGCGTAGATCGCGTCCCGCCGGTCAATCACGCCATCCCGGTTGCCGTCGTACTTCCTTAGTTCCTCGAAGCCGTTGACCGCCCCGTTCTGGTCCCCGAACATCTCCGAGCCGTTGTCTATCCGGCCGTTCCCATTCCGGTCGAGAACCAGGAAGGCGTCGTCTCCCTGCACAAAGGCGGTCTGGTCGGTCTTTCCGTCGGCGTTGATGTCGAAAAGAGCGCCGTTCTCCAAGCCTGTGAGCCTGACGCCATCTCCGTTGAGATCCACCACCAGCGGGTCGGATTTCTGCACTTCCTGCTGGAACGCGGTGAATTCTATGTGGAGTTTGAACGTCTGGGTGGACTCGATGCGGACGGACTGGACCTCGATGCCCTGATCGCGCAGCTCGGCAATCGCGAAGGACATCTCCTGCGAGGACGTCACCTCCAGATCCAGGCTGAAGTGAATCATCGAAAAGGACCCTTGCGTCGGCTGTTGGGGCTGGGACGGCGTCGCGGGCGCATCCGGCACGGCGGCGGGAACTTCAGCGGCGGGAGCCTCGGCGGCGGGACCCATCAGGCTGTCCAGTTTCTCGAGAGTCCTGGATATCTTCTCGAGGATCTCATCCGCCTTGTCCGGATTGAGGGCCGCCAGCATGCGCAGCAGAATGCCGAGACGCTGGGCCTCCTTGGGAGAAAGGCCGCTGAGTTTGTCGAAACGCTCCTGCAGTTGATCGAGAATCTTCGACATTCGGCTGCCGGGGTTGTTCTTGAGCTGCTGAGAGAACACCGTCTTGAGCGAGAGCGAGGTGAGGGACATAAGAGCGCCCATCCTCCCGCCCTGGCGATCGCCGGACGCGCGAAGCGCCGCGCCTAGGGCCGGCCGCAGCTGCCGCATCATCCGGGACAGGCTCCGCCAGTCCATTTCGCCACTCTGCTCTTCCGGCGGGGGCGCGGGATCGCCGGAAAGGGTGACGCGGTCGCCGGTGTCGCCGAACGGGACAAACTCCTCGGCGGGGGGCGAGCCACCGGGGGGCGCTGATGTTATCTCAAGGGGAATCAAAGACGCGCGACTAAGACTGGCGCTATCCAAAAGCGCACGGGATGCAGGCGAACCTGCGGACAGAACGTCCATAGAACACCTCCTCCATGAGGTTTTTTGGAGGCTTCCATGCCTCTGCGTGTTTATCGGCAGGCGGGGGATCGAACTTGAGAGCAATCTGCACGATGAGCTGGGATAGGGAGGGTCTTGCGATATGGGTTCCCTGGCCGGTTCTATCAGAGCGTGGGACGGACGGACACGGACAAGCACGGACGAACACGGACGGAATGGTGAGGGAGTATGGTGTTTCGCAGGACCCTCTGGGATAGGGAACAAACACGATACCCGCCCCCTACGATCAAGCCCTTTGTAGGGTGCCGGCAAGCGAAGCGCGCCGCACCACAATCGCATCACAGGATCAGGAATGGTGCGGCGCGCTTCGCTTGCCAGCACCCTACGGCACTTTGTGTTTGGATAGTCCGTTTGTGGTCCGTTTGTGGTCCGTTTGTGGTCCGTTTGTGGTCCGTTTGTGGTTGTCTCCTTGGGTAAGGGATGGTAGCATTTGGCCACCGTTTGACTAGAGGAGCGGCAACGGAGCATAAAGGAACGGCAATGAAACACAAAGGTCTTCTTCCCATCCTGATCGCCACGCTGGCCGTCGTGCCGGGAGTGGTGATCCGTCTCGCGGGGATCGAGCTGCCGCCGCCCCAGATGACCCTGATCTCCGGCATGGCCATCCTCGCCGCCTCCTTCCTCCTGCTGTGGGCCTGCGATGCCTTCCAGGTGGACGTTTCCCAAACGCTCGCCCTGGCCGTCGTTGCGCTGATCGCCGTGCTGCCCGAATACGCCGTGGACATGTACTTCACCTGGATGGCCGGCAAGCATCCCGACGGCGACTACGCGCACTATGCCATCGCCAACATGACCGGCGCCAACCGGCTCCTGATCGGCGTGGCCTGGGGGATGATCGCGGCGGTGTACTGGTTCCGCTTCGGGCGCGAGGTACACCTGGAGAAGGAACGGCGCACCGAACTCCTGTTCCTGGGCATGGCCACCGCCTATGCCTTCCTCATACCGATCAAAGGGTCGCTGGCCTGGTACGACGGGATTGTTTTCCTGGGGATCTACGTGTGGTACATGGTGATCGCGAGCCGCCGACCCGCCACCGAGTTCGAGGCGGAAGGTCCCGCCATGCTGCTGGTGAGATTGCCCAAGGTCCAGCGGCGGATCGTCACAGCGGGGATGTTCCTGTACGCGGCGGGCGGCATCCTGGCCAACGCCGAACCTTTCTGCGAGGGCTTGGTCGCTACGGGAGAGATCCTCCACATTCCGCCGTTCCTGCTCGTGCAGTGGCTTGCGCCCATCGCCTCCGAGGCCCCGGAGTTCGTGGTGGCGCTGGTATTCGTGTGGCGAGGGCGGGCAGGCATGGCGCTAGGCAGCCTGATATCGTCCAAACTGAACCAATGGACACTGCTGGTCGGGATGATCCCCGGAGTGTTCGCCGTCTCGCACGGTTCGCTGGACCACCCCTTGCCAATGGACTCGCTCCAGATGCACGAGATCTTCCTGACCGCGGCCCAGTCGCTTATGGCCGTGGTGCTATTGGCCTCGATGCGGTTGGGACTGGGCGGAGCGATTCTCCTGTTCGTCCTGTTCTCGGGCCAATTGGTGCTGCCCAGCATCGTCCAGGCGTATCCTTCCTGGTTCTTCGGCCTTATCCCCGAGCAAATCCATCCCCTCTTTTCCGCGTTCTACGTCGTCGTAGCCGCGGCGCTCTTCCTGCGGCGTCCCAGTGCAGTGTGGCACCTGCGCGACGGCTTCAAGGTGGAACACGATTAGGAAGGGCATCTTGCCCAACGTTTTCACAGGTGGAACGGCGGCGCCGTCCGGATGATTCGCAGGCGGGACGCCTGCGCTACCTTGGCTTTTCGCAACTGTGGACGCAGATTTGGGCCAGTATCTCGCGCATCTTACTTCCGCGAGCATCTTACTTCCGCGACACGTCAAGCGGCAACGGCGCTTCGAACCGGTAGTTCCCTGAAGCCACCTCGTAGACTGCCGCGCCACCCTCCACCCTCAGGAAGTGCACCCCCTCCGCCTTCGCGGCCGGCTTTCCGCTTTCCAGGACTCCGTCCGCCGACGCTGCCGGCACATAGACCTTCGCGGTCGTGTTGGCGGGGATCGTGACGTTCAGGAAGATCTTGCCATCCTTTGTCTTCCAATCCGTTGCGATCATTCCCCGGATGGACTCGTGGCGAACCACCGCCCAGTTGAGCTTTCCGCCGGGCCGCGGTCGGATGACAATGCTCTCATACGCCGGCCCCCCCGTCTTGATCCCGCCTATCGTCTCGAACATCCACTGCCCCACGGCGCCAAAGGCATAGTGGGCGAAGGAGTTCATCCCCGGGTCCTGGAAACCTTTTTCCGGAGTCCATCCGTCCCACCGCTCCCAGATACTCGTGGCGCCTTGCTTGATCGAGAAACCCCACGACGGGAACGTGTCGTTGTGGAAGAGGCGATACGCTACGTCCACGCGGCCCGCATCCGTTAGCACCGGCATCAGATCCTTGGTCCCCACGAAGCCGGTCGAAAGGTGCCAACCCCGCGACTCGATGTCCTTAACCAGCCACTTCACCGCCATCTCGCGCTTTTCCGGACTCAGCAGGTCAAACGCCAGCGCCATCACATAATCCGCCTGCGTCTCGCCGCGAATACGCCCATCCGCGCCTACATATTCCTTGTTGAACGCCTCGCGAATCCGCTCGAACAAGCCGCGGTACTTCGCCGCGTCATCCCGCTTGCCCAACACGTCGGCAATCCGCGCCATCAGGTCCGTGCTATGGGCGAAATAGGCCGTGGCCAGCACGTCCTGGGGAGTGTCCGCCTGGATGCTGAGCCATTCGCCGAAACCCTCCGCCGGGCGAAGCAGACCCTTGCTGTTGGTCTCGCAGTATTCGATGAAATGCTGCATCGCGCCGTAATGCCGCTCGAGCACGCGCTTGTCGCCATAGACCTGGTAGATGGCCCAGGGGCAGATGATACCCGCATCGGCCCACGCCGCGGCCCCGCCGCCCTCCGCAACCTTCCGCGGCGCGACATGCGGGTATGAACCGTCCGGATTCTGCGCATCCTCCACGTCCACCAGCCACTTGGTGAAAAACGCCGCCACGTCGGAGTTGCAGGCGGCGGTCCGGATGTAGATCTGCGCGTCGCCCATCCATCCCATCCGCTCGTCGCGCTGCGGGCAATCCGTCGGAATATCAATGAAATTCGCGCGCTGCGTCTGGCGGATGTTGGCGTAGAGGCGGTTTGCCATCGCGTTTGAGCAACGGAACTCCCCCGCGGGCGGAGTGGCCGAGGTGATCTCAATTGCGGTGATCGCGTCAGGCCCGGGCTTGCCGGGGTACCCCGTCACTTCCACGTACTGAAAACCGTGGAACGTGAAACGAGGCTCCCAGATCTCCTCCTTGCCGCCACCTCGGCAAATGTATGTGTCCGTTGCGCGCGCCCCCCGCAGGTTCGTCGTGTAAATCGTCCCATCCGGGTTCAATCGCTCGGCGAACCGCAGGACGATTTTCTGGCCGGCCCTACCCTTGACTTTCAGCCTCGCGAATCCCGCAAGGTTCGTTCCCAGGTCGAGAACATAAGCGCCCTTCTGCGGCTCGGTGACGCTCACGGGCTTGTGCTCGGCGAACCGCTGCACCGTAACGCCCGGATAGGGCTGCACCTGGGCGCTTACGCGCGAAGTGACATTCGGCTGCGCCCAACCCGAGTCGTCGAAGCCGGGCATGTCCCATCCCGGCACTTCGCGCCGCGCATCGTACGATTCGCCCATCAGGAAATCCGCTTCAAGCAAAGGCCCCACCGATGCGCGCCACGAACGCCGCGTCGCGATCGTTTCCTTCGTCCCGTCGGTGTATTCCACTTCGAGCTGCGCCCGCAGGCGCGTCTTGGAGCCGTAGTGATCCCGTTTGTGGCCCCATCCGATGTGTCCCGCGTACCAGCCGTCCGCAAGCACCGCCCCGATTGCGTTCTCTCCCCGGCGCACCAGCGGGGTAACGTCATAGGTGTTGTAGTACACGCGCTTGTTGTAGTCGGTCCATCCCGGCGTGAAGTAGTCCTCGCTCGCGCGGCGCCCGTTGATGTGGATCTCGTAGAGCCCGAGCGCCGTTGAATAGAGCGTGGCCCGGGCGATGGGCCGCTGGAGCCGGAACTCCCGCCGCAGATAGCGCGGAGGAGGCAGGACAAGATCGTCGGCGGGGGGCTTCTCTCCCTGCTTCGCGCCGGCGAGTTCCCGTTTGTCCGCCGCGGCCTTCAGTGGTTCGTCGTACCCGATCCATTCGGCCTGCCAGTCCCCGTCGCCGAGCAGCCCCATCGTCCACAGCGCCGGCTCGCTCCAGGCCGAAACCTTGGCCTTCTTGTCCCACACGCGCACCTTCCACCAACCCCGCGTGCGCGATGCGAGCCGTTTTCCCGCATAGGCCACCTGGATCGTCTCGTTCGAGGGCACCTTTCCCGAATCCCACAGATCCCCTTCCTCCGCGTCCAGTTTTTTCGGCGTGGACGACACGACGATCTGATAAGCCGTCTGCTTGTCCCCACGGCTGGCGGATTCCACGATCCAACTCAGGCGCGGTAGGGTGACGTCAATCCCAAGCGGATTCTCCCGGTACTCGCAGCGGAGGCAACGGGGTGTTAAATGAGAGGGCATGTGGCGCATTGTTTCACTCCTTTCCTTGATAAGGGCCGCGCAGCACGTCAGCAGCAACGGCAACACAAATGCGAGAACCCCTGCCCGCCACGGCATGAGCCGGCTGTGATGACTCCGAACTCTGGTCAAGCGCATTTTCTACCTCCCTTTCGCTTACTTCAGGTTTTCCAACTCCGCGGCAAACGCCGGGTCCGTCAAGTACTCCCTGAACGAGGAGTCCTGGCGCGGATCTCTTAGTCTCTCCCCGGGCAGCATGTTCTTCTTGTACCGGAACGCCAGTTTCAGATTGCGCGCCGCTTCCTGCTTATCGCCCAGCTCCGCATGGGTGCATGCCAGGTTGTAATAGAACATCGGGTATTCGGGCTCCTGCTGGATCGCCCATTCGTAAAGATCCTTGGCCTTCTTAAGGTTTGCCGACATGCCATAAGACATGCCCAGCTGGTCCACAAGGTATTTCCACATCCTGGGGTCGAGGGTGGGCTTCTTCTTCTCCTGCTCGAGCGCTTTTTCATAGAATGGCACGGCCTTGGCGTATTCCCGCCTGAGGTAATGGATCGCCGCGAATCCTATCAGATCAGTCGGAGTCGGGACATAGCCCTGCCGGATTCGAATGCCCTTCACGATATCCTGAAATAGCTTCTGATCCTGAGGCTTGAACAGCGGCTTCGAAATGTGAATATCAATCCAATAATCATCCTGAGCCAGATACACGTTCATGTTCTTCTGTTGGACCTTCATCCCCATCCACTCAGGCACGAAGTACTCCACGATAGCGATGCCCCCGGTTTCGGACATCCCGATCTGCTCTTTGAGGATGGGGCTCTGCTTTGCTCTCGACCAGTAGTAGTCCCGGCATTCTATCGCCGTCCCCGGCTTGGGAGCCTTCTCCAGAAAAGCCGACAGTGTTACGCTGGTCTGTTTGTTCGTGGCCAGAACGCTCCTCGACTCCAGCGAAGGCGCCATTCGCGGTCTCTCCGCGCGAAAGCCCGTCCCCGGAATTTCCAGCGCCCACGACAACGACGGCAGCGTGAGAGTAATGGTGGAAGCCTGTTCCTGTCCGTAGCTAGGTCCGTGAGCGAACGTCAGGACTGCAAGAACACACAGCGTCACACTGGTGAGTTTCATGGCGATTCTCCTGGGCGGGAATGGTTCTCATGTCCGCGGGAGCGTTTATACCACAAGACCCCGTCTTTCCACAACTGCTTCCAGCTTGTCCTCCTCCATGCCTAGCAAAAACCTTGACATTTCGGGCGCAGGAACCGCTAATGAGGACGGGAGCCCCGGGCGAGTTGATCCGTCCGCGGCCCGGACTGCAGCAGGGCGGGCTTCTCTGCGGAAAGCGTTTCATGGCCACCAGCCGCATTGGTAAACCCCTCGACTTCACCGACGTAAAGACCTGGTCCGCGCGCGAACGCGGCGGCGCGTTTGATGCCAGCCGCCTCGCCGGAGTCCCGGATGTCCGCCTCCCCCTTGCCCAGTTCTTCAACAGCCTCCCCAACACCCGCAAGTCCCGCGAGCTGCTCGAGGCCGCCGAGCATATCGTCCTCTCCGCGGCAAACGGACGCCAGAACATCTGCCTGATGGACGCATCCGTTCTTGAGCTGGGCTTGTCCCCCCTCATCATCAAGCTGATGGAACGCAATCTTGTCCATCACGTGGCAATGGATGGCACGGCGGCGGCGCGAGACTTCGAGACCGCTTTCTTCGGCCAGGTCCGTGACGACGCGGCCAAGGACCTCCAGGAAGGCCTCCAGGGCATGGCCCGCGAAACCGGCGAGTGGGTCAACGCCCTCATCAACGACGGCGCCCGCCGCGGCTTCGGCATCGGATACTCCCTGGGACGCGGCATTCTCGACCGCCGCGCCGCCTACGACGGCTACAGTATCCTGGCTAACGGCGCCAGCCTCCGGATTCCCCTGACTGTACACATCGGCATCGGGGCGGACTCCTTTCAACTCCATCCGTCAGCCGATGGCTCGCTGCTTGGAAAGGGCGCCTACAAGGATTTTCAGATGTTCGCCGGTCAAGTCCCGGAGATTCACCAGGGCGGCATGGTGCTGGACTTCTGCGCCACGGATTTCCTCTCCCGCGTTTTCCTGAAGGCCCTCAACGTGGCGCGGAACCTGGGACACTCCGTTTCGAACTTTCTCACCCTCGATCTCGGTTCGCAGAGCGGCGGGGATCCGGCCGAAGCCCCGTTGCGCCAGGCCACCCGGGAAAACGGCCGGTCATACTCCTTCAAGGGACATGCCGAGCTGATGCTGCCCCTCCTTTTCGCCGCCGTCCAGCGCCTCGTGCGGTAAACCCATTGCGGATTGAGGATCGCGGATTGTGGATTGCGGATCAGACAGATCGGACGGATCGGACCGATCGGACAGATGGAGTGGACGGGAAACCGAAAGCCTGTAGCCTAACACGGGAGGGAAGAAAACTGGCGAACTGGCGGACTGGCGGACTGGCGGACTGGCAGACTGGCAGACTGGCGGACTGGCGGACTGGCGGACTGGCGGACTGGCGGACTGGCAGACTACAGGTTAACGCGAGGAGATTAGGAACAGGAGATGCGCATCACCGTTCTGGGCACAGGAACATCAGTCGGAGTCCCCGTGATCGGCTGCCGTTGCGAGGTATGCCGTTCCACCGCGCCCGAGAACAACCGCCTGCGCAGCAGCGTCTATATCGAGCACGCCGGCGGGAAACTCCTGGTGGATTGCTCCACCGATTTCCGCCAGCAGGCCCTGCGTTACCGGATTCCCCGCGTGGACGCCGTGATCCTGACCCACAACCACGCCGACCACATCAACGGGATTGACGACCTGCGGAGCTTCAATTTCGTTCAGCGGTCCCCCATTGACCTCTACGCCACCGCCGACGTCCTCCACACTATCCGCCACCGCTACGAATACGCTTTCAATCCCACGCAGTTAGGCGGCGGAGTGCCGCGGCTCAACCTGCACGAGATTGACCTCGCAAATAAGGCTGGAGACTTGAGGCTGGAGACTGGAGGAACGGAAAAACAGGCTGGAGACTTGAGACTGGAGACCGGAGGAACAAAAACAGAAAAACCTACCGCCTACAGCCTACAGCCTACAGCCTTCTTTATCGGCGGTCTGCAGATCGTGCCCGTCCCGATCAAACACGGCGTCCTGGACATTCTGGGCTACCGGATCGGCCGGAACTTCGCCTACCTCACCGACTGCAGCGCCGTCCCGGAATCCAGCGTAGCCCTGCTTGAGGGCATTGAGATTCTTGTACTCGACGCGCTGCGCCCCACGCCGCATTCCACGCATTTCAGTCTCTCCGAGGCGCTCGACTTCAGCCAGAGGATAGGGCCCGCCCAAACCTGGTTCACCCACATCACCTGCAAGATGGAGCATTTCGCCACCAACGCCTCGCTCCCGCCCAACGCCCAACTCCTGCACGACGGGCAGGTCATCGAGGTCGAGGAAGAGACTTGGGACTTGAGGCTGGAGGCTGGAGATCTTTAGGGAAACCACGGGCGAAAAGGCCCCTCACCCTACCCTCTCCCCCAAGGAGAGGGGAAAACATCGGGTAAGAGAACGGCTTCTCCTCAAGGGGGGGTAACATATACCCAGGAAAGGGTGGGATATGATTCCAACTGGCAATCAAAATGATCCAATGATCAAGTCCGATCCCTTGAGAAACAGCGCGGTGTTTTTTGATTCTATGGATCATAATGACTGCGAATTGGAGTGACAAGGAAGCACGCGAAAAAGAACTCCCTCTCCCAGAGGGAGAGGGTAGGGTGAGGGGTCTTTTTCCCGGCATTGTGTAGAGACTCGCGCTCATGGACGAATTCATGCCACACGACAAAGTGAAACCGGCCCGAACCGCGTCAAAACCACATGACGAGATCAGGAATGGCGCGGGACGTTATCTCTCCATCCTCGCTCTTCTTCTGGCGATTCTGTGCTACGGTTCGCTTATCCGATTCTCCAGCCTTTCGTTCATCCTCGCCCAAGTTGCGCTGGCGGGACTCTTGATATGGAACCGCCGCCTGCCCCTCTATGTCCTGGCCGCGGGCCTTTTCCTCTTCGGAAACCAGCCCGCCGAGTTTCATACTCTTGGCCCGGTAAAACTCCACATGTGGTTCGTGGATATGACGCTGTGGATGATGGTGGGAGTTTGGCTGGCGGGCCGCATCCGCAAAGGTCTAAGCCCCGTTGTCCGGAGTCCCATCACGATCTGGCTGATCCTGTTTTGGGCCGCGGCGGTCTGCTCGCTTCTGCCTTATGCGCGGGAATACGGCGCGCACTACGCCTGGGCCGCCCGCGTGAATCCCGCCGACGGTTCTCACAACCCCGGCCTCCTTCCCGACCCCATGCGCGCAGTCTTTGCCTTTTATCAGGCCATTGCCTATGTGACCTACTGGCCCCTGCACGCCCTGCTCGACGCCACTCTCACCCTCCTCTTCTTCTTTTACCTGCTGGATGCGTGGCGCGTCCGCCAGCATCGAAACATCCTTCTCCTTTGTCTGTGCGCCGGCCTTTGCGTCAGCATGCTCTGGGGAATTCTTGACAGTCTGGAGATCGTTTCGCTCGAATGGTTCCGCACCCAGAGAGGCTCTCCGCTCGCTTTCGCAAAGCACTCCCACCGCCTCCAGTCCTTCTTCAGCCACGCGGGTTGGTACGCGGAATACCTCGCGATGCTCGCGCCTTGCCTGGCTGTCTTCGCCCTCGCCCCTCTGCGCTCAGTCCTTACTCCTCAGTCCTCAGCACTCAGCACTCAGTCCTCAGCACTCAGCGCTCCCTGGCTCCGCGCCGCCGCTCTTGGAGCTTTTCTGGTTTCGGCCATTGCCATGCTTCTCACCTACCAGCGCGGGGGCTGGTACGCGCTGCTCCTCAGTTTCGTGATCGCGGCGGGAATGAGCGCGATCCTCTACGTGCGGCGCCCCGGCCTGCGAAAGTGGGGCCTTGCCATCTTGGGCGGGTCGGCTCTGTTGATCGCCGCCGGCGGAGTCGCGTTGTGGATCGGCGCACGCAACGAGCAGTCCCCCCTCGCCTGGCGCATGAAGAACGCCTTTCGGGTGGGGGACCGCCGCGATATCTGGGCCTCCGCCCTCGAACTCAGCCGCAGATACCCCTGGGGCGCGGGACTGGGGTTCTATTATCTCAAGCACACCACGGAGTTCCCGGAATGGCATCCTTACCATTACGTCGAACAGGGCACCGCCCACAACCACTGCCTGCAAGTCCTGGTCGAGTCGGGGCCTTTTGCCGTTCTGTGCCTTCTGGCGGCGCTCCTGATCACGAGTTGGCGGCTCACGCGCGCGTGGTGGAACAGCGGCTCCGATTACGGGAGGGCGGCATGGACGATCGGCTGCCTGGCCGTCCTGGCCGGGTGGGTTTTGCACGGCATGGTTCAGTATATGGCCTACATACGCGTGGTGGATTTGATGTTCTATGCGTTGCTGGCCTTCAGCATGACGGAGACGGATGAGGCGGGCGTATCGTGAAACAGATCTGCGAAATGTGCGGAGCGACCATCGAGAAACCCGAGATCTCCTTTCGGATCAAGATCGAGATGTTCGCCGATCCCAGCCCGCCGGAGTTCACCGAGGAGGATCTCGAACGCGATTTTGCCGCGGAAATGGCCGAACTGATCGAGCAAATGCGCCGTACCGACCCTCGCGAGGCCGAAGAAGAGGTTTACGAATCCTACCTCTTCACCGTGTGCGCGGATTGCCGCAAGAAGGTCCACGAGTACCTGCGCCGGCAACATCTGCCATTCGAGGATATGTGAGTCCTGAGTCCTGAGGTTTGAGGCTTGAGGCTTGAGGCTTGAGGCTGGAGGCTGGAGACTGATAATTGCGGATTGGGGATTGCAGATTGCGGATTGAAAACCATGTGTCAGACAATCCTCAATCCTCAATCCTCAATCCTCAATCCGCAATCCGCAATCCCCAATCCTCAATCCCCAATCCTCAATCCCCAATCCTCAATCCCCAATCCCCAATCCGCAATCCCCAATCCGCAATCCCCAATCCCCAATCCAAAATCCGAAATCAAACGCGCTCGGGGAACGATTCTCCCTCCCGCTGCCCCAGCGCGGGGAGTGAAGTGTGCGACTGGACAATGCGCCATTGGTTGCCCAGAAGCCGAAGCACGATGGTGAAGCGCGTGGGGGCCTGCAGATGCGCGCCGGCCGCGGTTTCAATCTCCCACACCCCCTCCGCCGCGAGCCAGGCCACCGGACCCTCCGCCGAGACCGAGAACCACTTTTCACGCCATTCCGCCCGCCGCGACTGCTCGAAATCCCGCGTGAACTGAACACGGATCTGCTCGCCGCCCGCCCGCACCTCGTCGCGGCCCGTGCCGATGCAGATCGGGTTTTCCTGCGCCGCGTACAGCGCCACAACGCCTTCCACGTCCCGGTTGCGGAAACGCAGCACGAACTGCTCGTAAACTTCCGTCACCGCCGCGATGGTCATGGGATCCGTTGACATTTTGCGCCTCCCGTCTTTCTCTCACCACAGAGACGCAGAGGCACAGAGAGGAAATGACGAATGCAGAATGTTGAATGATGAACGAAGAAGAATGATTCTCCTGGTGGGTATCCGCCAGTGCATCTCATTGAGGAATGCTCCTCGTAATTCATCATCCATCATTCTGACTTCTTCATTCTCTGTGTCTCTGTGGTGACTAAGGATTAGGCAACCCCGCCCGCCTCCAAATCTCATCCACCCGCTTCAACACGTCCTCGGGAAGCCGCATCTCGTCCGGCCATTCCCGCTCAAAGCCTTCCTCTTTCCATTTCCGCGTCGCGTCTATCCCGGCGTGGCTGCCGTAATGCGGCAGGCGCGAGGCGTGGTCCAGCGCGTCCACCGGCCCCAACACAAACTCCGTGTCCCGCTGCGGATCTATATGATTGAGCGCCTTCCAGGCCACCTCGTTGTAGTCCCGCAGGTTCACGTCCTCGTCCGTTACCACGATGACCTTGGCAAACATCGCCTGCCCCAGCCCCCACAGCGCGTGCATCACCTTGCGCGCGTGGCCCGGATAAGCCTTGCGGATCGAAACCAGGAGCAGGTTGTGGAACACCCCCGCGAAAGGCATGTGCATATCCACGATCTCCGGCAGTTGCTTGCGGATGAGCGGCAGGAAGATCTCCTCCACCGCCCGGCCCATGTAGCAATCCTCCATCGGGGGACGCCCCACCACCGTCGCGGGATAGATCGCCCCGCGCCGGTGCGTCA
>Ga0315277_10006359_pt1 | contig 15483 bp, 11 predicted proteins | sample YL17G05_15_MG_FD_203695 | JGI IMG/M metagenome (GOLD analysis project Ga0315277, IMG submission 203695) | Sediment microbial communities from Yellowstone Lake, YNP, Wyoming, USA - YL17G05_15 | ecosystem: Environmental > Aquatic > Freshwater > Lake > Sediment | place: USA: Wyoming | collected...
AGCCTGAACCTTTAACAGTCATGAGCACCCAGCAAGAACACATAAGGGTCACCATCAAGGAAAAATTGCACGATGATCTCTTAAAATGGTTAATTACGGGCGTTCTTGCCGACCACGAACCCGACCAGTGGGATTTCTTTCCTGCGACTATTTACACGAGTCATGTACTTGATAACATGATGGATCAAGATGCCAAGGAAAAACTGCAAGAAATTATCGACTTGTTTGAATTCAAAGGGGATCTCGATACTATCAAAAAGGAAGATGTACTCGTAACCACTGCCATTACGATTTATAAGAACAAGCGACGGTACAAATTGTTGGGTGCAGACAGGGCACGCGTGCTGAACGGGATTTTCGAGACATTTAATACTTGGCTGCTAGAAAGGCAAGCATATACGGAACACGAGCTAGAATTTGAAAAATCACGCGTTATCAGTAAACCACGCGCTTCAATAATTTCACTAATCATTAACAACACATAGAGAATAGGAAATTACAATGACCGAAAAAGAAGCACATCCGAAAGTCTTGATTGAAGATTGGTTTCCTTACGAGGAAGTGGGAATTGAATGCCAACGAGAAAGAGGAATAAGTAGTACATTACCTCCTCTTAATAGAATTCACGTCTGGTGGGCAAGAAGACCATTAAGTGTATCAAAAGCAGCAATATTGGCGTCGATTTTACCAAAAACATTTAAAACTAATGATTTTGCGGTCTTAATAGGGTATTCTGAGGGTATAAAGGCAGAATACAAAAATATTCAAGAGGCAAATAAAAAAAACGAAAAATTAACAAGAGGATTCGAAAAGAAAAGAAGTTTCAAGCAAAATTTAAGTGAAAAACAGAGAAATCTAATAAAGAAAGAGATAAATGATTTATGGGGGAAAGAGAACATTGTATTGCTGGATCCAATGGCGGGTGGTGGAAGTATTCCTTTTGAATCAGTACGGTTAGGATTATCGACAATCTCCTCTGATATCAACCCCGTGGCTTGTGTATTACAATATGCTTCAATTAAATATCCTCAGATCTTTGGAAATGGGCTAATAAAAAAAATTCAGCAATTAAAACAGAAAATCCTTGATCAAAGCCAAGATCTTCTTAACTTTTATCCAAAAACTTTCGAAAAAGAATTTGATGCTTTTTTATGGGTCCGAACCGTCAAATGTTCGAATCCTTCTTGTGAACTCGAAGTACCACTGAGTCCAAACTGGGATCTTGCAAAAAAGCCTTTGATAATCCTCGAATTAGTCATACCAAATGATATAAAACAGAAAAAATGCAGATTCAAGGTTATTGAGAAACCCACAAAAGAACAACTCAAAAAAAATATGGGTACGGTGAAGGGCGGGGCGGGAATATGCCCTCGCTGTAAAAGCACCTTAGATAGCGCTTATATCAAGAAGGAGGCTCAAGCTAGGCGTATGGGACACCAACTTATGGCGGTAGTTTATAAAGAATCTCAAGGTACAAAAAAAGGTATTAGAAAATTTCGAGCACCAAATGAAGATGATGATGCAGCGATTGTCAAGGTTGACAGCATAATAGGTCAAAAAATAATCGAATGGAAAGAAAAAGGCATATTACCTGATACGGACGTCCCAGACGGGAGCGATAATCGTCCGAACGAATACGGCATAGATAAATGGTATAAATTTTTCAATAATAGACAGCTTCTAGCAAATCTCTCTATTCTTGAGAAAATTTTAAACCTAAAAAAGGCAATTCAGACTTCGACTGAAATTAAGACCGATGAAATTAATGCCATCATTACCTATTTTCAATTAGCTTTGGATAAAGTTTTTGACTATAATTGCATTGCTACGAGATGGCATAGTGGAAGGGGAGTTATCGCTAATAAATTTGACCGACATGATTTTGCATTCAAATGGTCGTACGCGGAAATGGATATCATAAGGAAGGGATTTGATTGGGCAATTAAAATTGTGCTGGATAGATTTCTGGAACTCTCATCTCTATTAACGAGTTCTTCATCACAATTAACAATTTTTAACAATAACGCTCAAGCTTTGCATCAATTAAACGATCTAAGTGTTGATGTAATCGTTGTTGATCCACCATATTATGATAATGTAATGTATGCTGAATTATCTGATTTCTTCTATGTATGGATGCGAATCACTCTGCAAGATATTTTTCCATCTTTTTTTAATCGAATATTAACCGACAAAGATAATGAGGCCGTGGCAAACTCGTCCCGATTCGAGAACCTAGGTTCTTCCAAAAAAGTACTGGCAAAGCAAGATTACGAAGCAAAAATGCGAGCTTGTTTTATAGAAATGCACCGTATACTTCAAGTTCATGGTGTACTCACCATTATGTTTACGCATAAAGCTACTGATGCGTGGGATACACTTGCGATGTCATTAATGAATGCAGGTTTTGAAATAACCGCATCATGGCCTGTATCAACAGAATCGGAATATAGTTTACATATCGCCAAGAAAAATGCCGTTCAAACGACAATATTACTGGTTTGTAGAAAAAGACTATTTAATGTCCGAAATGTATGGTGGGAGGATGATGTTCTCCCTAAGATTAAGGATATCGTTAAGCAAAAAAGTGCAGAATTTCAAAAGTCGGGAATTGATGGCGTGGATCTCTTCATCACGGTTTTTGGCCCTGCACTTCACGAATTTAGCAAATATTATCCCGTGAAAGACATTTCTGGAAATGAAGTTCGTCCTGAAAGAGCTTTGAATGTTGCACGGGAAATCGTCACGGATATAATTTACAAGAAAATTATAAAGAGTACCTCGACCAGTATCGATTTAATTTCGAAATTCTATCTCATCGCTTGGCATCTTTACAAAGCACGCGAATTTCCGTTCGACGAGGCACGGAATTTGGCATTGTCCATCGGGCTCAACGTTGAAGACTTGAAAAGCATCCACAAGATATTAAACAAAAAAGCGGGAGATGTGGAGCTTATTTCGCCAAGGGATCGGGAAAAACAAGGTTTCTTAAACTTAGAAAAACCAAACGATAATGGTATTCTTATAAATGCTGTACATCTTGCGTTATTGGCTTATCAAGAGGGGGGCAAAAGGCTTTCGATTCGATGGTTTCCAAACTTCGCAGGGATGTGGACAAGTCTTTCCGGCAATATATGGAGGCCCTTTACAATGCCATTCCCGGCGTGAAGGATTTGGAGGAAAAAAAGATGCTAGCGGAGATTTTGGTTTCAACGCCCGAAAAGGTTATGCCGAAAGGTGGAAAACTTGACGATTATAAGAACGAATAGCCTTCAAAGTGAGAAAAAATGAGTCAAAAACCATCGCTTCCGCAAGTTTGGAATGTCAATACACCCTATAAGGAGGTCATCAATGGTGTACTCAGTGAAGACGTGTTCGCAGCGTCGCTCGGAAAGGTTTTTTCCAACCGCGCGGAATCCATCTACCAAGATCCCATCGAATTTTTTGATAAAACATACATCACGGAAACCATCGGTCTCTTGATCAAAGATATCGCTGATAAGTTGAATGGCAAACATCCCGAATTTGCGCCCATTTACAAATTGCAAACCAGCTTTGGTGGCGGCAAAACGCATAATCTCATCGCGCTTTTCCATGCGTTCAAAAATAAGCCACTGACATCCAAAGTCTTCTCGCAGCTCGTGAATGGCGTTGCGCTCCCCTCTAACGTTAAGGTTGTTTGCCTCGACGGGGAAGAATTCAATCCTGTCGAAGGCGACAAGCGTGAGGAAGGTGTGATCATTCACACGTTCTGGGGCGAAATGGCATACCAGATCGGGGGAAAGGCGGGATACGAGCGATTGCGTCGCAACGACGAGCTTATGACCTCCCCCGGATCCAAGACACTCGAATCCTTGATGGGTCCAGAACCCATCTTGATCTTGCTTGACGAGGCAGCACCTTACTATTCACGAGCCGATGCAGTAGTCGTGGGCGGAACGACGTTAACGAAACAAACCAACACTTTTCTATCCGATCTCCTGTCCGCAATTTCAAAGAAAACGAACGCGGTCATCGTGCTCACCCTCGCATCGAACCAAGATGCTTTTAACGAATATACGGCTGAGATCAACAGCGCCCTCCAGCAAGCCGAATCTATCGTCGCCAGACGTGCACGGGAGATGCCCGTTACGAAAGAAAACGAGATCTACGGCGTGATACGCAGGCGATTGTTTGAAAAATGGGATGAAAGCGCCGCCAAGATGGTCGCTGCCGAGTATCATTCTATGTATGCATCGGTTGCCGAGCTGAACAACAAGTATAAGACTAAGGAATACCAGGACCGGCTGGTCAAGTCGTATCCCTTCCATCCCGAGCTAATCGACATCCTCGTCGAGCGGGTGGCAAGCATTAGCAAATTCCACCGCACTCGCGGCGCGCTACGTCTTTTAGCACGCGTCATCGCAAGCGTGTGGCAAAAGAAGGAGATGGATGTTCATCTCATTATGCCGGCATTCGTGGCTCTTGACAACCAGCTCATCCGCAAGGAGCTAACTGGACGTCTGCAAAAGGATGACCTCATTCCCGCCATTCAGGCCGACATCGCGAACGATAACAACGATGCTAAATCACAAATCTGGGACAAGGAATATCTCGACAAGAAACTCCCACCATTGGTTTCCCGATTGTCCAACGTAGTGTATTTGTACTCGTTGATCATCGGTCGCGACAAGCTCGGTATGGACGATTTCACGATCCTCGGGAGCGTGCTCACCCCGGGTATCAATCCGAGTACTTATTTGAGCCTGCTCAAGCGTATGGACGATTCATTCTGGTACTTGCGCCAAACCGCGGGGCGGTATTTCTTCTTCTCGGAACCGGGCATCAACAAGATCATTCAAGATTACATGTCACTTGTCGAAGCGAACAAAATTCGGCAGAGGATCAGGGCAGAGATCGAAAAAACCTTCAGTAAAGGCGATATCTTTACCTTATACGTTCAGCCTTCAGGCCCTAGCGAGGTACTCGACAATGACGAGTTAAAATTGATAATCATCGATTACAAAACCACGTATCTCGATTCGAAGGAAGATCCCGTCCCGAATATTGTCGAACAAATCTGGAACTATGGAAAGGACAACCGGCCACGGATCTTCAAGAACACGACGTATTTTATGGTGGCTTACAAGGAAAAACCGACAAACGCGCAGAAAAAGGATAAAAAAACAGTTAAAGGTAAACTGGAACCACCCGAGAACCGCAAAGACTTGATTAATGGTTTGGAAGACATCGCCCGGGAATACGAAGCATACCAGATCATGGAGGAGCGGAAAGACGATATCGTTAACCTCACTGACGAACAGAGGGAGAAACTCGATAACAAGCGAAAAGCGATCGAGCAGTTCTTGAAGATCGCGGTTGCGAACGTTTACCGGTTCTTGTATTTTCCCAAGGGAACCACAGAGCAGGAACGGGATGAGCAAGAACGACGGGAACGAAAGAAAGACAAGGATAGCGAAGCTAAAACCAAGGGTCTTGAGTGCGCGGAGCTCGATCCCTCCGCGATCGGCGAGGCGCGAAAAAGCAGGCAAGAAATTATAAAGGAATTGCTCAAGTCCGAGGGGAAAATCAAGGAGAAAATCGAAGCGGCTTATGCCAAGGTCAGGGCATGGCCAAGCCATCAAGTCGATGTCACCACGGAGGAATTCAAGAACTGGTTCTATCAGAAGTTTTCACTGCCCATTCCAGCAAAACTGGACACTGTTCGGGAGACCATAAAAGACGGCGTCGCCACGAAGGTGTGGGTTTACCAATCTCAATCCAGAACATTCCTATCAGGAGACAAGATATCCCAGGTAAAGATCAATGTGGATGACAAATTGATCTTGGTCGACGAGGCGAAAAAGCTCAATTTATGCAACGAGGATGGCCTCCGATGCTTAAATTGCGATCAATGGCCATGCGCGTGTAAGTCCGTGGAAGAAGGTGCAGGAACAAGCAGTGGCGAGGGAACCACACCTGGTGGCGGGAAGCAACCAAGAGAACCAAAACCGCCGAAAGGTGACAAGGAAAAAAAGCCCGCTCGGTTCAGCTACCGTTCGCCAAAAGGGCTTCCTGAAATCATCATCAAGCATTTCCTTGACGAATGTGATGAAAAGAAACCTTCGACAATCAATGAACTCAAAATAACTTGCGATTCCACGACCGCCGTACGTGCTATGATCACGCTCTTCGTGCATTTTCCCCAGAACAGGCACGTGGATGTCTCATTCAGCGTGCAGCGGACCGACGAGACATCTCCTTCGATCAAGCAGATCAAGCTGGATTATGCAGGGGCACCGGATGATTTTAAGGATTTTTACAACGGGATTTCGAACTTCGTCGACGCAAAAAAGTTGAAGCCGCAGGTCACTACCACGCTGGATTTCGATGATAAACCCAAGGAGTATCTCGAAGGTTTCTTTTCCAAGTTGAAAAATTACAACAATGTCGAGTTCGAGATCAGTATAGAAGGGCAGACGAATCTAAAATGAGATTATTCGCTCAACCAAATAAAACACGAAAAGATTTCATTCCTTTCTTGTTCTTTCGATATGGGAAAATCTTGGAGTACCAATAATATGCTTCCTCCCTGTTCATTGTTCGCACGTTCGCAAGGATGCTGTCGATGCGCGTCATCTTCTGCAAGCGGGAAATCGATTTGAAAAGGATCGAAAGGCGCACCCCATCCTCTTCGTTGATGACGATTTCATTATTATTGCTTCCTTGTGTTTGTATTTTATTCCCGTCTAGTGTCTGTTGGTGTCCCTTCGATGTAGTATTCCTCCTTATCGTTTCCTTGATATAGGGCTCGATAAGATTCACTCTCCACGAGTTCGCGTTCGCTACGAGTTTCTTTACTTTGCTCCCCCTTTTCTTGTGCCGTCGCCCACCTTTCTTTGGAGCTTGAATAGTTTGACTCGAACCTGGTTGATTTACAGAGGATATCGAACGGTCCTTCTGTTCCACATTACCTTGTGGGACTACTCTAGCATAGATGCGGTAAACCGTGCCCGATTTACTCGTCGTTTCGATTTTTAGGAAGAAATCATTCATGATATAAAAGCCAATCGATTCCTCTGATATGAAAGTTAGATTTCACATCTACTAATATCTTTCGTCATCATTGGTTCTTGGTTAATTGCACGTATAATTGAAAGACTATTGTGGATGATATCACAGTAAAGGGGATATCGCTTCCTTTCTAAGAGGAAACAACGCTTTGATAAGCGTCAGATTCCCAAATTTTTCAAAGATTTGATAAAAAGACTTTCTACATAAAATAATTCAAGATGCCGCTGAGCGGTGTATGGATCTCAAATATAAATTGTGGATAAACCTCAAGGTCGGATCATCAGCTCATCATGGGAATCCTTTTCGCGCTTCATATTCTGCTTAATAAATTCGATAATATAATCAATCCATTCTCGGATGGTGAAGTTTTGTGTTTGCTCTTTCCAGCTGTATAGTAACTTAATATCCCGGTTTCTTGGTTCCATAGGATCAGTGTGAAAAATAACAACCCTGTTAAAAATGAAGATTTCGGCTAATGCTTTTTTAAATTCTATACAGTTTGCATTCTCAAGTATTAATTTATCGATTAATGTAGGAATACTCTTCGACGTGGTGAACTCATCTTGGAATGTGTATGCAATTATGGGTAGTGAAATTTCAGGCTTTTTTCTCACCAATTGTGCTAAATCAAGAATAGACAATGCTTTGATAATCTTTGAACCAAAAATATAACTAATCTTATAATTGGTCTTTTCATTGTAAAATACTGTTTGTAATTTGTCTAGAACCGTCTTCTGGTCTTGGATATAACATTCCACGATGAAATCCTCTATAACACTGCCGCCATGAATCCTTGTAATAAGATTCTTGAAGTTGCCAATCATTTCGGAAAAAATAATCATCCTCGCTTGAGGAACCTTTTTCACAATTTGATTCACTATATTAGACCAGCTATGTAATGTATTCAAACCATTCCTTTCATCAATTAAGAAAGTTAGAAGTGAGATAATCGCGTTCCAGATCTCCGGTATTACATCTTCGTGTTTTTTCAAGATTTCATTAAGGAAAAATAGACTGGTATTGCCGTCGATCATATCTTCTGTTTTGTAATCCTTTAATTGACGTAATCCTTCTTGTTTCCTAGTGAACAGCTCTTTTTCATTAATAATTAATTTCAAGAAAGAGCTTATTTTATTCAAACTTACGTTCTCAAAATTATATCGAAAGATCGTGCCCCACACTTGTTTTAATGAATATTTTCCCTCGCGTAGAAGAAGCTCGACGTTATCTATTATAAAATCGGTAACCTGGTAATGGAGAAGTAGATTCAAAGTGTATGAAGTGAATTCAGGAAGCTTGACTGTTTCAATAATGATCTTTTCCCAGTATGCATTATCCCGGTTTTTTAGAACGCTGAGGTATGCATAAATGAAGTTTAGAGTATGGTTCGTGACTTTTCCAAACAAAATCTTGATTTTTTCCCATTTTAAAAGGTTTATATCAAGTTGACTGAAGAAACAACCTAGCGAACTCAAAGCGATAGAATCCTCGGAAAAGATTATATCTGATAAATCCTCGAACTGATCATCGCTTGCATACAATTTCTCTGCCCATATTTTGCATTCCGCTTCGAAACGTTCTTGAAAGTCCTTATAATCGTTTATATTGAAATCATTATCCATCATATCTGATTTTAACAAGCGTTTGAACCGATCTCTTGTGGAATATATAATTTGGAGCTCCTTCTGATATCCGAGTATACTATTTAGATCCTCCGTACTCAAGCGATCTCTCCAGTAATTCTGATAATCGTGGATACTTTTCACGATTTTTCCTTTATATTCAACATCTCGTTGAATCGCATCATTCCAGATCTCCTTTATTCTTTGGTAGCCATAAAAAAACAAGAAGGTTGGAATCTCTCTATTGAATAAATCTAGCGCTTTGTCGAAAATTTCATTTAATTTCGATGACAACAAAGTCAAAACCTTTGAACATGCATATCTTCGATACTCCTCTCGCTCATTGAATCCTTCCTCACCGGGTGTAAAATAAGAGCCTTTCTCCTTTTCCTCCGTATTTGCTTGGCATAGATGAAAGATGACGCGTGTTCCTCTGTCCATTATACTTTCCAAAACAGAAAGAAGGATGGATGCACTTTTTACATCCGTCGTATCAATAAATTCTAAGAAAGTCCTCCGTTCGTCTAATGATGCTTGCGTGAATGTTTCAGGATAGAAAGCCTCGATGAAGACCTCCTTAGCGCGGTTAATCCATTTTTTTTCCTCCATTCTTGCCATACGATACAGCAATCGAGCTGCATCGGCAAAACAGGTTTTGTAATAAACGAGATCGGCTAGGATCCATAGGAGCATATTTCGCCCATTTATTATATCTGGTTCTGATCCAAAATGTGGATAATAGGGATTCGCATCAAAGGTCGCCTTAAAGATATCTCTCAACTGTTCGTCTATAGCTTGAGAGAACAAGCGATTCAATGCCATCATCGCATGATTAGGACTTATTAATGACAAGTTTCGGAATAAATTGATTCTAAGCCTATCATGTAAAATTATCCATGATGGAAATAATTCCACATCATCTAGGAGAATTGATGCTATCTCAAGCACCTGTTCTTTTTCTTTTAAACCTTTGATTCGTTCGATGAATCGTCCCAATAACTCTGGATTCTTGCAAAGCCTTATTCTTTTAAAATAGGTGTGGATTTCATCACTGTGTATTATATCTTCAAGGATTTCTTGGGTGATTTCAACAGATTCAAGAATGATATGCCTACCGTGCCTTTGAACGAAGCCCTCTTTGATAAGAGCGGTTACGATAGTTTCAACCTCTGCGGCGTTGTTCACCAGACCGATTACTTCACAGAAATCCTTGCGAAACTCAGATAAATCTTCTTTGCTCAAAGGATTACCGTACCATCCGATGTATGAGAGTAAAGCCAGCCCATTTAGAATGATGGTTAATTTGGCTGCTTCAAATTGAGAATTTTCCTTTTTTAGGTCATAAAGTCGCTGGCTTGTCTGCACTTGCAGTTCGGGTAGAATTTTAGTGAGTTCATTGGTTAAACAGGTATCAAGTGAATCCAGATCTTCCTCTGAAGCAGAAAGTGAATATTCACAATAATGCTTCTTGTAATCAGACAAAATAGTATCAAGATCAAGGTTCGGATTTTGAAGATTTTGGAACCATATTTCATCTTTTAGTTGTTCTTTTGCTACAGCACTATATAGATTCTTTATGTTAATAAAAGCATTTCTTTCCTTTAGAACAATAATGGGTTTATCCAAACCATATAACAATCCAAATTCAAAAACGATATTAGGGCGTAATCCATCAAGAACAACAATACCAAACCTACAAGCCTTGATCAGCTCCCTAACTTTAGTATAATAATCTTGCGTGCTCCGAATTTCCTCGCTAAGACAAGTTGGATTATATTCGTGTTCCTCCAGAATTTTTCGAATTTTCTCCAAAACCTCATTGATATAATCAACATGGTTCTTGGAAGAGTACACTATAAAACAAGATATTTTATATGAACCTTGTGACATTGGAAAAAATCTCTACATTCGGAGGATGTACTACTTTTAATCTGTGGCAGGTACTATTATTTTGATTTAACCGGGTTTAAAATCGGAATTTCTTCGCTGAAGCAAAAATCCTTTTTTCTAAATAGATTTCTTTTTCTCACATTAGCCTCGATAACAATTTTCAATTCCCCCTTGAAATTAGAGGGTGGTTCTGGCAATCTTGCAGAATATTTTAGAGATTCGTTGACCTCAATCCATTCTCCATCAAACACGTGTGATATTTCACCGTCTTGCCAAGAAAACGATATTATGATTTCGGGATCAATGCCTGGCGCAGATCCTTGATTCGTGATCGTTATCGACGTATTCTGGTTTTTATCTTTGTAGGGTGGTAAATCTTCCGTACAAATCTTGATCATCGGATTTTTATATTCCAATGTACGAAGACTAACAATAAAACTAAGAAAACTAAAGATAATGGCAATAGTAGCAACAATATCACTATAATCACTCATTAAGCATCACACGTGGAAGAACAGATATCTATCAAATATTCTTCTTTTCCGTATTAAAATAATATACGTGGTGTACAAAATCTTTAGACACTTACGACTTATTGGCCTTTCTTACATTCTATCGTAAAAAGTGACTTTTAGCACTTTCACTTGTAAAAACACGCATTGCCCGTGCCATGCCCTATCTTGATATGGACTTCCTTCGCAGCGTTCGTCATCGCTGCTTCCAGGGACATTTCTTTCTTCCACCCGGCACCGCTTGGAGCCTTGTACGGGTCTATCGAGTTATTTTGGATGACGAGCGTGAACGTCTCCTCCTTTATGACTGATTACACATAAGTACTAGATATTTCGTTCCTTGAACTCTAAAATCGCGTTCAAGGTCATTTCGATGGTTTTTTCAGAGATACTTGCAATCCCCGCTTCCCAGCTTTGTCCTCCCGTGGATTGTGGGATAAGGTTCATGGATGATACGATACTGACTGCCCTATCCACGACAAGCACTTTTGCATGCACGGTCGGATGGATGATAATATCTACGCCTTGATTCTCCAATTCCGTCAAATATCGCTTCTCTTCGGGTTTTTCTGGCTGGCGCATGATGATGCTAACATTGACGCCGTCCTTCGCTCTTACTTTAAGGCGCTCGGACAAAGTGCACCGGTTAATATAAGGACTCACGACAATGATTTCCTTCCTCGCATTATTCACCACATCCTGGCAAAAACTATCGAGGTACCCTTCGGAAAGAAAGAAATGGTGACTTTCGAGGTTCAGGTCGAGTTTCTTAACATCACCCCATTGTTGAATCCAGCGCTTCAATTCTTCCTTGACTTCCTTGGACACCTTCACTTTCTCGGTAGGCTTGGAGATTTTTGTTATTGTCTCGTAAAAACTCTTGTAACTTTTGTATATATCGTAGGATACTCTGTATTCGCTTTTGTCATTCTTGGAAAGGGCATCGGCATCGAACAGTTCTTTCAAGATCTTATTCAGTGTTTGGGGAAACAAGCCGGTGATGTCTGCGATCTCGCTCCATATTTTTGCTCCATCATGTACGATTGCTTCTATCACCCTGCCTTTCCAGGAACCGTAAAATGGAGGCTTCTTTTCACTCATTATTAAAATGTCTATAGGTGGATTATTATATCTTCCGTTCACCTTTTTATCGAGCCTAGGATGCTCGATTAAGGTTTATCTAATCAAGCAAGAGAAGAAAATATTCATAACCTTCTACTTTGAATGAATCCAACGGAGATGCCCTATAATGAAAACAAGAGGAAGGCCCATCTCGCGCGAAGGCATTGAACTTCGCAAGGCTATCCGCGCCGACGTGGACGCGAACCCGGCTACGACACACCAGGACTTGCAGCGAGAATTCGGCGTTGCGCAGCTAGTCGTGGAATCTGCCATGACGCGGACGGTTGCCGAGTGGGATGCTTGCGCCGAGAAGGCAATCGAACCACCGCGTGAAACGCAAGCCAGAAGTGCACGACTCGCCGGGAGTGCTCGCGCCGGGAGTGCAACTCCTCGAATGAGTGCCAAGCGGAATGCCCTCGCCGTGAAGACGACCGAGCCTGTGCGCGGAAAACCCGCGCCCGCAAGACCCCTTGGCGGCTCCGCTCCCGAGGTGAAGATGCCCAGCCTCGAGCAAGGCTTTGTCAAGTTCATCCGCAAGCCTGCGAAGATGGGCGATGATTACATTTTCTGGATTCCCCGCGTGTACATCAAGAACGGGCTCGTCGACCCGGAGGCCGAGTATGAAATATTCCTGCGAAAGGTGCCGAAGAAGGAAAAATAAAGATAAAAAAAGAAAAAGAAAGAGCATTCAGGAAGTTCCGAAGATTCTGCGCACGGTTTTCGAGTCAACCACCTCAATTCCTTTCCCTGTGAAATGAGGCGTGTTGTCCGTGATGAAAAACGGGATCTGGAAAGCCTTCAACTCCCCGATAATCTGGGAGTCCCCGTTAATGCGCAGTAACTCAGTGGTTGGTTTCACGTCCGCGTCGATCAGTTCCAAGAAGAAATCTTTCCTGGCGACGCTGTAATGACAAGAACCTTGCATCGAGAGAAACTCCTTGTAGACGGTCGGAACGACGACCAGCGCGAAAAGGTTCTGATACACTTTGAGCTCCTTTTTCCCCCAATCATCTTCGAACAGCCGCCACAACGTGCACGTGTCTATCCCTGCTTGGGTAGCCTTGTCTCGCTTCAGTAACCTGAAAACTCGTCTCTGCACGACGTTTGTGTTTTGATTGTAGATCATCGATGTCACTTCTTTGAAGTGACACCTTGGCGAGCGCAATGGATTTGGACATCCATTGACAACAATTCGTCTCTTCGATCAAAGATCTGCTCGCTTTTTCTCAATCTGCAATGCGTCTTTTTTGTGTTGCTTTACCCAATCAGTCATCTGCACTGGTCTTTCATCGGCCTTTGGCAATCGACACTTTTTCGAAGCTTTTTGTTTTTTTCGACATCGTGCTTTTTTTTGTCAGCGATTTTCCATCTGCTCATATGACATCTCAGCTCGCCAAGATGTCGTTATAAACTATCAAATTCACCGATTTATACTTGCTGGAAAAAGTCTCCTCTGAGGCTTTTTAATCCATCCCTCTACTGAGTTCCCGTTTCTCAATGGATTTTTTGTCCTTCACGAGGTTTGCAAGGATTTCTTGTTCTTGCTCATGTATGACCACAGTTTCAATATACTTGAAAATCGATAATTAACGATGACCTTGTTTTCTTAACCAATCATCGAAATTTATTATCATTGGTAAGCCTGCAACAAATTTCTCAATATTTTCCAACAATTTCTTCTTTCCTTCTCCATTCTTGTAATATTCAAGTCGATTGCCTTTGTCTGCATTGCATTTCTTACAATTTCTTCTTTCCTTCTCCATTCTTGTAATATTCAAGTCGATTGCCTTTGTCTGCATTGCATTTCTTTCATAAATTTTTCCGCCTATAATCTACATCTTCCTGGTGTTCTCTGTTGAATTGGCTTTCTGTACGCAATACCAGTTCGAATTTACCTCCCGATTGGAAATTCAAATGCACGACGTTATATTCACTTCCAGGATATACATTTTCGTTTGGAAAATTCGATTTCATCAAGTTTATCAACTTCGGATAAAACTCTTGCTTTGACGGGTCTCCGGTGACCGAAAATATCACATCCATATCGCTATCTAGTCGCTGCTTTCCTATTGCCCGTGATCCCGCAACGGCGATCTTCGAGACCCCTAGATTTGAATTCCAAAGCACATTCGCAATGCTTTTCCATTTCGTCCTATAATATTGGTCGTTATGTTGAGCTGCGCCATTAGTCATACCGCATCAGATCTTTTTCTATAGATTTATTGATACCAGGTTATTCTGGATACTCGAGGTTAATAAACCCTTAGACGAGGGTGACCGTAGTTCCGAACGTCAACGAAGTGCTCGAAAAAGCCGGGAGAGCATTACTCGCCCAGCACGATTCTTTATGCTCCCGGCTCTTACAAATACCTGGTCAGCGAGCGATGACCTACCGGGAAGACGTAATCGAAGGTCACAGGATCGGGAAGCCGAGGTTCGACCCACCTATGCTTTTATGGGAAGTGGATTTGCTTGCGTCTCTGCGGGATCACTTGCAAGCAATTTGGAACTTCCTCAAAGCCTATTCCTATTGGTTCGATCCTTCAATAAAAGAGTTGCTCGAACGGGATTCCCGACGAGAATCCAAAGCTTCGGTAATCTTCTTACTGGAACGAGACGTATGGGCAACTGATGAGGTTTATGGGGATTATTTGATCGAGGAGATTTCGAACCGCATTCAAGTGAGCTATTTCCGAAGGGAAAAGCGGAGAGTAACACACGATTTGGGCATTATGACTGATCCTGATATAAAAAATTGGATCCTTCAAGATGCGAAGCACCAGATCAAGGACCAATTCACCCATCTCTGGGAAAAGCTCAGGTCCGAGATTCTGACGTGTATGGAAGAAAGCTTCCACAAGCTTCAGAGCAAGGTGGCAACACGGAAAGACATTGTTAAACAGTTCGAAGTGTGCAAGAAAATCAAGCCCGTATCGCCCGAAGCAGCCCTGCTCCAGTTGGGCCGCGTTGCCGAATGGTGGCTCTTGCACGCCCTTGGCTATGCGGCGCGTGGTGACTACGTGGATATAATACGCCTTGGCGAGACGTCTGGCATCTTGAACAAGAACCAATCTAAGTTATTCAGCGAGATACGGTCTTCGTACAATTCTCTAAAGCACGACACGAGATTTCTCCTAGAATTAAGCGTTCTTGATGTATTACTTGAAAAATTCGAGGAATTTATCAATATCCATAACAAAAATGGCTAAATTGCATGTTCAATAATCTGTATAAATTAAGATTAAGTGGTATTCAAGAAGGATAAACAAAATACCGTGTTAAAT
>Ga0315277_10006360_pt1 | contig 15482 bp, 18 predicted proteins | sample YL17G05_15_MG_FD_203695 | JGI IMG/M metagenome (GOLD analysis project Ga0315277, IMG submission 203695) | Sediment microbial communities from Yellowstone Lake, YNP, Wyoming, USA - YL17G05_15 | ecosystem: Environmental > Aquatic > Freshwater > Lake > Sediment | place: USA: Wyoming | collected...
CAAAAACTACACCCCTTTGCTGATGTCATCATCAAAGCTCTTTCGTAAATTCGCTGATTGTTTGACATGCGTAGTCGATTTCCTTTTCACTCAAGGCGGGATACATTGGTAACGTTAAGACTTTTTTAGCTAATCTTTCAGTCACTGGCAATTCTCCCTCCTTGTATCCAAATCGTTCCTTGCAAAAGCGTGTCAAGTGAACGGGATCAAAGTACACTTTACTCATGACTCCCTTTGCAGCCAGGTGGCTTTTGAGACCATCTCTAGTATTTCTTCCATCTTCGACTGCTACTGTATACATTTGATAAATATGAGAACAGCTTTCTTCTGGGCTTGGAGGTTTTATGCCGTGGATTTTTGAGAGCTTCGTCGTCAAGTAACGAGCTTTTCCTCTCCTCATTTCAATCATATGGTCCAGTTTCTTCATTTGAGATATGCCCAGAGAAGCTGTGATACTTGACATTCTCCAGTTATAACCCAAGTTGACATAGTCCAGCGCCTTTGCAGTTGTGAAGTACGGTTCGGTTTCTAACCTGCCGTGAGATCTTATTTGCTTCAGCCTTTCGCATATTTCTGGTAAGTCAGTAACAACCATTCCTCCCTCGCCTGTTGTTATGATCTTGTTTTGACAAAAACTAAGAATTGCAGCATCGCCAAATGAGCCGACTTTCTTGTTGTTGATTGTTGCTCCAAGCGCCTCAGCCGAGTCTTCAATGACAATCAGGTTGTGGTCTTCAGCTATTTCTTTGATTGCTTCGATCTGACAAGGTAGTCCTCCATAATGTATTGGAATCAACATCTTGCTCTTTTTCGTGATTTTTTCGTTGATGCTACATGGGTCAAGCCCGTACGTCTCTTCTTCAATGTCAGCAAATACTGGTCTTGCGCCAACAAAAAGAGGCGAATTAGCAGTGGCAATGAAGGTAAACGATGGGACAATCACCTCGTCTTTCGGCCTAACTCGAAACGCCAGAAGAGTAGCATGTAAAGCTGAGGTCCCCGAATTGAAGGTTACAGCATACTTCCTGCCAAGGTATTCTGCAACTGTACGCTCGAATTGCTCGATCTCATCCCCGATAGACCAGTTCATACCGCTCTTGATAACTCTGGTGACCGCTTCAACATCTTCCTCGTCCCAATAGATTTTGAACAGTGGGATTTTCCAGCTCACAGACGATCATCCTGGTTTCCATAAGTGAATCTTGATGTATCATCAAGCCAAACATCTTCCTGAAGATTTCGATACCACTGGATAATCTCTCTCAATCCTTTTTCTACCGGATATTTCGGTTTCCAGCCGCATGCTCGCTTTATCTTTGTCGCATCAGCACATAGTCTTCTGACTTCTCCAGGTCTTGGTGAAGTGTGTACAGCTTTAATATCATCCTGGCCACTCAGTTTTATGATAGAACGCGCCAGCTCGGTAATGGTTGTTTCTCGGCCAGTTCCAACATTTACAGTTTCTCCTGAAAGGTTTTCGCTTGCAAGGATTTTGAGATAGGCATCAACAGCATCCTTGATGTACAGATAATCCCGAGTCTGTTTTCCGTCTCCATATATGATCGGCGGCTTGCCCTGGAGAACGCGCTTTATAAACAAAGGTATTGCAGAAGCATAACCAGAATCTTTCTGTCTCGGTCCAAATGTGTTGAACGGACGTACAACAGTCACGTTCGTGTTGAAGGTATTATAATACGCAAAGCACAATCTGTCTGCAGCAAGCTTGCTTGCCGCATAAGGAGAGGCGGGATTCAATGGGTGATTCTCCGTCATGGGGACTTCCTGAGCTGTTCCATAGACTTCGCTCGTCGAGGCATAGATGAGACGTTTTACCTCGTTTTCAGTGGAGGCCTTCAGCACACGTAAAGTTCCAGCGCATTGACTTCAAAAGTAGTTTCAGGATGAATGATTGATCTGTCAATATGGATTTGCGCGGCTAGATGGAACACAGCGTCACCATTTCTGGTTATCCTTCGCAGAAGTTCTATGTCCCTAATATCTCCTACGGCCAACCTGAAATTCTGCTTGTGTAGCAAGTCCCTGACATTGTTTATGTCAGCATTGGACATGTTGTCCAAGGCAATGACTGAATAGCCTTCAGAGGTCAGAGCCTCGCAAAGATGCCCCCCACAAAGCCTGCTCCTCCCGTCACTAGAATCCTCATATGTAACACCGATAGTAGCAACTTCATGATCCATATTTATCGGTTTTTCTTCCAAAAGCGTTGCCATACACGCGGTTTTAGGAGAAAACGAAACAAGATCCATTTCATGTTTCCTTTTGCTAAGGGAAGGAGAAATCGCTGATCGCGCACACTCACTCCTTCCTAGACGTAGCATCGCGCGCACAGCAGAGAAGCGCGCGCATTCTATAGCGGAATGCAACAGTGCGCACGATGTTCGCCCTTTTCTGAAGAAGGCACTGTGTTTCTAAGGAATACGTCTACGGGCCGAAACCTTTCGAACGTGCACAAGAGAAGTGCCTACGGATAAGTCATATTTGCTGGGTAAATGAAGCCTTCAACAGTGCCGCAGTCATAGACTCTGGAGAAACCTTGAGCAACAATGGTTTCTCTAGGATCATAATCTAGTTTATATCTAGCCTGAAAGAGCAGGAAAGGATGGTCCACGATCTCTTTCCTGATCATAACCAGCATGTTCGGCGCGTCAGAGAAATTCATGTTGTAGATCTCTTCGCTAATGTCCTGCGTGGCACGCATGCTAAATGATGACGGCTGCCCACTTGGCAACGCTGAGCAGTAGTAATCGACACCCACAGTCGCATTCCATATCCTCGTAATCGTCTGTACTGCTTGTAGCTCCGATTCGGTAAGAGCGTCCCGAACCTGCGTGTTAGGCAAGAAGACTGAATTATCCATATTTGCTGCTGGACTTAAGATCATGAGAAATGACAGAGAAAAAGTCAAGGCTATTAGCAAGAGAGACCCTGCTGCCTTACTTCTTATGCTTGAAAACAACAAACAGAATGCTGTGGCAAGTGGCAAGGCTAACAGGATTTGAGAAAAATATAACCATCTCTCTGTAATAATCTCCATGTTCAATAGCAGAGGGAAAAAAGTCAAAGCCATAGTTGCCAATCCGCCGATAGCAATCGCAAAACTGTGGGAGTTGCCGAATTTCGATATCATGTATAGGCATCCGATTAGGGACATTGAAAAGAATAGAAACACTCCCAGATTGTTGAAGAGTTGTTCAGGTGACGGCACATTGTAGGAATATCGTACTACCTTGTCAGGCATCGGTCTGATGAAGACCGCGGTGAACCCTTTATTTATCAATTCTCCTAGTATCTCTAGGTGTCCTGAAACGTAGGTCCACCAGGAGAGCATACCAACCGCGAAGAGAACAGGGATCCCAAAGGTTAGCCTCTTTATTGAAGCTCGAGTCTGTTTGTAGATCAGACTGTACGCCAGATAGGCCGCGGCAAATACTGCCAGAACAATCGACATCCATGCAGCTGTGACGGTGTGTGTCAGAATGAGAGTCCCCATAAGGATCAAAATAACAAACGACATTCTCAGATTCGATTCTTCTTTTGTCACTTTGAGCAGCAAATATACTACGCCTAAGGCAATCACAGCTGCAATCGTATTGGGCAAGCTTGCATAACCAGCCCAAACGTGCCAATTTGCCGTTGCCAACAGTAGGCCTCCTAGCAAACCTATTTTCCCGTTGAATAGGAGCCTCCCCACAAGAAATGTAAAAAGCACATCACAAAAGATCTGAGGAAAGGAAATCGAAAACATGGTTGCCATCTTGTAGTCTAATCCTGTCACAAATGAGGTTAAGCCTACGAGGAGGTGCATAAAAGGAAGCTGGGAATAAGCAAAGCCTTCGGGTATGTGCCCAACCTTCAGTATATTCAGTGTAAACAGTCGATGCGACCACGAATCAATACCTACAACACTGGGAAAGACAAGAAGCTGCGAGAATTCAAGACTCACGCCAACTAGCATAATCTTGCACAGCGCAAAATAGGTACACCATCGCGGAGATGGGAGAAGGACTATTTCCAGCGCTAGGATAGCTACCATAAGGGCTATAGAAATGAAATAGCTCAGGGGCCTCGCATAGGTATCAGGTCTCAGACCGAAGCAAAGAATACTATATGTGAGAAGAATAAAGAAGAGAACGTTGAGTCCTACATAAACTGAATTAGAGCATTTCTCTGCGGACAACGAGGAAAGAGACAAAGACGGCAATGTCACTCTTCGAATAACTAGATAAACCAAAAAACCAAAAAAGCAAACAACTCCAACCGTTATCCATACGAGACGCCCGATCGTTCGTGTAAGCACAATGATCAATGCCAAAGCTAACGCGATCCCGAGCAACGCGATGATCTCATCTACGGCCAAAGCCAATTTGTCTTTTCTCAAACTAGATCCAACCCTTGCGCGCGCGGGATGCTTGATGCGTACGATTTTGAGCCATAAACACGCATGGAATTCGGAAACCGTCATGGCGCGTCCGCTCCACACTTCGGCGTCAGCCTGTTTTTTGGCGCGCCATGTGAGAAAGCCCCCTTTTCGCGCGCACTACAACACACTTTCAATCTCAGTCAGCCAATATCTGGGCGATTCTACGTAGCTGTGAATCCAAATCGAATCTTCGTGAAGCTCTGATTGCCCGTTTTGACAGTGCAAATATCTCTCTGTCGTTATTCATAAGTCGACAGATTGATAGAGCCAAACTTTCTTCATCGTCCGGTTTCGCAAAGACTACTCCGTCGCTTTCTTTGATCATAGTCGTGATTCCAGGAACTCTTGTCGCAATAACGGGTTTGCCTGCGGCAAGAGCTTCAATCAGTTTCATTGGGAACTCCTCTGGAAAGAATCGCGATGATCTTGGAATAATAAGCGCTCTGAACAACTTGAAATATTCTGCCCAAAGAGTCTCCCTAGAGATCCCGTCAAGGAAAGTCGTGCTTTCCGTGATTTGTAGCTCGCTTGCCAGTTTTCTTAGATCATCTTTCATTGAACCATCTCCAATAACAAAGAGCATTGCACCAGTTTTCTTACCTTTCCTCCAGCCCATCGCTTTGGCCCATGCCTTCAACAAATGGTCGATGTTCTGCCACCTCTCCAGTCCCCCAAAATACGCGAAAGTATTTCTGGGGATATCTATTGGATCGTGGACAGGGACTTTTTTAATGTCTATTCCAAGTCCCTTTAGAATTATACGAGACTCTGGAAGACCAACCCTTCTGAGGAGTCCAACTTGTGCGGGCGTCGACACGACAAAATGAGCGTAGAGTCCAATGGCCGCCTGTTCATATAAGGCAAGAATTCTCAGAAGGAATCTAGGTATCTGAATGATACCTTGTGAGCCAGAAGCCGACACCAAGTCTCCGTCAGCAACGCTCTGGATCCGTAGGATCCGCGCCAGAACTCCTAGTAATGGCGGCAAGTTGATAGTGTGTATGCAATGTCGAATCATCACAAGCTTCGTGTTTCTTTCGATAAGGACCGCTAGGGACATAAGGAATTCCACAACATAAAACATCGCTTGCTTCAGAACAGTCGAAAAGACGATTTGTCTCTGTCCTACTTCTTCCAGTCTAGGAGGGCTGACCGGCATGCGTATGACAGACACGCCTCGTCTCCTCATTTCCTCATCAAATGAGTGGCCGTTAAGGTTTTTTGGGCACAGAAGCGAGACCTCTATTCCCAATTGCATGAACCCGTTTATCATCTCTATATAGTTGGTGGAATCACCTCTTATGCCTGGGAAAGGAGATGGCGATATCACCAGAACCTTTTCCAGCGGCATCTACCCGATTACCCCAACACTTACTTTGACCAAACCTATGAAAAGCATTTGAAGTGATCCAAATGGCTAGCTCTACAGCGCGCGCGCTTATTTTCCGAGTTGCATTTTCTGTTTCTAGATCCAAGGCAGAATCAACATATACAGATACTCGTACAAGCTATTGATTGGTGCAACAGCATTGGTAAGAAAAGCATGTTCAAATTTATATGTAAACATCTTCACAATCAGTCTGTCGGAAACCTTTCTTTTGGATTGCATAGATCTTCGACGACGAATGACGTACTGTCGCATTCGGAACAAATCAGTATATGCTAGGATCTTGGCATATAGAACCCTATGAAAAGCACAATAACCAACTGTGAAGACCTCAGTTACCATGAAAATCGGTAAGAGCATGATCAATGAGTGAAGTGAATAGTTGGTCAAAACCAATATGAGCCGATTCCTTTCCTCATAGTAGAACTTTCTTGACGACCTTAACCCCCATGCATGTCCCCACTTGTGATACACGATTGCCGTGGGAACATATACTAGTTTCAAACCCATTAACAATGCTCTCCATGACCAGTCAGTATCCTCACAGAAGGCGAAAAAATTGTCGTCCAGCAAACCAACTTCTTCAATTGCCCTTCTTGATGCAAAAATACATACTCCACTAACTCCACATATCTGCTTCAGTTCATCGTCTTTGCCAGCATCGATTTCTCCCCCTCCTCTGAGTATCCCAAAACCCGCCACGTGTATCGAAATACCCGTAGTATTGATGATTCGTCTATCATCAAGCATAAGTATTTTTGGTTGACAAAAATCAGCCCCAGATCTATTAGCCTCAGCTACTAGCTCACTAAGCCAATTTGGATGTACGATAGTATCATTATTCAAAAGAACCAAGAATTCACCACGAGCCACCTGGATTCCAGCATTATTTCCAGCAGAGAACCCAACGTTGTGCTCTTTTTTCAGAAGTCGGAAGTCACATCTTGTTCTAGCTATTTCAGCACTTCGATCGGTTGAACCGTTATCAACGACGATAACCTCAAAAGGGAAGTAAGACGAAGCAAAAACAGAATCCAAACACGGCTCCAAAACTTCCCTTCCGTTGAAGTTCAACACAATGACACTCACCAAAGGATTACCTTTTTCCGTCATGTGTGGGTGCAAGCCATTTTTGTGTATGTTTTTCCGAGTTGAACATGCTTTCTGCGTCTTCCCACCACATTACGAATTAGTATCTGAGCTAGGAAAACTTGCCTTGAAACGCTCGCAAAACAGATTTTTGCATCAATAGTGCGAAAAACCCTGCAAACTTGGCTCAGTGTTAGGTCTCTACTGCAGCTTTCATGATAACAACAAGTATTCTGAACCCGTCAAGCAAGGGGTTCAGTCGAGAGGCGCCGTCAAGCGCCTTCTGATTGTAATAGGTACTCCGCGAACGTCATTGCCGTTCATTAGCATCTTCACAGTTAACTCTGTTTCCACCTCGAAACCTTCTGATGAAATTCCGAATTCTTGAAGGATTTTTTTTCTGAATGCTCGAAAACCAGTTTGACTGTCTCCAATTCTCTTTCCTGTAACAAGCCAAATCAGAGCATTGATAATAGAGCTGCCAAAAAGGTTGAGTCTGGTAGTCGTTCCCTGACCTTGCACATCAGCGAATCTGCAGCCCAATACTACGTCAGCACCTTCCAAGATTGGACGAACCAACTTGCCTATATCTCTCGGATCATGAGAGCCGTCAGCGTCAATAGTGACTATTATGTCGCCTCGAGCACACTCGAAACCCTTCCTAAGAGCAACCCCCTTGCCCTGATTCTTTTCATTACATACGACTCTCACATTACGGCTTTTGGCCACAATTCTCGTCTTGTCAACAGATCCATCATCAACAACAACTATCTCATAAGATACAGAGCCCGAGCTTGCTGCCTTTTGCACCTCACTTATGACAGCGCCTATAGTCCTCTCTTCATTAAACGCAGGAATAACAACCGAAACAGCTGGAACTAACATAACAAGTCACCTAATGCGTAAGCGAACGCGCACGCGAATCAGATCGATCGAACCCTGTCTGCTGCGCGCATACCTGAGAGATCCTCCAGGCGCGTAGACAATCATGCTTCTAGGCTTCATACTGAAGCCCTCATAATGAAACGATCAAAAGAGACACCAAGGAGTTCAATCGTAGAACGCGTCTGATAGGCGATCAATCGCAACGAACTGACAGCGCACATTCTCCACTTCTGTCCTTTTGTTAACCCGTCTCTTCAGTTCCCTCTCAACGCTGCGAGGAACACTTGCCAAGGGCTCCTATCTTCTGCTTGCCACTCTCTTCCGTCGTTCCGGGATCAGGCTCAATCGTCCTGTCTAAGCAGTCGATCGCAGTCGGTGGAGAACACATTTTCTCCAGGGATTCGAGTTTCAGCCACAGGGGTTCAAGATCTTTCTGGAGCCTGGAGTATTCCGACGAGAACCGGGCGTACATCTCCAAAAACTTTCGCCCCTTCTCAGTAGTCTCATACCAACCATCGTCAGCCTGCAGGAAGCCGATGCCCAGAGTGTATTCCAGGTATTTCACCAAGAGGCTGTAGCTGAGATTCGCGTCCTGCATAATCCTAGTTTTCTTTGCGCCCCTGACAGCAACGTCCAAGATGTCTGCCACAATGTCGATCCTGCGACGCTTCATTCCAGAATCCCCACTGCTGTAAGCGTGGTTCACAAAAATCCTCAACCTAGCCAAAATCAACCCGCCCCGATCTGCGGATACGCTTTGATACTCTTGAAAGCTATGAAAACATGATTAGAAGCGGGTTGGGTCAGAGATCTCAGAAATAGTCTTTCGTTCTTGACGGCCTAACTATTAACATCTAATTAGAGTGGTGTGGCAAGATAACCTTGACAGCTTAACTCATACAATCGCTTAAGCCATACAATCGTTTTCTTGCCACAACTAGACAAGATCCTTCCCTGAAGGGAGCGGAAGAGCAAAACAACTGGCGAGTAGACTTCCCCTTCTCCCCACTCTTAACGTCTCTGCGCCTCAGAAGCATCGTCTCCAATGAACTTGGTTAATAGACTTGTGAAAAGACTTTCTATAAGAATCCTTCAGATGACTCTTCTATAACAAAGCTCTACACTGGATCGATCGATCGCTCAAGTGTTGTTTCATCAAAAGACGTTGAGTATGGGCTCACCGTGTATGATGCCTTCCCTTCCACCCTTCCTCAACTTTCCGCGGGCTCGTGCACCTCATCCGATCGATCTGCGCGCGCAAAAGGCACGGTATAGATCAATCGGTTTCGCAAGACTTTTATACGCGTTAAAACGGTCAGAACACGTGATCAACATGAACGTGAAAGCCGAGTTTGTGCTCATTGTTTATGTTGTGGTTTTTGTGAGCGTCACGTTCCTCGTTTTTGGGTCGTCGGCAGAGACCGTTGTTCGTCAGTTGTGGTTCTGGGCCGTTCTTGTCGTGCCAGGGGCAGTGGCGTATTTCTTCATGCAGACGAGTCCGGCAAAACCGAAGGTGCAGTGGCCCGAGGGCGAGTCTGTCATGGGTCAGTTTCATGGTGGCAGAAGTTTTCACGTGGGAGAAGACATTGCAACTGCAGATGATGATGTTCCAATTGCTGGAACCTGGTTCGTTACGAATCGCAGGTTACTGTTTGCGCGCAGGGTCGACGACGTTGCGAGGTCGGGTGAGACCTTTCAATACGATCTGCGCAAGCTGACAGGTGTCACGTCACGTGATGAGAAATACGTGGTGTTTACACTCTTGGAGCGTGGCGGATCCAGAGAAGTGCGAATTCGCACCGAACAGGCCGGAGACTTCAAGGAAACTCTACAGAAGGCGATAGGCTCAACCAGCACGAACAAGGCAGAAACCGACAGAGAACCTAGCTAGACCAAAAGAGCGCGACAAACGCGTACTTTTTTTTCGCAACTTGGAATCTTGAGAGGTGATTGCCGTCTCAACTCTGTAACCGACATTCACGCGCGCGTAAGGGCTCTTTCACGCCATTTCTTCGCACGTGCAAGTACACTCAAGAATTGCCTGTGGGCTCTTTTCATCTCCGCACTCTCTATTCATTCCACCAAGAAGCTCGACTGCTACTGTGTGTGAAGCCAGCCTCTCCCGCCCCTTCTTTGACTGTTGTCTCTGGCGGCTGGTCTGCTTCTCTTTGAAACTTGTGTCTGTAGAAGGAGTCACCCTTTTCACGTGCTTCCGAATAAACTTCCCCCAGCCTCCGGAAGCAGGGTCGGGCGCGTAGACTTTTCCCTGAGCCGCCCAATGGTTAACGACGTCTGAGAAGGATGGGGTCTTGGCATCTCTGACTGCAAAGACTACGCATCCACGTTCCACGAGAACAAGCGGGTAGTCGCGAGCTGCTACTCCTTCAGCCCCAGATTTGTCATCGAATCGTTCTCTCCATAGAAGTTTCCACTCCTCGTTGAGTTTCTGTAGAAACGTGTTCTGTTCTCTTTGTTCCTTCTCCACGATAGTCAATCCCCCTCTGACGAGAGCGGATCAGAAAACAGAAAGCCTGGTACTAGAGGCGCTTGCCATTCCTCCCCTCTAATGAGCTCTTTTTTTGTCTTGGTTGTTGTGATATGTTGATAGCACGCGCGAGTGCCTGCTTTTCCCATTAATGGCCAAAGCATACAACCATCAGCCAAGTCTGTTCACATGGACAATTCTCTTATGTGGCGTGCAATTCTCCAATAGCCTGTTGCTGCCATCAGACTTGTGACAAAAGCATTGCACCATGCCTTCCTTGTTCCCTACTTGTGTGGAGATCTTTCCATTTAAAGACGCAAGAACCAAGAGGTAAGGACCCGTTCGTCCTTACGCTCTTAAATAGACAAGAAGAAACTGTCACTCTTATGATTCAGATTTTCAGGCTTCTTGAGGACGGCGCCTGGCACAGCCTGAAAGAGATAGCCTGGAAAACGAGAGTCCCGATTGAGGATTTGATCGATTACTGTTTAGCCCTGTGCAGACATGAAGTCGTTGAATATGATGCCGAGTCTGAAAGAGTCAGGATTGGACACGAATTAAAGAACATGATTACAATGCTAAACGCGCACGATCGAGTCGGGGAAAAATGGCGTAGAATGGGCGCCGGGACAGTGATTGCCCCACCTCACAAGCGCTTCCAGATCCAAGGCATCTCAATGCAAAACATGACAGAGCAAGACCTGAAGATAGAATTCACGTTCAACATGAAACCTATAGAAATCGTCATATCAAAAGCTTAGCCAACACTTTATTCCTATCGCTAAGCCTTTCCAAACCCTGTTGCATATTCACGAAGTTGGCGAGAAAAGCTCTTCCCTGCTCTGTGGTGCTATAAACAATTTTCATTTCGTCTTTGTTTCCTTCCCCGCACGCAACACTCAGAGAAATGTAACCCATCCCAAGAAGCATATTCAAGTACTTATTCAACCGCGTGAAGTTCAAATTAGCTCTATAAACAATACTCGTCTTCGCTGCCCCGCCCAGACATATCCGTAAGATGTCACAGATGATTTCAATCTCGCCTCTTCGATGGGATCCCAACATGAACACCATTAAATCTGACAAAATTCCGTGCCATAACGAGCGGCTGATTAGCTTATTAAGACTTGCGAAACGTTTAAATAAACAGGAGAATGCACGTCGCGAGCGCATTGAAAGTTCGAGCACGCGCGTTAACGCACTAGACAAATGAGTGTAGCCCCGCAAACAAGAATGAGTTCAACGCGGTTAGAACTATCAGGATGCAAGACGACACCGCTAAACGTTTCGTGAGTTTGGCTTTTTGTTCATGGTAAGCTACGAGTTGTGCAGAGACTGCCAAGAATAGCAGCAGGGTCATGGTTTCCTTAGGATCCCATGACCAATAGTTCCCCCATGCTATCTGAGCCCATATCATGCCGGTCAGCAGGCCCAAGAAGGTCAGCAACCATGCCGAATAGCCGCATAGATCACGCATTCTGCTTTTCCTTTCACGACGAAATACAGACATTGCGAAGAGGAAAATGAAGAAGTATCCAAGGATTGATAATGGCGGATGTACGTAGCGCGCGCGTCCAAGCATCATCGATGGTTTGAACGTGCATGTTTTTGAATGAGTTATTTTTCTAGAGGAATATTACTTGAAGGTTTATGAGCTAGTAACACCAATTTTATCATTGGGGAGACACTATGAAAAGGCTCAGTCTAGCTTTTGTGGTTGTCTTGGGTTTAATGCTAGCATTCACTCCGTTGATGTCTGCTTACGCTGAAGTCCAGTTGCCGGCCAACATAAAGTTCAAAGGCCATGCACTCGGCATATGCGGTGTTGGGAGAACCCTTGGCGGAGGGCCAGAGGCAATAGTAATTGGGGGTGGCGAAGGCTCAGGGAACATGGTGGTAAATGGCTATGCTAAAGCCACGTCTTATCATGAGTTGCCTTATGGTACGGGTGACTATTTCGAGATTTATGCTGGGGCTTACTTCACAGCTCCGGAAGGATACGTCAAGGCAGCCGGCTCCATAGCGGTAAGGTGGTTTGAGAACAACGAGTTGCATCAATTGATGGTATCTATATGTTCGAAGCCAACCAGTCTAGGAGTTTTTCAGCCCGAGACAGACAAGTTCCTTGCGGGCGCATCCTTCACGGGTCCGCTTCCATATGAGGAGCAGATGCTTGGCTACAGGGGCATCTACAAGGTAGGTTCAAATGTTCAGTACTTGAGTGGGCCGATAGCCGTTTGGGCTTCAGAAGGTGAGAATCCTGATCTACCGGACTATGAAATAGAGTACATACATGTTGTACTGATGTATGGTGAACCCCTGCAATACGTCATACACATAGTATGGGTCAGCGAACCATTAGGCATCCCGGATCCGGCTGGAGGGACATTTACCCTTCCAGCGGCAAGACTGCTTGTACATGACGTCAAACTGCTCTAAATCCCCTCTTTTTTCCAGTTTAAATCCTCTATTCATACAGTTGCATATCTCCCCTCATTAACGCGCATGCTTGTTCCAAAATTGGTGCAAAATGGTTTTCATTCTTCTTTTGCCTGTTCGCGTTTAGCATAGACTTGTTTGGCGGACGAGTCCTGGCCGTGTTGACGGGTGGCAGATCCAAGAGGTTCCAACAAATCCTGTGGGAAGTAGAGTTTTCCTGCAACACCTTGAGCCGCACCAGGCTCGCCTAGAACGTCAAGGCATGCAGGAGGGCTAAAGACAGACGTACGCCTCAAAACCGCCCCCAAAATCCCTAAAACAAATAGACGCCATTTTTAGCCGTTTTAGCAACACCCTAGCACGCCACAGATCCACAGTCAAAAAACATCTCCGCGTCCCGTTGAGAGCTTCTCAGCCATCCGCAGAACATCTGACCGACAGCTCAAGCTTAACGACAACTAGCAGCCATGGCAATAAAAACCATGTGAAAAATACAGAGGTGTTTTCTATAACATTCTTCTAGTACTCAGTTCTTCTAGTACCTAACGCGCGTATCTTAACACTGCCAACGCGGATCGTATCCAAGCCCAAAACGCCCCGAGTTGTCTTACGTCGCGCGCTAAATGAGAAACAGTGGAAAAGTCCATGCTTTTGTTACAAAATACTGTTACAAACCTGTTACAAATCGGTTTTTCCTCTAGTTCTCAGAGTTCCAATTAAACCGACATCATTCTTGAGGATTACTTCAACTTCTGCTACAGAGAACGATTCTCGAAGGAATGAGCTTCTTTTGATGGACAAACGATGAACTATTCCGAGAATACGGTACGAGTTCAGTATCGCGCGCGCGAATAACGTATCTCACAGCACTTTTTGAGGCTCGAACCATCGTCATCGCAACAAGCAGAACAAATCCGGAAAAGTGAGACGCTCCACGCGTGAATATAGGAACAAGCATGCGCGCGGCGAGAAGCCAAACGTCTCTAGCCTAGATAATAACGCGCACCCAAAATGTTTTAAAGGTTAACCCATAAAATAGTCCTTAGGGATTTAAATGGCTAAGGAAGAAGTGGCCACATACAAGGAGTTAGCAATAAGCCTCATAGGCTTGGTCATAGCAATAATCTTAGCTGTCCTTTCCTTGGGAATCGCCAACTGGGGAATACAAGTCTTCGGGATAAGTGGAGATATACCGAGAGGGGCCGCATTGATAGCCGTTGCTATAATCATAGGACAAACAATAGGGGCATTTGCCCAGAAAAAATACTTCTAGAAAATCTCCCAGATTGTGGCACTAGTAATAAGGCATTTGAATACATGGTCGCGCGAAGCGCGCGGGCTAGCAAGTTTACAGGATGAAAAGAGGTGAAAATGTTGAGATTGAAGTATCCTATCGAGTATGAATTGGACCCTACGGATATGGATAAAGGAAAGCAATGGCTGACATTGAAACTGAAAAACGTCGGAAATAAAACTCTTAAAAGACTTGACGTGGAATTGCACTCTCTGGATACCTTTTATCTTTTTCCTTTATTCTTTCCTTTTGGAATAGGACACTACATCGGAGAGCTTCAGCCAGACGAAGAGAGAGAAGTGGTTTTCCAATTAAACGCACAAGGATCAGCTGATGTATACGCCACTATCAGTGCACGTAAGGATGGAGACTACTTCTCGTGGGAATCCGGTTGGACGCATATCTCCGTAAGCGAGGAAAAAGCAGAAATCGGTCGCCTACTAGTGCTTTCACACCCGTATACGACAATAGGAAAGACCCTCTCGGCCGAGGCAACCATTAAGGGCTTGAGAAAAAGTACGGGACTGAAACTAGAATTCTGGGTGGAAACCCCCTCAGGAAAGTTTGAAGAGCAGGCCACAATAGATATAAAGGAACTTTCCGTTGGAGAGGAAGCCCGTTACTCCGCTGAGTTCACACCCAAGGAAATGGGGTACTACAACATATACGCGTATTTATACGATGGATGGAGAAAAATAGGTCACAAGACAGATTCCATCTATGCGCAGAAAACATAGCAATCACCAAGCCGACTTGGAAATTTCCAATTCCCCTTTCTTGTTTAACAAATGACTTAGCGCGCTACGCCACGCCAAAGTAGAAAAAGAAAGGAAAATTATCCGGTTCTAGGAAAAGCGTTTGTCATTCGAGATTAGCGGCATCGGCCCTTTGGAACCTAGCTCTCGAACAGCTTGGCAAAAGACACAGTCAATTCTCAACTTGTTTTTCTTGGCATACTTGTAAAGCTTCGTCTTCGTCAACCCAGCCGCACCGAACTGCCTCATCTTGACGTACGGCGGCACCGCAGTAGGATTGTACCTGCAATGCCGACAAATCCGATCAAAGACTGTCTTTTCCATGGACCATCCGCCTCAACACAAAGAGTGAGAGAATCCACTCTTTCATTGTCACTTCTCCCTCCCTTCCCCTCCCCCCAGTAGTAGCTAGAACGATCCTCTTCTTGACCGTTATGGAATTCGCTTGCATAGTCTCTGTCGCGCTCTTCGGGTTGGATTATTCTTGAGCGTGACAGTATGCGCCTTCAAAAAAGTGCGGATGAACGGAACAAAGGTTATATAAGATTTACCACAGTCTTAAACATGAGGTGTAACTGAAATGGTCAATGAAGGGAGAGGTCGTCTGTTCAGAAGAAAAGATGGAAAATACCTGCTTTACATACCGGTGGACCTAGCAGAAGACAGCATGTTCCCATTCAAGAACTACACTAAGACAAAAAGAGGAG
>Ga0315277_10006362_pt1 | contig 15480 bp, 18 predicted proteins | sample YL17G05_15_MG_FD_203695 | JGI IMG/M metagenome (GOLD analysis project Ga0315277, IMG submission 203695) | Sediment microbial communities from Yellowstone Lake, YNP, Wyoming, USA - YL17G05_15 | ecosystem: Environmental > Aquatic > Freshwater > Lake > Sediment | place: USA: Wyoming | collected...
ACGACGCCTGGACCACCACCCGCTCTTCGATCATCGCCCGAAGCACCGCTTTGCGGTCGTCAGGGGAGGGTGCAAGGTCGATGCCCAGGCTGGCTCGGCCCGCCCCAAAGCGTGCCACCTCGCGCTCGAACTCGTCCAGAGTGATCCGTTCCCCATTGACTTCGGCCGCCAAGGGCTCCGGCGTCGCGCTGGGTGTTGGCGGCAAAGGTGTGTCTGTGGGAGTCCCGAATCCGGACGTGCCGCTGCACGCGCCCGTGACGAGCATGAAGAGCACGGCGGCGATGGTGGTGCGGCGAGAGGTGGTCGGGATGGGGCTTGTCATAGCAGCCGATGGTGGCCGGCGCCGAATGCGCGCCGACCGTTCGCGATTATACTTGACCCCATCCCTCGGAACGCGCCCACGGCTGGGTGGCGGATGCCAGATCAGGATATGTTTGCGGAGGCAGTGGCAGCGGCCCGCGCCGGTCGGCGCGCGCAAGCGCGCTCGTTGCTCGGGCGGCTCTTGCGCGCAGACCAGGCGAACCCGGAGTATTGGCTGTGGCTGAGCGCGGTGGCCGACAACGAGCGCGAACGGGCGCAGTGCCTGCAGAGCCTGGCGAAACTCAACCCGCAACACCCGGCGGCGCGGGCCGGTCTGCGCATGCTCGGCGAGGGCACCGAAGCAACACCCGGGCCGCGCACCGGGCCCGCGACGACAACCAACAGCCTGGCGCGTTCGACTGACCGTCGATCTTCTCCCGCCTCGGCGGCGGTCAGCATTCCACCGCAGCTCATCATGCGAGCCTTGATCCTCCTGGCTGCCCTGGCCGCGGGTGGGGCGTTGATCTGGGGGGCCTTGGCGCTTGGGCGATCGATATGGCGGCCGGGCCTGGCCCTCATCCTGCGCACGCCGACGCCGAGCGCTTCTGCAACGCCAGCCGCCTCGCCGACCTTGCGGCCCACGGTGCCGCTCTCCAGTTCCGTTTCGATGGCGCAATACTTCGGCGTGGAGCAGACTCCAACTCCTTTCTACGGAGCCACGCCCCATCCGGTCGTGGCCGCGTATGCCATCGGCCTGGATGCGCTGCGCAGCGACCGATGGGAAGAGGCCGTTCAGTATCTCAACCAGGTGCTGGTGATTGATCCAGGCGCGGCCGATCTGCATCAGATGGTGGCCGAAGCTCAGCGCCAGATGGGCAACCTGGATTGGGCGCGCGAGTCCATCGCCAAGGCCCTCAACGCCAATCCGCGCTATGCGCCTGCCTACCTGGCGCGAGCACGCCTCACGCTATTGCGCGATCCGCAGGCGGATGTGATGCACGACGTCGACCGTGCCCTCGAGCTCGATCCGGCCTTCGTCGATGCCTACGTCGAGCGAGCTGCCCTCCACATCCGTGCTGGGGATCTCTCGGCCGCCGACGGCGACCTGCAGCGCGCCTTCCAGGTGGACCCGCAGCATGCCACGGCGTGGGTGACCCGCGGCCGCCTAGCGCTGCTCAACCACGACGCGCAGGGCGCCATCAATGCCGAGCTGCGAGCCCAATCGATTGATCCAACCATCCCGATGTCTTACTTCATCCTGGGTCAGGCCGATATGAATCTCGGGCTGAGTGCCTCGGCGCTGACCCCGCTCGAGGTGTACGTCACCTACGCGCCGGACGACCCGCAAGGATGGTTAGCCTATGGCAAGGCGCTGCTGGCTGAAGGCGAGGCCCACGCGGCGATAGATATTCTTGGCCAGGCAGTCGCTCTCTCGCCGCGCATGATCGAGGCCTACCTCGCCCGTGGCGAGGCCTACCTGGCCGTTGACAACGGCAACGGAGCCTACCGCGATTTCCATTCAGCTTACGGTCTGGACACCAAGGTGTTTGGATCCCGCTACGGAGCGGCGCGCGCATTCGAGATCACCAACCAACCCCAGGAGGCGTTGCGTGAGATCGAGGGTGCTCTGCGTCTAGCTGTGACCGCGGCGGAGAAGGCCCAAGCGCTGATGCTGCGCGCGCGGGTTCGCGAATCGACCGGCGATATTGAACTGGCGCTGCGCGACTGGCGGACGATCGCCAGCATGTCCGATGCGCCGCCTGAGATCCTCATGGTTGCGCTGGCGAGGTTGGTGGCTACACCTTCGCCGACGCCAGGGGCGCACTGAAGCAGAAACCCGTCGGCGTTTTGACACTGTGCAATGGCATGTGGTAGAATCTCCGGGCTCGGCGAGGGAGACCCACATGCGCTGGAGTGGAGGGATGGCCGAGTGGTCTAAGGCGGCTGTCTTGAAAACAGCTGTGGGGGCAACCTCACCGGGGGTTCGAATCCCTCTCCCTCCGCCATCTGGGGAGGTGCCGGAGTGGCCGATCGGGGGCGCCTGCTAAGCGCTTGTAGGGCCTTTAAAGCTCTACCCAGGGTTCGAATCCCTGCCTCCCCGCTGCGAGCAACAGCGCGCCGAAGGCGATCTTGCGCCGGCGGCGTGCGCACAATTGAAGGACATCTGCCCTCGTAGCTCAGTTTGGATTAGAGCACTTGCTTGCGGAGCAAGGGGTCGTGGGTTCAAGTCCCGCCGAGGGCGCCAGAAGAGCAACGCCGACGATTTGCGTCGGCGATTTGCTTTGTTGGAGCCGCTTTCGTGACGTTGTGCTCCCCTCGCAAGTCTCGAATCCAACCTGCGTCACGATGGCAGAAATTCGCCGAGGCAAGTGGTCGTTCGCAGGCCCCTCACGGGCAACTGCCTCCAGGCAAGTCTACATCAATCTGAGGCGAGTGCAACAGGGAGGAAGTGCCAGCAGCCCCGCGCTCACCCCCGGAAGGTTCGCAGGATCATGTGCGCGAGAGGGCCGAGGAAGTCAACCCCCGTTCGCAGCATCACAGCCATGCGCACCTTCTGGAGCCAGTGAACCTCCTGCCAATCACTATCAACCTTCGCCAGGCTGTACGCCCGCTCCCACTCTTCACTCTCGAATGCGCTCATGCGTCACCTCTGCGGACAGACTAGGGCGGGGAGGTGTGGCTGTCAAGGGGTCGGAGCAAACTCGCTACAGGGTGTAGGCCAGCAGGATTGCCCGCAAACGAGTCCAGGAGCCTCAGGAGACTCCCGGTGGCCGATCAGGAGTCAGAACACCTACAGCCGCAATTCGAGTCCCTGCGGGCCTCCTAGAGTCACGGCGGGGGTGTCTGGTACGTGCTGGAGCGGGGGCCTCGGCCTGTCCATCGGCCAGCCGCAAGCCGGGCAAGCGGGGAAGGCGACTTCCTCGGGGAATTGGGCGAAGTCGTGAAGTGCATCGCACGCATCGCAGCACCCGGTCTGCTCGTTAGCCATTGCGGGATAACTCCAGTGTGGCGAACATCTCCACCTGGACGCTCTTTCGCATGTAGCGCGCCGCCAGCACGTGCCCAAAGCGAGAGGGAGGCCAATTCTCAACGCGGAGGTTGCACGACGCGCACAGCAACCCTCTGACCTCGCCGGTGGAGTGGTCGTGATCGACGGCTAGGTTATGCCCGAGGCGGTTGGCCGTGTCTCTTCCGCAAATCGCGCACTTCCCATTCTGAGCGGCCAGCAGCGCGTCGTACTCGGTCACTGAGAGGCCATACAACCGCTTGAGGCGTGAGGCCGCTCTCTCTTCGCGGTGCGTCTCGTTGTATCGTGCTACTCTTGCCCGTTCCTGTTCCCGGTGTGTCTCGTAGTAAGTCGCGTAGTAGGCCCGCAACTCCTCCCGGTGTGCCTCGCGGTACGCCCGCGTGCTCATCGGGCCACGCTCCCCATGACGGGCATCGGTCGCTCGTAGCGACTGCGCCTGCCGGGCCGGGGGCCGTAACCTTCGAACATGGTGCCGATCTTGGGGTCGGAGAGAACAGCCGCGCCGCCGATCTGAGACATCTCATCGAAACGATCCAGCACCTGCGAGGCGTGAGGCTTGCCGCCGTTGATACCTGGGTAGAGGTCAAACCATCGCCCACCCTCGCCGAAGCGTTTGACCACCTCCGCAGGCGTGCGCCCTTGCTTCACGAGTGCCTTAGCCGCAGCCCGGCGCTTGCGTACACCGTCTGCGCCGTCGCAAACGTCCTTCAACGCCTCCAGCATGGCTGCAAGGCTCCCCGAGGGATTGTCCTGGGGTGTGATCTCTACTGCTGTCCCTGGGGTTTGGTTTTGCTCTTCAGCAGGTTTGAAAGGTGAAGACGAGGAGGCTTGCTCTTCATCCTCCAAGGTCTTCATCTCAAGGTCTTCATTCTTGGCAGTGCTAGGTAGCACCGTGTCACCGTGCCGGGTAGCACCATCGGCAGTGCTAGGTAGCACTGTGAGAGATTCCAAGGGGTTTTCGCGTGTCGGCCCCTCGAATTCGGCGGGTTTCTCGTCATCGGTCGGTGCAACCAGCCACGGCGTCAACGGCTCATATCGCAGGCCATAGCGGGCGATGAGTTCGGGCGCGATGGTGCGTGGGGAATCATGGACTTCGATCGTGGTGGAGTAGTGCATGAGTATCTCGTGGCCCACGGGGACGCGCACGGTCACGAGGCCGCAAGCCTCCAGCGCCTCATTCGCAACCGCAAGGGTGTGCTTTGACATCCGCAGACTTCGGGCCAGGAAGTCGCCCGAGTTCTTGCGTACCAGGTGATCCATTGCGAGGCGGCAGTACGCGAGGTAAACGCCCAGCGCCTGCGCGCCAATCAGGGGAAGGTACATGTCGATGACGTAGTTGGGTACTTGGACGAAGCCGGGCGTCCGCGTGCTGACGAATTGAATGCCGCCATCGCTCACGTCGTAGAGTTTGCGGCCTGCGACTTGACCTTGACGATCGGGGGATTGCGTAGTAACGTTGTGTCTGGACATAGAAGATCACTCCTTCTTGTGTCCGCCTCACGCCAGCGGCCTCCTCACTAGAGGCCGTTTCGCGTTCCAGGGGCAGGGCACGCTAGATATTCCGCTGATAGGTCATGACAGGTTCCTCTTACGCGATGCCGAAGCGGATTCGCAGATCGCCGATCTCACTTGGCGTGCGCACATCGTCAAGAGCCTGGATCGCCGCGTTCACCTGGTCCAACTCAAGCCTCACCTGGGAAACCCCGGCAGCCTCCATGCGCTTGCCCTCGATAGCCTTCACTTCCGCTTCGAGGCGGTCAAGTTGTCGGCTCTCGATGCGCTCCAGCGCCTTCCGGCCGTAGCGAAGCCATAGGTAGGCCTCGACCTCGTTCTCATCCCGCACGGCCTGGCGAAATGCACCCACGATGCTGCCTGGATTGCCCGCGTCTGCCAGACGGTCAGCGTCCTCGCGAACGAAGCGGGCGCGTGAGTTTGCCAAGGCCCATGCTTCGGTACTGCGGGGCTGGATGCGGGCTGCTTGCTCGATCACTTCTAGCCGCCTCTCGCCCTCAGCAACGTCCGCACGCAGCGAAGTCAGCAGACGTTCACGTTTCTGGATGACGTTCTGCTCCAGCCCGTCAGTGAGCGCCGCAATGCGCAGCCTCTTGCCTTCCGGTGACAAGTCTTTGTTCTCTTCGACCCGCTGGATGCTGGCCAGGTGCGCCTTCTGTGCTTGTCGAAGATCGATCACGGTCGCATTGGCAGTCTCGATCACGTTAGTCATTCTTCCACTCTCCTTCGTCACTTGACATTCTGACGTACACAGGACATACACCGTCCGGTACGTCAGGCAACGGGTCATCCACTCCGATGTAGATGAACTCTATGCGCCCGGGCTTCACTAGACCTCTCCGCCCCTCCTGCGCCTTATGCCCTTCTCTCTCAAGCCGCTGCAATCGCTTTGCGTTGCGCATCTCGAATACCTCCCCCTCTCTGAGCGATGATCTGTTCGAGTGCCATCAGCCGCGTCTCAAATTCCCCAACGCTCAGGGCCTCCAGGTACGCGCCTCCTATTGCCACGAGAATGCGGCCCCTGGCGATGCCATTGTCGATTGCCAGGACTTCGGCCAGCGTGTAATCGAGCAGGGCCAGCACATCGGCCACTGACCGGATGCCCTCTGCTGGCAGCCTGCTGGCGTCAGCAGCGTGCGGGGTGAAATGTCGCTCTCCCCCGAGCCTACGGCCAGCAGCGCGCCTCGCAGCCATCGCCGGATCATGCAGCGCACACCACCCGTTAGAGGCGGCGTGAGCGCGGCACTTGGCACCGGAGGTATTCAGCCCTCGGCAGGAGCGACCTGCGGTAGACGTTTGAGGCTTGCTAGTCACTCGGACCCTCGGCGGCAAACGTTTGAACGGTCGGCTCCACAATTATCCCCTGCCGTTTGGCTTCTCTGAGGAGAAGTTGGCGCAGCAAAGCAGCCAAGCTGAGGCCGGTTTCCTCCTGCAACCTTCTCGCGCGGTAGGCAGCCGGGCCTGGGAGGTAGACAGTCGAAACGATCCCGCCTCCGGCCACGATGCGATCCCTGTAGTGCTTCACCGCCCGCAGTTGTGCTTCCGATGTCATGTGCGATCTCCTCATCTCCAAATGCGCTCAGCGTCACGCCTTGCGCTACTCTGGAGGTCTCCCGCCTCCCCAGGCATCCCGCCCGTGTTGCCTCTCGGCTCACGCCTTTGTGCTGGGGCGTCGCGCCCCGTACGTACCACGAACCTCTGACCCTTCCCGTCACGGGAATAAAAAAGCACCACAGGCATCCCGCCCGTGGTGCGTTTCGTCGAGGGGGTCTCGGAGTCTCGTCTAGTGTGTCAGGGTCATCTCACCTATTCTAACAGAACGTACGTTCTAACCCGCAGTTTAGCAGAAATTGGGTCTTGTGTCAAGGTCATCTACCTAGATTGCAGGTCCTTGCGGTGCGCAATCGGTTGTGCAGTCATCGTCCCCGGCTTGCACGCGTCCCCCGCCTCCCGATTCGCCATCACCGCACCTTGACTGGAATCAACCTGCTCCCGCTATCAGTCAGCCCTCGCGCCCAGTGCACATACCGGGTCGAGGTCTCTATCTGACTGTGCCCGAGATCGGCTTGTATCTGGAAGGGGCTGCCTCCCGCAAGGGCGAGCATGGTGGCGTAACTGTGCCTCAGCCAATGAGGGGATACCTCTTTCTCAATGCCAGCCTTTGTCGCCGCCGCTCGCACCCAGCGCCACAAAGCCACCGTCGAGGGCCGCTTGCCCTCCTGCGTCACGACAAGAGGGGTGGTGTCTTTTGTCGAAAGCGTGATGCTCAGGCCGCGCTTCTCGCGATAGCTCTTGAGCAACGGCCAGACATCATTCGCCCGGAGTGCCACTACACGAGTCTTATTGCCTTTGCCCGTCACCTTGAGGCCGATGTTGCCTCGCGGGTCTTTGAACACGTCTCGCCAGTCGGCACTCGCCAGCTCACTCACGCGGAGGCCGGTGGTGAGAAGGAGGCCCACCACGAGGAAGGCGGTGTCGTTGATTTGCTTTGCCCCTGCAAGCAGGCTGGCCGATTCGTCTTTCGTGAGGTAGCGGTTCATCGAGGTGATAGCGACCCGTGGCCTCTTGAGCACGTCCAAGGGTGACTGAGGCACAAGGCCGAGGGCTTGCAGGTATTTCAAAAAGGTTCGCACCGCCGAGATGTGGTGAGCGATGCTTGCCTTGGAGAGGCCGGCCTCTGTCAGTGTGCCGATGTAGTTCATCACATCGGGAACCGTTATCTTTCGGAGTGGCCTGTTGGTCGCCTCCATGAAGCGCAAGACGCACTCGCAGTAGCTCCGCGCCGTATGAATGCTGGAGGCCGCCAGCCCCTTGCTCCAACCATCGACCAGGCTCAAATCCGACTTCGAAATCGTCATTCTTGCCTCCCAGACCGTTCCAGATCGCTAGTGTAAGATACCCTATATTATCCTACCCCCTAAAAGGGCATTTGTCAATGCGTTTGCGCTCTTTGCAACTCAGCCCGATAATTCGAGGCCGTGTCTTCTGTCACTCCGTACGTTCCCAACGAGGCAGCCCATGAAGCATCTTCCCTCCTACTTGCGAGCCCTCCTAGGGTCATGGTTTGGGAGATTCTTTGTGCTCGTGGACATCATAGGAATCATCGCCCTCATCTTTACAGTCGCAAGCCCATCTTTCCCAATTCCGCAGTGGTCGCTTTGGCTCATCCTCTGCGCCGCTGCCTTCACATTGGTTGCAGCCAATGCGAGCGTTTACGCTGGACAACGAGCTAAGTTGGAGCAACTTACGACCTCGCACGCATTGCTACGCTTCGTCCCACTGAAACGGGCCGAAGGCGAGAGCATGTACCTCAGCGTATACGTCTACAACGACGAGACAACTAGGCACGTGAAAATTGCGGCGAGTCTGGAAAGTCTTTCACTGCTTTATCCGGCTTTCGGCCCAGTGCCGAAGGAGAAGTCGCTCAACTATCCTAAGTTCTCCTGGCACAAAGGCTCTCCATCTCCGTTCCTTACCATCCAGCCCGGCGACATGGCAATCTTGAACATCGCCTGCTGGCAGAGTGGCCGCCTTGCATTCACCTTCCAGGATGAAACGAAGATGGCGGAGGCGGGCAAGTACACGTACACGCTAAAGCTTCTCGGCGACGTTGGCGAGAGAGTCATGGCGCCCAGGTACTTCGCTGGAGAGATCGAGGCAACCACTCTGCTTGAAATCGGGCACATGGTTCCTCGCTTCCGAATCAACGGGAATGAAATCACGCCGCCAGTACCCGAGCCCGATGTGGCAAGCCACTAACGCTCGTGGTTTCCGCCTTGACAAGCACATCACCAATTGCGCGCTCGCGGAGTGCAGGGTACTATTGACCATCGTCGGCTCTTCCTCGCAAGCTATGCCGGTTTCATTCACGAAGGGAGGCGCTATGTCATCGGCAGAGTGGGTGGTAATAGGCACGGCTCTATTCCTCGGGACCACCGCCCTCGTTGTCCCTTACTTGTCAGAAGTCCTAAAGCGGACGGTGTTCGCTCCAAGACTCTCTATCCGATTTGCCTTGCGAAGGCCCTTTTGCCATATGACGTGGTGGACTTCGCCAATGGACTTGGCTCTGCGAGAGCCTGTCTACTACTTCTTGTTCACAGTGCTCAATAGCGGGAAGTCTCGGGCGAGGTTGTGCGAGGCTTTTCTGGAAACCCTATGGCAGTATGACGCGTCTGACAGGCCGGTGATGATCGACTCATTTCGCCCAATGCACTTGCCCCTGGAAGAAAACATCAACCCGAATCGCGAGGTGTACTGTGCCCTTGGCCTCATATCATCTGCGAAATATCAGCGCCATGTAGAGAGTTCCAAATTCGTCGATGTGCCGGGTGCTGCCTCCAAAGGGCTCCGCTTTCTCCTCGCTATCACTCAATACCCTAATGCTCAACCCAACTGTCTCGTGAAGGGCAAGTACGCGGTTAGGGTCTCGGTCTACTCTGAGAATGCAAAGCGGCATGACGCGTACTTCCAAATCAATTGGACTGGCAATTGGCAGGACAAGGAAGAGGACATGTTCCGCGAAATCGTCATCAAGGAAATCCCACGCATCGCAAACTAGGCCGTGGCATGGCGGAGGGTCAATCTTATGGCTCCCAAACCTATCGAGCGGAATACCCTCTTCTACGGCGACAACCTGCCCATTCTCCGCGAGCATATCGCAGACGAAAGCGTTGACCTCATCTATCTCGATCCGCCGTTCAACTCCAATGAGTCCTACAACGTGTTGTTCAGGGACGAGAGCGGAGCGGCGGCAGAAGCACAGATACGGGCTTTTGATGACACCTGGCATTGGAGCCCAAGTGCCGAGGAAACCTATCAGCACATTGTCGCCGAGGGCACCGCGGGCGTGGCAAACCTAGTCAATTCGCTCCGCCAACTCATTGGCGCGAATCAGATGATGGCTTACTTGGTGATGATGTCGGCACGGCTTGTTGAGTTGCATCGCGTCCTCAAGCCCACTGGCAGTGTCTACCTCCACTGCGACCCGACTGCAAGCCACTACCTCAAGTTGATCCTCGACGCCATTTTTGGCGCCGGCCAATTCAGGAACGAAATCATATGGAGGCGGTCCCACCCTCACGGAAACGTAAGCCGCACGTATGGCGCCATCCATGACATCATCCTCTTCTACTCCAAGTCAGATGAATACACATGGACCGAGCCGCATCGCCCCTACTTGCTTCCTGGCGGCGAACTTGACCCAGAACTTGCCGACTCCGTTCTGGGACAGTATTCGCTGGTGGATGAAACCACGGCCCGTCGCTTCCAGGCGACCTCACTCCTCAATCCGAATCCCGACCGTCCGAATTTGACGTATGAGTTCCATGGGCATATGAAAGTCTGGCGATGGACAAAGGAGCGGATGGAGCGGGCCGAGCACGAAGGTAGGCTCTACTTCCCAAAGGACGGCGCAGGCATACCTAGGGAGAAGCGCTTCCTAGATGAGCAGGAAGGACTCCCATTCCAGGATGTGTGGACTGATGTTCCCCCCATCGGTGCGAAGGCAGCCGAGCGCCTGGGCTATCCCACACAGAAGCCGGTCGCTCTGCTCGAACGCATAATCCAGGCAAGCAGCAATCCCGGTGACCGTGTTCTAGACCCGTTCTGTGGATGTGGCACGACCATTGCCGCCGCTCAAAACCTTGGTAGGCGATGGATAGGTATTGACATCACTCACCTCGCAATCACCCTCCAGAAGTTTAGACTGAAGGACGCGTATTCGCTTGTGGAAAAGATTGACTACGACGTAATTGGAGAACCAGAGGACTTGGCGGGCGCAAGGCAACTGGCCCAGGATGAACGCCATCAGTTCGAGTGGTGGGCGTTGTCCCTCATCAAGGCTCGTCCGATCGGAGGCACACCGGGGAGCAGAGAGGGTCGAAAGGGAAGCGACAAAGGAATCGATGGCGTCATCATGCTCATGGACGAGGCCGGGGGCAAGGCGAAACAAGTGCTAGTTCAGGTCAAGAGCGGCCACGTCCAGAGCGGAGACATCCGCGACCTCGTTGGGACTGTGAAGCGCGAAGATGCTGCCATGGGCCTATTCGTGACCCTAGAGACACCCTCGAAGGACATGCTAGCCGAGGCGGTAGAGGGAGGCTTCTATCATTCGCCGGGATGGAATCAGGACTACCCGAAGATACAGGTATTGACCATCGAGGCTCTATTGGAGGGAGCGGAGCCGAAGATGCCGCCTGCCGCTACCACGTTCAGGCAAGCGGAGGTGAGCGAGGCGAAGCCCGAACAACTGGGCATCGGCTTAGGCGTTCCATCCCAAAAGCCAAAGGCCGCTCGCAAGCCGAGGCGCAAGAAGTAGACCCGTCCGACGGTGCGTTCGCAATCCCCAAGCGATTGCGCCTCCGAGCAGACCGCTCCCTCGGGCTGCTCCGGTCGGGATCGAGACCTCTCGACTCGGTCCTGCATTGCTGAAGAGGCAACACGGCTTGTTAACTGCGCTGCTGGCTATTCGCTTGAACGGTCGGCCGCGCCGGCAGCGGCGCGATACGGAGACGAAGGGGGATGGCATTGGATTACTGGCTGTACGACCACGTACTCGAGGTCGATCCTGATCGAGAGCCTACGTTCGCCGCTCGCGCCACAGTCAATTGGATGCGTTCGCTGAGGCACGAGATTGAGTCAACCCATGGCAATGACGCCCTTGCGCAACTTGAGTCGTCTCGGCGGTTTGCCGCCTCAATCCTGCCTTCTCGCAGAGTAAGAGTCCCTGCTGCCTCGGTATTCGAGCCACTGTTCTTTTGGATCACCAATGCCATGGCACTCAAGAGAATGAGTGCAACGGTTTCGAACGTTCCTTGGGCGCGCCCATCTGCGATCGTCTGTTGGTACTACGCCATCTATTTCTGCGCACGAAGCCTCTTCGCCCTTATGAAGATGCCGGTGGGAGAAGATCACCAGGTCTCTGCAAGGGCCTTTGCCTCAACCCTAAGGCCGAAACTGCCGCATCCGCTCAATATGGTCGCGTCCCACATCTCTGGGCAAACGTACCGTGTCCAACTTCCTACATGCGGCGCGGTGAATCCATATGACCTAAGCAGGTCGTTTTTCCCCACTGCTGGAATAGCCCGAGGAATGCTTGTCCAGTATTTGGGTGGCACATGCAAGTGGTTTGCTGAACGCAAGCGGGACCAGATGGTGCGAAACGGCGAGGTGGCGAACTTCCGCTCCAAGGCGGCACGTGAGAAGCGTGACAGGCGCTTATTGAAAGAGGTTGGCTTCCTTCATTGCGCCTTTCGCTACAGAGTGAAGGCGAACTACCGCGACGCAATATATCTCACCTACGGCGACGCCATGCCAGGTCTTTTCACCCCATTCCTTAGCCACCTGGCCGCCACCGCTAGGTTTGCCGCCATCTACTCTCTTGCGTTTGCCGAGCGCAGGCTCGGGGTGAAGCCCGTGAGGTCATTCGCGAGGGACTTGACCGCCAATCTTCAGGGAGTCGAGATGGCCGAATCACAGGAACTCTTCTGGCAACATATTCTTCATTGAGTTCCAATTGCGAAATGCGCCTCCGAGCAGCCTGCCCGAGGGGGGCGGGCGGTGCCCAGAGGCGCATCTATAGTCTAAGGCCTTATAGCCAAGAGTCAACGCCGGCCTTCATGTGCGCCTCCAGCAGGTCTGTGTCAACCATCTGGAGGTAGTGAGAGGTCATCGCTACGTCTGCGTGCCCCATGCGCCGTTGAAGACTCGCAATTTCCATGCCAGAGTGCGGGCACATGACCGCGAACATGCAGCGAGGATCAGCATGCGATGCCGAAATGGGTCGCAAGAAAGTCCTCTCTTGTCAACACCGGCGTTTGGTGTGCGCGAAGTGTATCGATCAGGCGTTGGTCTGTTGTGGCGATGAATGCTTCGGGGAATGCAAGCTGAGCCCTGAGGAGGTAATGGTCGTCTGGGTTGACTTGCGCAGCGAGCGCCTCATCCAATCGCGGCAGGTCGACTTCCTCAATGGGTATGCATCGATCTAGGTCGATCCTGATGTTGACCGCGAAAAGCTTGCCAGCACGTGCAGTCCGTTCGTCATGACTGGAGCAAGCCCTCCAAGCTTTGTGGTCGAACTTGGAGCCTTTCACTAGGACAAGTCGATGATCCCGCTTTGGGAACTCCTCGATGAATGCAGTCGCCTGAGCCCGGCGAACTTCATGGTTCTGACCGGCAACGTCGGACCAGAGCCATTCGTTCACAACAAACATGGGCATATGGCTAGTCGCGAGGGGCGACCAAGGTCTTCAGGTCTTCCATCTCAGCGCTTGTGAATGAGGAAAGGCCGCCCGAGATTCGTCCATCCTCGGACACTTCCTTCCTGGCAAATCGGGACTTCTTTCCGTCTCGCGTCACCTCGTAGCAGGCCACATGATCAGGGCTGAGGACACCCTCCTTCAGACAGGCCAAAATGGAGACGAGGAACTGCTCACTGTGTGTCGTGAATGCAAGTTGCCTGTTCTCCTCCGTGACCAGGCGCGCCATCACGCGCGAGAGTCTGCGTATCACGTACGGATGGAGGTGGACCTCAGGCTCTTCGATCAGGATGGTCTCGGATTCGGGTCGGTGTATTTTGGCGAGCATGTATACGACTTGATTGACGCCGAATCCGTCGTTGACCAGATACCCTGGTACCCGCGCCCCTGTTTGCTCAGTTGTCTGCAAGAACACCGTTGCGGTTCCGGGAATCACGTGTAAACGGAAATCGCGGTCGAAGATTTCAACCGTATCGATGGAAATGCGAGATGCCGAACTCGAGTCATTGATTATCAGCGTCGCTACTTCATCCTCGGTCGTTGGAGTTGGAGTGAGAGCGGAAGGTGAGTAGTTTGGCTTAAAGAACCCACGCCGATTTGGGCAGACATCGATACGTCTGAGTGCCTCAGCGGGCTGGTTGAACCGGGTGGCAAGCGTCACTGCGTCCGCTTGCGATTCCGCAGTCGGGGTCTTCGGAGAGACAGTCGAGCTGAAACCGTTCCAATTGACAGCGAAATCCCCGGTCTCTGGCGGGTAGTCATGGGCCCAGGTCTGACTCATTGCATAGGGTACCGGCACCTTCGCTCTCATTTCGAGGGTGTCGACTTCACTGATTATCTCTGCATCGGCCTTGCCAAGAACGAATCCAAAGTTGCCGCCGCCCGATGCCGAGTCGACTTGGGCGACTACCCTTATCGTGCGAGTCGTGTCGTGGTTGAAGACACACTGTTCGAACCCGCCGAGGTTCAGGAAGCCCAGTTGGAACAACCCATCAACTGACTGGTTTGGATTCAATATGAAGTTGCGGAGGGTCAACAGCGAATAGAAGACAGACGACTTGCCCGATGCCGTGGGGCCGAAGAAGACTGTCAGCGGCCGGAATTCAACCTCGGCGTCATCTATGCTGCGGAACCCCTGAATGGTGACTTTTTTTAGCATGGCCTCACTCTGCTTCTTGGCGGAGGGGCCAGTATACTACAGGATATCCAGCAGAAACCTTGCCTCGGTGTCGGTTTCAGACCCCATTCCCCAAAGCGCACGCTGTTCAGGTCAATTGTGAATTCGGGTCGAGGTTGAGCAGAGGCAGGATGCTTCGCGGGGTCTCACAGCCAACAGTCAACGCCTGCCTTCCGGTGCGCCTCCAATAGGTCGGTGTCAACCATCTGGAGGTAGTGAGAGGTCATCGCAATGTCCGCGTGCCCCATGAGCCGCTGAAGGCTTACGAGGTCCATGCCCGACCGCAGCGACATGACCGCGAACGTGCGCCGGAGGACGTGGGCGCTGAATGCGACTCCCGACCAATCGCTGACGCGTTCGAGGAGACACCCGATCGCGTTTTGGGTTAGGCGGTTGCCGCTCCGATTCTGGAGCAGGGGGGAGGCGTCAGAGGGAGGCTGCTTCAACGTGCGACGATAGGCCAGCAGCGCCCGGAGTGTCTTCGCCCCAACAGCGACAGTCCTTGCCTTGCCTCCCTTTCCTCGTCTCACGACAAGCGCGCCATTCTCGAAATTGAGATCACCCCAGTTGACCAGGGACGCCTCCTCTCTGCGAATGCCCGAGTCAACCAGCAGCAGGACAAGCGCCTTCGCCCTGGGAGTGTCGCAAGAGGCGAGCACGCGCCGGAGGGCATCGGGTTCGAGGAACGGCAACCGTTTGTCATCGAGGCGAGGCATGGCGAAGGTGATGAGCGCGGGCATGTATCCCTCGGCGTGAAGGAACCTCACGAGCGTGCGGACGGCCCTCGCCCTGGCGTGTAGGCTCGTGTCCTTGAGCCTGTCTGCGTGCTCCGCTAGCCATGCGCGGACGTGGGCGGCGGTGATCCGGGCAGGCTCAGTGATGCCGCGCTCATGCAGCCACACGACGAATACGCCCGCAGTGTGTCGGTAGTAGTCGAGCGTTGAGGGTGTGACCCTCATCGCGCGCCGACTGAGGATGAAGTCATCGTATGCGTCGGTGAGGGCGGTCCTTTGGAGTCGGGTGAGCAAGCGGTTGTCTGGCATGATGTCCTCCTGAGTAGGCTGATATCAGGCCAGTTGCCACGTGAGGGGCTTGCGGAGCAAGGGGTCGTGGGTTCAAGTCCCGCCGAGGGCGCCACAGCACCAACGCCGACGTGCACCGTCGGCGTTTTGCTTTGCAGCGCTTGGGACAGTTATCGACCCGTGGCC
>Ga0315277_10006364_pt1 | contig 15479 bp, 16 predicted proteins | sample YL17G05_15_MG_FD_203695 | JGI IMG/M metagenome (GOLD analysis project Ga0315277, IMG submission 203695) | Sediment microbial communities from Yellowstone Lake, YNP, Wyoming, USA - YL17G05_15 | ecosystem: Environmental > Aquatic > Freshwater > Lake > Sediment | place: USA: Wyoming | collected...
CTGCGCCCCGCGGTTTTTTCCCCTCCCAGAGTCACACTTACACCCTTTTTCTCCACCTTTGCCTCTCTTTCGATTGTCATGTAAAATGCGAGGTGCATTAACTGATGAGGGGCGCGGGATGCCCGCGTGGATCGGAACAAACGGTTGGCGCTGCTCCTCTATCGTGCCCTTAGGGCAGCCTGAAGAAGCGGTCACACACGACGTGCCTCATCCGCGATTCATGCGTTCCTCGAACTTGTTCCAATTGAGCATGCACGCTTTCTTGGCCTTGTAGGAATACCAGCGGATGCCTCCGACGCTGACCACGACAGTGCCGCGCCGCGTACGCCCCCACTTGTCCCAGATGACAATTCTGACGCCGGATCTGCCCAGGGCCACTGGCTCCCTGATATGTGCCGTCACCCATTTTCTCGGTATTCCTTTGGCCATGAGCACTCCCTCCTTATGAGGAAATCGTGACAAGTTCGCGCCAAACTGCCACTGCGCTATTGTAGCCGTATGAGAAAACCGCTACAAGAAGGAGGCGGGCACAGGAGCCATGCGAACGCGCACCTCGTTGTGAAGACGCCTCCTTATACAAACTGCCGGATATCCGGAACTTGATGATGCGCCAAGACCTCGTGTAGAATGCTCTCTGCAAAGGTGGCGGGTTGGAGCAGTACTCATGCCTGCCTGGATCGGAACAAGCGGATGGACTTACGACCACTGGCGCGGACGGTTCTACCCGGAGGACTTAAACCAGCGCCGATGGCTTGAATTCTATGCCGAGCGTTTCGGCACCGTTGAACTCAACAACTCCTTCTACCACCTTCCGAAGGATGCGACGTTCGACGGCTGGCGCGAACGCACTCCCGCGGCCTTCGTCTTCGCCGTGAAAGCCTCCCGCTACATCACTCACATAAAGCGCATGCGCGATTGCCGCGATGAGATAGAGCGCTTCTTCTCCGCCGCCTCCCATTTGAAAGACAAACTCGCTGTCACGCTCTTCCAATTGCCGCCTTCGCAAAAGCGCGACGAGAAACTCCTGGACGATTTTCTTTCCGACGTCCGCGGCGTCGCCGGAAAGGCCGCGCGCATCGCGATTGAATTCCGCGACGAGTCCTGGCTCGCCCCCGAAGTTTTCGCCGTCCTCGAAAAGCGCCGCGCCGCGATTGCCTTCGCGGACTACCGCGCCCTCTCCCCGATGGCACCTGTCACCGCGGACTTCGTCTACATCCGCCGCCACGGCCCTGACAGCCATTATTCGCGCCCCTATGATAAGAGCGCAATCGAGCGCGACGCAAGGGCCGTGAAGAAATGGCTTGCCGAGGGGCTCGATGTTTTCGCGTATTACAATAATGACTATAACGCTTACGCGGTCGAGAACGCGCAAGCCCTGCGCGCTTCGTTGGAAAACAAGTGACAGGTCCTTGCCCAAGGGCCCCTGGGACCGCCCAATCGCAGTCACCAGTTTTCCGTCCGCATGCGCAAGCGCCTTTAGGTGCGAGGCGTGCGGTTTTCAACGGAGCATCCCTGTCCCCGCGTTTCCGAAGGCAGGAAATCGGTGACTAACCTCTACGCAAGGCCCCCCGGGCCGCGGAGTGCCTGTCACCGATTTCTGGGGCGCGCGCCGAACGCACAGACTTTCACCCCAGGACCTCAGCGGCTTTCATTTCACGATTTTCCTCTAAGGCCCGCGAAATTCGACCCGACGCTTGCGGCTTCATTTTGCCGGGGTATAATAGCGTCGTGCCCGGCGTCGGACGCGCGTCTGACATTTTTCGTCATGAGTCGAATCGTGCGTCGCCCCGGGGTGCCTCCGTGTCGGATGCCGCGGAGGATGATCGCCTGGGCGATCTGGACGACGCCCCGACGCCCGCTCGACGCGTCGGTTTTTGTGGTCGAACCGCCTTCCGCGGCAAACCGTGGGGCGCGGCTGAAAACTTCCGAGTACGCACGGTGAGCGTAGCTCAGTTGGTCAGAGCACCAGGCTGTGGCCCTGGGTGTCGGGGGTTCGAATCCCCTCGCTCACCCCAAACTTCAAGGCCGGCCGGAATCCCCCGCCGGCCTTTCTTCATTTCTTCCCGTTTTTCCTTGACGCTTTCCCTCGCCGGCTGCAAAAGAATCACCGGGGGCCAGGTCTTGGCGCCACCGTGTTCCGCAGCAGGCATCACTTCTCTGCCGACCCGCTCCGGACGCAATCTCGTATTGACGGATATTCTCGTGCTCAGGCGCCGCAGTTAATGCACCTAACACTTTACTGGCAAAGGGGACATAGCAGAGGTAAAGGCAGTCGCGGTCGGCGGCGAAACGGTAGCCGGTGAAGTCGGCGGCGAGGGTCTTGACGCGGGCGTTTTTCCGCATGTCCCAGAGCTCGACGGAGCGGCCGATTTTCAAGATGAAGAGGCCTGGGCGCGGAGGTGACGCCTCCCATTGAGGCGTTTTCTTTTCCGGCGCGAGTCGCGACGCAAGCCGGGTTAGAAACGCGCCCCTTTAGTCCAGCGGGCGAACAAGAGCCCGCCATAGGCGGGTGACCCCTCCGGAGGCGGGTGAAACGTCCCTACTGCCCAAAGGGCGAACAAGAGTCCTCCGGAGGCGGGTGAAGTTCGCGTCTACGAAGAGAGTGCTACGTGCGGCGCAATTCTATGAGGCCCTTCTTGGCAAGGAACTCGAAGAACTTGACGAGGTGGTAGAGGCCGGTGCCGAGTTCGTTTTCGGCGAGGTCGAGGACTTCCGCGAGGTTGCGCTGGCCGTCGCACCAGAAGAGCGCGGCGGTGAGGCCGGCGTCCCAGCGAGGGTCGTCGAAGCCTTCGCGCTTCGAGAAGGGCACGAGGTCAAGGGACATCGTGCCGATGTACTTACGCTTCGGGACGAGGGAGGCGGCCCTGGCACGCAAGGCATCGAGCGCGCGGTCGCGCGGCGCGGGTTTCGGGAGATGGATGCACTGTGAAAGCATGCGGCTCAATTCCTCGGCGCAACGCCTTCCTTCCATTTGAATTGTTCCGGACATCTCGGCGAGCTCGCTTTCGATGCTCCTGGCTTCCTTGAGGCTCAAAAGCGACCTCACGGATTGAATCTCCTTCGCGCCGATTTCCGCCGCGTAAATGAGACGGCCGGTGGCCGTTTCGCGATCCATGCCGCCGTCGCGGCAGGCTTCGAGCGTAAGCGCGGCAAGGATGTCGAGGCGCGCCCTGGCGCCGGCGGCGGCGAGGGCGGCGAAATAAAGGGCGTCGACGGCTCCGGCGGCCGCGAGGACGTAAAGATACGTGGCCGCGTACTCGGCGACCTTTCCGAGGGCCTCGACGTCGACCTTGTCGATGGTGTCGCCGGTCGAATGCCAGAAGAGGTCGCTCGGATAGGGGCCGAGCCAGACCGCGGGCGGACCGATAAGCGGGTCCGCCACAACGTTGTCGGTGGTACTATAGGGGCGGCGGACCCAGCGGAAGGAGGGGCGCCATTGAGAGAAGGTGACGTCGGCGAGCCTTTCGGTAAAAGCGGTCACGAAAGAGGCGTTCGAGTCGGGCGGCCGGTGAAGGGCGAGGCTGGTGCGGCAGAGGTCCTGCTTTTCCCCGACGCTGTCGAAGCAGGCGGCGGCGACGGTCGAAGACATGCGCCTGGGATAGCGCTCGGCGTACGCGAAGGTCGTGTAGCATTCGGAGACGGCGAGGAAGCGGATGGTGCGGCGCGGGCGGGGCAGGACGCCTTCGGCGATGAGTTTCGAGAGGACGCGCGCGGCCTCGAGCATAACGGCGACGCCGGAGGCGTTGTCGTTTGCGCCCTGCTCGAAGGCGTGGCCTATGGCGAGGACTTCTTCGCGGCGTTCGAGGCCGGGGATGACTGCGGCCACGGCCGGAAGCGTGCCCCTGTAAATCCTCGAATCGACGACGGCCCTGACGCAGACGCGACCACATTCCTTCAAGATGCCGCGGAGCCAGCGGCCCGTGCGCGGCGATATGTTGAAGCCGAATATCCGCGACTCGCCACCCTTCAAGGCCCAGCCGCCGGGGTCGTCGGAGAAGGCGTTCATCCAGAAGTTGCAGTCGGGCGTGTCGAGCGGCTGCGGGACGAAGTCGCTCAAGATCCCGACGGCGCCGCGGCGTGCGGCGAGCCCCTTCATGAAAACCGGGCGGGTGGACGTGAATACGACGGCGCCTTTTACGTCTACGCTTTCATAGGCAGCGGGGCGGTCGGCGTCCTCGACGAGGACGAGGTCGGCAACAAGGCCGTTCTTCGGCGTCGGGCCGCTCCACATCGCAAGCGAGGTGGGGGTTTCGCGGTAGCGCGCAATCACGGTACCGCGGAGCTCGAGGGGGTCTTCGATCGTGAGGACAGCGTCGCGGACGTCCCAGGCCCAGGGCATAATCCAGGAGCCGACCTGCGCGCGGCCGTCGGCGGGGAACTTCTCGACCTTGGACGAGAGGCCGAAGGACTTCCAGCGCGCGGCGAGATGCGCGGCGCTTTTGGCGAAGGCGGAGTACGTAAACCACCTGTCAATGTCGTACAACGCGCGGAGTTCCTCAAAGGCGAGACCGGCTGAGACCTCGCTGGCAATTCGAGCCCTAACATCCTCAAACATCGCCGCCCTCCCGGCCGATAGAGGCCATGGCACTTCAGGGAATCAATGTAGCGCGCGGCATGGGGGCGTTCAAAGAAAATCCGCGCCGGAGAGGGCCCCGGAAAGGGGGACGCGGCGCGGGCGGTTAAGGTCCAAGGGCACGCGAAGGGAACGGCGCGACGATGACCCGAGGGACCTTGAGTCCTGATTCGTCGGAGGCCGGAGGCGGCCAAGCTCGCAGTTGGAAAGGAGGAAGGGGATGGCAACAAGGAAATTGGCGGGGGTCTGCGCCGTGCTCTTTACGCTGGCGGCGGGGGCGTACGCGCAGGAACTCTCCGCACAGGACACGCCGTGGGAAGTGGGAACGGAGATTTACCACTTCACGTACCACGAGGCGGGCCTCATGAAAGACAAGGGCGTATTCTACGGGGTAATCGGGTCATACACGTACTACGCCGATGCGTTCCTCCTGAGGGGCGAAGGGCGAGTGGCGGTCGGGCAGGTCGACTACTCGTCGCCGTTTTCGGGAATGATAGACGGGATCGACGACGCGGCTCTCGAGGTGAGGGGAGTCGGGGGGCACGAGTTCGAGATGAGCGGCGGGATAACGCTTACGCCGTACGGGGGGCTGGCATATCGCTACCTGCGGGACGACTCTTCGGGGATGCTGACGACGTTCGGGGATGCGGGATACCTCAGGCAGTCGAACTACCTGTATACGCCGATCGGGGTGAGCGCGACGTCGGACTTCGGCAACGGGTGGTTTGTCGGCGCGACGCTCGAGTACGACTTTTTCTGGTACGGGGTACAGAAGTCGGACCTGAGCGACGCGGACCCGTCCCTTCCGAACTTGACGAACCGCCAGCACAGCGGCTACGGGTTCAGGGCATCGTTCAACGTGACGAAGAGGTACGAGCGCATCGCGTTCTCGGTCGAGCCGTTCGTCAGGTACTGGAACATCGAACAGTCAAACAGCGACCAGGGGTTTATCGAGCCTAAGAACACGACGACGGAGGCGGGGATTAACCTCGTCGTGGAGTTTTAGGGGATCCGGCGCGGGAAGGGGCGAGCGGATTTTGTTCCGGAAGCGCGCCGGCTTGAAGCCCGCCTGCATTGTGTCCGACAAGCCGTGCCCTTACGAGGGCGCTTCGCGAACTGCCCAAAGGCCGCAGACGAATTCCGCGCCGGGCCAGCTCCGCCGCACATCCTGCGTCAGACGCCGGTTTGCAGACATCGGTTCGCGCGCGGTCAGTAGAGGAGGTTCGCGAGGCGCTGGCGGTATTCGTCGGCGAGTTCGCTTCGCTGGCCGATTACGGCGAAGACCTGGACGATAGCCGCCTTTGCGGCGCCGTCGCGGAAGTTCCTGTCGGCGGCGACGACCGCGAGGAGCGCATCGAGCGCGGCCCGGTAGTCCTTCGCGACGGCGAGGCAGCAGCCGAGGGAGAAACGCGCTTCGAGGTCACCGGGGTTTGAGGCGAGGCGGTTTCTGGCGGCATCGATCCCGCCGGCCGCCTCGCAGTTTTTCGAGAGATGGATTTCGGCCAGAAGCGCCTGGGCAAGGACGTATTCGTCGGCGTCGTGCGGGATTTCGACGAGGAGTTTCTCGGCCTCGTCGCGCACGCCCCTGTCGACGAGAATCCGCCCGAGGCGAACTCGCGCCGCCATGTGCGACGGATCGCGCGCGAGCAACTCCCGGTACTTCGCCTCGGCGCCGGCGTAATCGCCCCTAAGCATGAGGTCGTCAGCCTCGACGAGCGCGTCGTCAAGCGGCGAAGGGATGACGGCCGCCAACTGCCGGTAAACGTCCGCCTCGGGCAGGGCACCGACGAATTGGGCAACGACGGCGCCGCCGCGGAAGACCTTGACGGCCGGGATGCTCTGGACGCCAAACTCTTCGGCAAGGTCCGCTTCGGCATCGATGTTGACGCGCGCGAGTATCGCGTGTCCCCCGAACGACGCGACCACGCGTTCGAGGACGGGCTCGAGGGCCTTGCATGGGGCGCACCAGGGGGCCCAGAAATCAACGACGACGGCCTGGTCCGGAGGCGCCGCGAGAACGACCGCGGCGAAGTTGGCGGTGGAGAGTACCAGGGGGTGGGCGTGATTTTCCGGCATAGGGCACCTCGACGAAACGGTTTTGCGCGGCCCGCCATTATACACGCCAACGGGCGCTATTGTGCTGGACAGCGTCCGGCGGACAAATATCCTTACCTGGCAACAGATTGTCCCTCAAACGACGAGTATCCCGGAGTAAAACGATGCCCAGAGAGACGATGACGCCGCGCGAAAGGTGGCTGGCGGTCCTCAGGCGCGAGAAGCCCGACAGGGTGCCGATGGACTACTGGGCGACGCGCGAGGCGAGCGCGAAGGTGAGGGCATACCTCGGGGTTTCGACGAACGACGAACTACAGAAAAGGCTTCACATAGACGCGCCAGTGTCAATCGGCGGGCGATACGTGGGGCCCGAGCCGCCCAGCGGCGAGGACGTCTTCGGCTGCAGGTTCAAGACGGTGGACTACGGGACGGGGGTCTACGAGGAGTGCGTTCATAACCCGCTTGCGAGATTCAGATGTGTCGAGGAAATCGAGGTCGGCTACCGTTGGCCCAGCCCCGACTGGTGGGACTACAGCGACGTGGCGGCGCAGGTCGAGGCGGCCGGCCAGAGGCCGATCCGCGGCGGCGGCAGCGAGCCGTTCCTGACATATAAGAGCCTTCGCGGGCAGGAACAGGCGATGATGGACCTCGTGCTCAACCCGGAGGTCGCGCACTATTGCCTCGGGAAGCTCTTCGACCTCGCGTACGAGGACACGCTGCGGATTTACGAGGCGGCGCCCGGCAAGGTGATGATAACGTACGTCGCGGAGGACATGGGCGGACAGGAGGACCTCATGATATCGCCCGCGGCCGCGAAGGAGTTTCTCGTCCCGGGGATGAAGAGGATGATACGACTCGCGCACGAAGCGGGAGCGTACGTCTTTCACCACAACGACGGCGCGATCCGCAAGATCCTGCCGACGATGATCGAGGCGGGCATAGACGTCTTGAATCCCGTACAATGGCGGTGCAAGGGGATGGAGCGCGAGGCGCTAAAAAAGGATTTCGGGCACAAAGTCGTCTTCCACGGCGGCGTTGACAACCAGTACACCCTCCCCTTCGGGACGACGGACGAGGTCCGCCGTGAGGTCATCGACAACCTGAGGATATTGGGCGCCGGGGGCGGCTACATACTTGCGCCGTGCCACAACATCCAGGCGGTGAGCCCGCCGGAGAATATCGTAGCAATGTACGAGACGGGGTACGAGCACGGGTGGGCATAGGACGGCCGACGCCGATTCACCCGAGATGACGGCCCAAAACGTGGACAGGCGCTGCCGCGAAAGACATGCGGCCAGGTTGAGGTGACGGTCACCTTTTCGGAACAGTCACCTTTTCGGAACACGGACTGGTTATGCCATAAGGAGTTACAAGAACGACTGTCACCAGTGTCAGTCACCAATGGCGGTCACCAATGACAAAATGACTTGACCGGCGGGGCTTGGATGCTACGATTTTCGGCATCGTAGTACGACACGGGGCGGGTTTCGAATGGCACGGATGACGAGGTTCGGGGTATCGGTCGAGAAGGGGCTTCTCGCGGAGTTCGACAGGCTCATCGCGAGGCGCGGATACCCCACGAGGTGCGAGGCGCTGAGGGACCTGATGAGGCAGGCGCTCATATCGCAGGCGTGGGACGAAAACGTCCAGACGGCGGCGACGGTGACGCTCGTCTACGACCACAACGATCCCGGCCTCGAGGCGAAACTCACGGACATCCAGCACCACTTTCACGATAACGTGGTCGCCGCGATGCACAGCCACCTCGACGAGCACGACTGCCTGCAGGTCATAATCCTCAAGGGCAAGGCGAAGGCGATAAGGAAGATGGCGGACGCGCTCATCAGCGCCAAGGGCGTCAAGCACGGCGACATCGTAATGACGGCCGCCGGAAAGGCCCTGCCATAGCGTTTTTTTTGGGAATCGGATAGCACGATTTTGTGTCTCGTGCTACAGGCGCTCCGGAGAATCGAACCGTGCACATACCTGACGGAGTTCTGACGTCGCAAGTCTGGGCGCCGCTGGCAGTTGTGAGCGCCGCCGCGGTGAGCATTTCGGCGCGGGCGGCGCGAAGGCGCCTCGCGGACTCAAGCATTCCGTTCGTGGGCGTCGTGGGAGCGTTCGTGTTCGCGCTTCAGATGCTCAACTTCCCGCTCGTCGCTGTGGGCGCGGCGGCGACCGGAGGCATCAGCGACCACATCGTGGGCGCGGGGCTCCTGGCGATAGCGTTCGGGCCGAGCATCGCAATACTCTCCATGTCGGCGATCGTGCTCATACAGTGCGCCTTCGGCGACGGCGGCATCGCGGCGCTCGGCGCGAACATATTCGACATGGGCGTCTTGTCCACGCTCACGGCGTATTTCGTCTACGCGACGATGAAAAAGCGGCTGCCGACCGCAGGCGCAGTGGCGGGCACGTTCGCGGGGGTGATGGCGGGGGCGGCGGGCGCGGCCATTTGGGTGATGCTGTCGCAGCCGTACGGGGAGAAGTTTTTCCTCGCCATGCTCGCCACCCATGCGGCGAGCGGCGCCGTCGAGGCGGCGGTGACGGTCGCGGTGCTTCGGACGCTTGCGGCATGGGGGCTTTCGCCCGGGAGGGCCATCGGGGCGACCAATGCTGCGACCAATGCTTAGGACAAGGGCATTCTGGCTTTTCGTCCTGGCGACGGTTGTCGCCGCGGCGGTCCTCTCGCATTTCGCGAGCCCACGCCCCGATGCGCTCGAGCACAGCCTGGCGAACTACCGCGAGGACGGCGGCGATGCTGCGGTCGCTGCGTCGAGCGAATCGACGCACGCCGGCGCGCCTACGAACGCGGCCGGCGGCGAGGCAGCGCCCGAACAGCCGAAGACCTTCGCGGGTAATGCCATCGAGGGCATCGCCGGGTCGGCGATCGTTTTTGCGGTCATAGCGGGCGCCGCGATGCTCCTCAAGCGCCGGGGGCGCCGAAGCGGAAAGGCGGCGGAGATTGGGTAGCGGCCACACACATCCCGCGCCGCTTCACGAGAGTTTCATAGGGCGGCTCGACGCGAGGGCAAAGATACTCGCAGTCGTACCCGCGGTGCTTTTCGTGAACGTCGTCGGGGCGGCGCACTGGCCGGCGGTGCTCGCGGTCGGCGGGATGTTCGCCGCGGCTATGGCGCTCTGCGGGAGGGGCGCCCTCCAGACGGCCAGACGCGGCCTCGTGATGCTGCCGTTCGTGGCGTTTGTGGTCTTGACGCTTCCCTTTGCAATGCCGGGCAACGAGGTCCTGGCGTTTAAGCTCGGCGCGGTAAGGCTCGCGGTGACGGACGAGGGGCTCGCGCGCGCGGGGGTGACCGCGGCGAAGGCGTGCGCGTCCCTGCTGGGGCTGCTCTTTCTCACGGGGGCCACCGAGGCGCCGGACCTCTTCAAGGGCTTGAGGTCACTCGGGATGCCGAAGGCGTTCGTGGCGGTGCTGTCGGTCATATACCGGTACGTCTTCGAGATGGGCGACGAGTTTGCACGGATGAGGCGCGCGGCGGCGGCGAGGGGCTTCGAGATGGCGACGGTCAAGGCCGTGCCGCGGATGGGGACGATGGCGGGCGCTCTGCTCGCGAGGTCGTTAGCGCGGGCCGAACGCGTGCACCAGGCGATGCTTGCGCGGGGTTTCGACGGAGAGTTGAGGGCGATATCGCGGACAAGTTTCGGGCGGAACGAGGCGGTGTTCGTTGCCGTCTTCTATGTTCTGACGGCGGCAACGGCCATGGTGACGTATGCATAAGACGATACTCGAAACCGAAAGCCTGCGATTTGCCTACCACGACGGCAGGCCGGTGCTCGACGGCGTCACGGTCTCGGTGCTTCACGGCGAATCGGTCGGGCTTGTCGGCCCGAACGGCGCGGGCAAGTCGACGCTTCTTATGCAGTTCAACGGGATCCTGAAGGGCCATGGAAAGGTGCTCGTCGACGGGATGCCCGTCGAGAAGGATAACCTCAGGGCGATCCGGCGCATCGTCGGCTGGATTTCGCAGGATTCAGGCGATCAGCTGTTCATGCCGACGCTTTTCGACGACGTCGCGTTCGGGCCCCTCAACATGGGGCTTGACGACGGCGAGGTGAAGGCGCGCGCAGAGGAGGCGCTTGCGCTGGTGGGGCTGTCGGGCCTCGGCGAGAGGTCGCCCCAGCACCTTTCGGGCGGCGAGAAGAAGGCCGCGGCGATCGCGGCGGTGCTGTCGATGCGGCCGCAGGTGATGCTTCTGGACGAGCCGACGAACGACCTCGACCACGCGGCGCGTCGGGCGCTTATCGATTTCCTGAGGCTCTTGCCGGTCACGAAGGTCATCGCAAGCCACGACCTCGAGATGATAATCGACCTCTGCCCGCGGGTGATAATGCTCGACGCCGGCAGAGTAGTCGCGGACGGCGCGTCGACGGAGGTCCTCGCCGACGAGACCCTCATGCGAAGGCACCGGCTCGAGGTGCCGACGTCGGTTGTACTTCGCAAGGAGCGCGAGCGCACCGTGACGTCCGCTCGGCGCGGTGTTGACGACGACAGAAGGCGGCAACAGTAAGACGGGTAACGCGGCGGTCGGCCACTTCTAATGCCCCCCTGCCCTCCCGAGGGGCCTGCCAGTCCAAGTCGGCGCCTGACGTTTTGAGCGCGCAAATGTGCCCCTGAAACGTCCCACCGTTGGATTCTGCAATCTCACCAGTAAGGCAATACATGTCAAGCCACGGATGAACGCGGATCAGTACGGATTGGAGGCGGCCGGAATCCGGGAACGAGAAACAGCGCCGCTGTTATCAGGAGCGCGGGTGAGCGGAGTCGTAGGCTTTCTTGAGGCGCTGGACGGTTACATGGGTGTAAATCTGGGTGGTCGAGAGGTTTTCGTGGCCGAGGAGTTCCTGGACGCTTCGCAGGTCGGCGCCGCGGTCGAGTAAGTGCGTAGCGAACGAATGCCTGAGCGTGTGAGGCGAGACGCCGGGCGGGAGCCCCGCGAGTTTGAGATACTTATCCAGGATGCGTGCGACGGAACGCTCGGTGAGGCGACGGCCGAAGCGGTTCAAAAACAGGACCTCCGCTTCGACCTCCACGAAGTCGCGGGCGGCGCGCCGCGCGGCAAGATACGCCTCGATTGCCTCGACGGCGGGGCGGCCGATGGGGACGAGGCGCTCCTTCTTGCCCTTGCCGCGGGCGCGGACCACCTCGGAGATGAGGTCCACGTCGCTCGTGTTCAAGGCCACCAGCTCGCCCACTCGCAGCCCCGCGGAGTAAAGCGTCTCGAGCATCGCGCGGTCGCGGCAGGCGAAAACGTCACAGCCAGCGGGCGCGGTCACCAGGCGCGCGGCGGCGTCTTCGGCGAGGAAGTTCGGCAGCGTCTTCGGGAGGCGCGGCGAGCGAACGGCAAGGCATGGGTTCGCGCGGACGACCCTGCGGGCGAGGAGGAACTTGAAAAAGGAACGCAGCGCCGAGAGTTTGCGCGCGGAGGTGCGCTTTTCGACGCCTTTCTCGTGAAGATGCGCGAGGAAGGCGCGGACGTCGAGTTTCGTCACGTCCGACGGGTCGCTCGAGCGGGAAGACCCCTCGAGGAAAGCCGCGAACTCGTCCAGGTCCCTGCCGTAAGCGCGCAGGGTGTGCCTGGAGAAGTTGCGCGCGGACGCGATGTACGACAGAAACGCCTGCTCAGCGTCGCGGTGAGTCATATATACCGGCCCTGCCGACGACAGGCTCCTCGACGCGGGAGCCGCCCAGCCAGTCGATTATCGAGAAGAAGTCCTCCCACGTCAAAGGCATCTCGGGGTCCTGGACGAGGTCGAGGAGGTAATCGAAGAGACTGTCGCGATCCGAGCGGCTGAAAGCTACGAGAAAGACGTGACCGCGTCCGGCGAGGGTTAGAAGGTACCTGGGATCAAGGCTATCCATAGCCGCCACCTTTCCGGCGCCGTCCCTGGCGCCACCGCGCGGTGTTCCCCCTGGTCGCTAACCGAGTTTTATCCGCCCCTGTTCTGCATTGACCTTTCCACTTGGAGTTGATCGAACATCTTCCAGACCATTTCGTAAGACACGAACCGCATGAAAAGCGGCATCGAGCGGTAGTAGCGTTCCCAGCCGAGGCCCGCCTCGCCTACCGACTGCCCCGCGGCGAACCACTCGATGTGTTTGCGCGTCGTCGCCTGTGAGGCGTCAAAGACGCCGAAGACCGCGGTGACGGGCTTGGAGGTCTCGGAGGTCGGCAGCGCGAGGGGGCGGCCGCCCTGGACGATCCTGTCGATGTCCGCGCGCCTCACGGGCGCCGTCGCGCGGCTGAAAAGGACAAGGCCGACGGACGCCGCCGGCTGGCCGTAAGGGTTGTAGTCGGTGACGATCGCGACGAAGAGGCCGTCAACGTGCATTGTGTCGGCGAGTTTCAAGCCGTCGCGCGGGAGGACGAGCCCGTACGCGTCCATGGTGTCAAGCGCCGCCCTGTCAGGAGCCACTTCGAGCCCTTCGATGGACTGAAGCTGCGTGTGCAGGGCGGTCGTAAACGCGAGGAGGTCCGCATGGTCGGTCACGGAGGCGTCGAGGGTTACGATGGCGACCTGCTTAAGGCCCGGGATGGGATTGGCGGGGTAGTCGTCGGCGGCGTAACGTTTCTTCAAGGCGCGGTCGCTCGGCGGCGAGTAGTAATGGCAGCCGGCGAGGACGAGGACCGCGAGGCAGACGGCAATCGCGGCGGCCTTCTTCATGGGTTGCCTCGCTGGAGTTTCAGGGCGCCGCTACGGGGGCGCCAGCCGCCGGCACCGCCGCCGGCGCGGCGGCCAACGGGGCGTTCGCGGCGACGCTGTAGAACGGGGGCTTGACGCTCCAGATGTTGCGGAAACCGTTTCTCTCCGAGACGAAATAGATCTTGCCGTCGCGCCTCGACCAGCAGGGCTCCCAGTCGGGCGCGCTGTCGGAAGTTATCTGAACGAGGCCCCTGCCGTTGACGCCGACGACATAGATGTCGTCGCCGCGCCAGACGCGGTCTTCGATTTTGGCCTCGGGGCTTTTGTTGACGCTGGCAAAGGCGACGAACTGGCCGTCGGGCGACCAGGACGGGTTGATGGCGGCCCAGTCAGGGGAGGCGACGATCTCGGTCTGCTCGGTGCCGTCGAGGTTCATCGTCCAGATCGAATACCAGAAGCCGTCGCGCTGGCGGGCGCGCTGGAAAAGGATTTTCCTGCCGTCGGGCGAGACCTCGGGGAACTTGCCGGGGCCAAGGTCCTTCACCTCGCCCGTCTTCAAGCTCGTTTGAATGATGCTCCAGTCGCCGGTGCGCGAGGAGAACGAACAGTACACGATGCTCTCGCCGTCGGGCGACCACGAAGGGTGAAGGTCGTCCTCGTCGTTTGAAGTCACCTGGATGGCGCTGCCGTTGATGAAGGTGTCGAGGATCCAGATGTCGTAATTGCCGTTCTTATTGGAGGCGTAAGCGATGTGTCTGCCGTCGGGGGAGAAGGCCGGCTGGATTTCGTCGAAGGGGGCGAAGGTCTTCTGGGTCACCGTCGAGCCGGTGATGGACTTGAGGTAGATGTTCCGGTCGGCCGAGTGGCGGTCGCTCGAGAAGGCGATGAGGTCGTCCGTCGGGGAAAGCGACACGTCATTGTCTCCGCCGACGCGCGTGAAGGAGACCTGGACGAGTTCGCCGTAGTCGCGCCTCTTGAAAATGGGGGTGGGAGGGGCGGTTATGTCAGCCATTATGTCGCGGCCGGCGTCGGTTGAGGCCTTGAACTTGTCGCTCTTGGCGGTAATGGCCTCCCCCGGTGAAGGGGTATCGGGCTGCGTTTGGACTTGAGTCTGAGACCGGCCCTGCGAGTCGGAGACGGCCGCTGCGGTCTTCTCGTCCGGCGGGCCGTTCTTGGAAGACGTTCGGTGCCAAGTACATCCGGCGATAACGAGCACCGGCATCGCGACGAAGGCGGCCAAAAGAATGAGACGTTTCATGGTCAGACGACCTCCTCGCAGAATACCCGCGCTTGACCAACGGGTGTAATCGGCCGTGAGGCAGGCATTCTTTAAGGAAAGTGACGCAAAGAGGTTAGATGCGTTCGTGCGTGACGCGGGACGAGAAAGCCGGCGGCGGGCACGTGCCCCCCATAATACCGGCAGTGCGTTGTCGAACGCTCCGAATGCTTCAGTCGCGCAGCGGTTTTCTCCGCTGAGGCTTCCGGGAGGGGCGGCAAACGATGCCGCGACCGGGCAGGGGCGGGGGAATTGGCTTGCCCTGAGACTTAGGCGGGAGAACGGGCATAGAGCGAGGTCGTGCTCACGTTCATGTTCCTGATGATCATCCTCGGCTCGACCGACCGGCGGGCCGCCGTGGGCTTCGCCGGAATCGCGATAGGCCTGAGCCTGACGCTCATACACCTTATAGGAATTCCCGTGACGAACCTGTCGGTCAATCCCGCGAGAAGCACCGGGCCCGCGGTCTTCGTAGGCGGGTGGGCAATCGGCCAACTCTGGCTCTTCTGGCTGGCTCCAATCGTGGGGGCAATAGCAGCCGGCATAGTGTACAGGGCCATGGCCGGAGAGCCGGAGAAATAGCGGCGCGGTTTTCGCTGCAGGCTTTTTAGTCCTGCGGACATGGGGCGCAGGGCGTTCGAGGATGCCGGTTGAGGCGCGCCGCAGGGCCGGCGACTCAAGGGTTGGTGAGACACGCGCCGGGGTCGAGGCCGCAGGCGTTGCAGCCGTGGGAGCGGCAGTCCGGGGTGAGGGCGGCGGCGAGGGCCTTTTCGCGCTCGCGCAACAGAAACGGGACGCCCACCCCGGGCGAGATGTGGCTCCACGGCAGAGGCGCGTCAGTCTGAAGGCGCCGGCAGGCGTACTCTTCGAGGTTGAGGCCGGCGGAGGCGAAGGCCTCCAGCCACTTCGAGT
>Ga0315277_10006365_pt1 | contig 15479 bp, 12 predicted proteins | sample YL17G05_15_MG_FD_203695 | JGI IMG/M metagenome (GOLD analysis project Ga0315277, IMG submission 203695) | Sediment microbial communities from Yellowstone Lake, YNP, Wyoming, USA - YL17G05_15 | ecosystem: Environmental > Aquatic > Freshwater > Lake > Sediment | place: USA: Wyoming | collected...
GCGCCGGCTCCAGCTTCTCTTCCCCGAGGCCCAGCAGACTCGCATACTGGCGCACGAAAGCCCGGTAGAAAAACGCCCCGGGAAGGCTGTCCATGTCGCCAGCCTCGATCGCCTCGAGATAGCTCAGGTTGATTCGCAACCGCTCGGCGATGTGTGCCAGTTCGAGCCCCTGCCGCAGGCGCTCCCCGCGCAGCAGCTCACCGACGGAATCCATAAGACAGAGTGGAAGACCTCGCTGACGCTATAATACTACAGTCGGTGAGCCAGTACTCAGCCAGCATGGTGTCGGTTGTCGTGGTCAACTGGAACCGGCGCCAGTTGTTGAAGGCTTGTCTGGAATCGCTGGCCCGGCAACAGAACGCCGTCTTTGAAGTCATCGTCGTCGATAACGGCTCGACGGACGACTCGATGGAAATGCTCGAACGCGATTTCCCGGAAGGCGGGCGCCTGCGGCTGAAGCTGATTCGAAACGCCGGAAACCGCGGTTTCTGCGCCGCGAACAACCAGGGTATGGCCGCCGCCGAAGGAGAGTTCGTCGCCTTGCTCAACAACGACGCCGAGGCCGATCCGAACTGGCTTGCCGCTCTGGCGAGGGCCTTCGGCGGGCGCCCGGATGTGGGCATGGCCGCGGCGAAGATTCTGGTTCATGAGGACCCGCGCCGGATCGACAAGGCGGGTCATCTCATGTATCCCGATGGCCAGAATCGCGGCCGCGGCTCGGGCGAACTCGACCAGGGCCAGTATGATCGGATGGAGGAGACGCTCTGGCCCGATGGCTGCGCCGCCATGTACCGCCACGCGATGCTGGACCAGATCGGAGGATTCGACGAGGACTTCTTCGCTTATGGCGACGACGCGGAATTGGGCCTGCGGGCGCGCATCGCGGGCTGGCGGTGCCTGTACCTGCCCGATGCGGTGGTACGGCATCACCGGGGCGCCTCGCTCGGCCTCACCTCCAGGCGCCGGCTCATGCTGATCGAGAGAAACCGCGTCCTGCTGGCCGTGAAGCTTTTCCCGTGGAGCTTGTTGTGGATGAATCCGGCCTACTTCCTGGCGCGCGTGGCGGCCGGGTTCTGGGCCGCCGTCCGAGGTCGCGGCGAGTTGCGCCGGTTCGCTGGAGCGGAAGGCAAAGCGGGGGCGGCCCTGGGGGTGATTTGGGGGGATCTGGCCGCGTTGCCGCTGATTCCCAGAATGCTCGGCAAGCGCCGCCGGATCGCGCGCATCCGAAAGCTCACGCCGGGCCAGGTGCGCCGTCTGATTCTCCAGTATCGCGTGTCTTTGCGGACGCTGATGGAGCGGGCGGTCTGATGCCGGCGACAGTGGAACCGGGTGTGGAATTCGGCCCCTGCCCGGCCTGCGACTCCAGGAACGCCCGGACCCTGTTTGAAACCACCGACCGGCTGTACCGCACCACCCGGCAGGTCTTTCGGGTGGTCGAATGCCGCCAATGCCGGTTACTGCGTCTGGATCCGTGGCCGGCTCCGGCCGAGTTGGGCCGCTACTATCCGGACAACTACTGGTTCTCCGGCGACGAAGACGCCGCCTCAAGGATGGCCGAAGCCTACCGCCGCCTGGTGCTTCGCGACCATCTCCGGTTTGTTCGGCGGGCCATCGCTTCGAGCGGCGAAAACGGGTTGGTGCTGGACGTCGGCTGCGGCGGCGGGTTGTTCCTCGGCATGATGCGCGAGCGCGGCCACCGCGTGGCGGGGCTGGATTTTTCCTGCGACGCGGCGGTGATCGCCTGGCGCGGGAAAGGCGTGCCGGTGGTCTGTGCGAGCCTGGCCCACGCGCCGTTGGCCGACAACTCCTGCGCCGCGGTGACGATGTTTCACGTCCTCGAACATCTGTACGAGCCTTGCTCCTACCTGGACGCCGCTCACCGGCTGCTCAAGCCCGGCGGCCGTCTCATCGTGCAGGCGCCCAACGCCGCCTCATGGCAGTTCTTCCTGCTGGGGGAGAACTGGACCGGACTGGATGTTCCACGGCACCTGATCGACTTCCGCGCGCGCGACCTGGAGGCGTTGCTGGACGAGTGCGGATTCGAGGTGGTGCGGACGAAACATTTTTCGCTTCGGGATAATCCGGCGGGCTTCGCGACCAGCCTTGCGCCGTGGCTCGACCCGATGGTGCGGCGTATCCGCAGGACCTGGGAGACGCCGCGCGCGCGGCTGGCCAAGAACCTGTTGTACTTCGCGCTGGTGGCGGCCTGCCTGCCGTTCACACTGATGGAGGCCTGCTGCCATGCCGGATCCACCGTCATGCTGGAGGCGCGCAAGAAACCGTCATGATCTATCGAGGCATGGCCGCGCGACTGCCGAAATTCCTGCGGGATTACGTACTGGCTTTCGAAACGCGGGTGGAGCTGGAAGTCGGGCGTTTCGCCGCCTCGCTCGAGGCCGGCGCGCGCGTATTGGACGCCGGCGCCGGCGAGTGCCGTCACGCCTCTTTCTTCGCCCGCCAACGCTACGTGAGCGCCGACCTCGGCGTCGGAGACGCGGGCTGGGACTATGGCAAACTCGACGTCGTAGCCGACCTGGCCCGCCTGCCGTTCTCCGCGGGGTCGTTCGAGGCGGGGTTGAACGTGGTCACACTCGAACACGTCAGGGAACCCCGGCGCGTGGTGGAGGAGATGGCGCGCGTGGTGAAGCCCGGGGGCCGCATCCTGCTGGTGGTCCCGCAGGAGTGGGAGATCCATCAGCCGCCGCACGACTACTACCGCTACACGCGCTACGGCCTTCGTTATCTGGTCGAGAGCGCCGGCCTGGAGGTGGAACGGATCGAGCCGGTCGGCGGTTTCTTCCGTTTGCTGGCGCGGCGGATGCTGAACGCGTTGCAGTTCTTCCCTGGCGTCTTCTTTTTTCCCGCGGCGCTGTTGTTTGCGCCGGCGGCGTTGGTCCTGCCGTGGTTGGACTATCTGGACCGGGAACGCAACTTCACGTTGGGATACATATGCTTTGCGCGAAAGCCCTTCTGAGAAAGTGTGACGAAACCGCTGGGCAAGCTAAAGCATGCCCTACGGTGGGACATGCTTTAGCTTGTCTTCTTCTGACGCTTCTGGCTGCCGGCGCGGCGATGGCCGCCGATTTCAGCGGGACGTCCGCGCTCGAGTACACGCGCCGCGTGGTGGCATTCGGGCCGCGGCCGCCGGGTTCGCCGGTGATCCGAAAGTTGCAGGCTTACATCCTCGCCGAGGCGCGGGCGCGTGGCGCCGCAGTGGAAGAAGACGGTTTCACTGTGCAAACACCGATCGGATCCATTGCCATGAAGAACCTGATTGCGCGCTTTCCGGGAACCTCCGGACGGGCGGTCGTAATCACCGGGCACTACGACACCAAGCGCATGCCGGAGATCCGTTTTGTCGGCGCCAACGACGGCGGCGCCTCGACCGGCTTCCTGCTCGAGATGGCGCGCGCGCTGGCCGGGCGCAAGCTGACGGACAGTGTCTGGCTGGTCTGGTTCGACGGCGAAGAGGCCTTCGGCGAATGGTCGGCGACCGATGGAATCTACGGCAGCCGTCATCTGGCCGCCCGCTGGGCGCGCGACGGAACGCTTAAGCGCGTCAAGGCGCTGATCAATGTCGACATGATCGGGGACCGGGACCTGGGCATTCTTCAGGAGTGGAACTCGGCCGCCGGGCTGCGGAAAATGGTCTGGCAGGCCGCCGCCGATCTCGGCTTCCAGCGGCATTTTCTCGACAGCCCCGCCGCGGTCGAAGACGATCACATCCCCTTCTTGCGCCAGGGTGTGCAGGCGTTGGACCTGATCGACTTCGACTATCCGCCTTGGCACACCGCCGGCGACACGATGGACAAGCTTAGCTTAAACAGTTTTAATGTCGTGGGTCAGGTAGTCATGGAAACGCTGCGGCGCCTCGAACGTCTTCCATAACGTGGGACAATATATAGCTTGCCGGTAGCTCGCGGGCAGCCGGTGGAATTCAGTTCAGAGGAGAATCAAATGCGCTTCTTGAAATATGTCCTTCCGGTAGCGATTTTCGCGGCCGGCCTGGTGTTCACCACGACCACTGGCTTTGCCACCATGGAGTTCTCCAAGAAGGAGAAGAAGGGCTGCGTTCACTGCCACGTGAAGGCCGGCCAGAAGGACCTGAACGAGGCGGGCAAGTATTACAAGCAGAAGAAGTCCTTCGAAGGCTACAAAGAAAAAAAGTAGGGTTCCTGCCAGTGGCACGGCCTTTAGGCCGTGAAGTGGTACTGCCTTCAGGTCGTGCCCTAGCCTGCCACGGGGTTCGCAATCGCCGGGTTAAGCCTGTACTTCGGTCCCGTTCCGGCCCGGCCCAGTTGCCTGTCCAGTGCGGTGAAGGCTTGCTCAGCACAGGGGTAGAGTCGAGGATGGGCGCGGGTACTGACGCAGAAGGCCGCCCCGTTTCCCATCCCCGCTCATCAAACCGGATGTGCCCATTTCGAGCATCCGGCTTTCCGACCGGCTTCGTCGCAGGCTCACGCACGCGCGCACTGCGGCCCCGTGAGGCGGAGCACGCCTAAGGGACCGTACACCTGTTCCCGTGAGAACTGCCGGGTGCCTTGCGAGGACACCTTGTGTCGCCTCTCGTTCTTCGCCTTTCGATACAGCTTGATCTGCAGGTCCCGGATGCTGTCCGGCGTTGCCAGGCTCATCGCCAATCACCGCTCCTTTCCTCCTTCCCAAGCACACCAGAAGTGAGGGCCCTTCCCCCACTGGTAATCTGCTCCTTTGGGGCACAGCCTGAAGGCCGTGCTACTTACTTCATCGCCTGGCGGCGGAAGTACGGGATCCAGACGCGCATGGCCGCCGGGCCGCGGTTGGAAAACGCGTAGTAGGGGATCAGCACCAGGTCAACCGGCTTGCCGGGCTTGCGCTCAGCGCGGTCGAGCGTCTGGTACAGCGGCAGCTCGCTGAATGGTCGCGCGGGCGCCGCGCCGCGGTGCTTGATCACGGTAACACCGCCCAGCAGGTCCTGGCGAAACTCGGAAGTGAAGTCCTTGGCCGCGCCGCCGCTCAGCACGAACGAGGTTTCGAGCACCGGCGCACCGTCCCGCTGGTCCGTCTGCTCCAGGCAATAAACCAGCGGCCCGCGGGTCACCGCCACGCGACCCTGATTATCCGCCACGTGCGGGTGCGAAGCGATCAGGCGCGGCGGCATGCCGAACGTGATGTGCACGATATCGCCCGGCTTCCAGCGCCGGCGGATCGCCATGTACTCGCCCGCCTTCGGCTCGGCCGCGGCCAGGGCGTCGTTCACCAGCACCTCGGTCTTTTCCGACCACCCCGGAATGCGCAGGAAAAGAGCGAAGTCGGCGGCGCGCTCGGGATTCACGGCCAGGTCCACAACGCCCTCCCACGGATAGCGCGTGGTGACTTTCAGCTTCAGCCGGTCGCCGTTTTCGAGTTTCCAGTCCAGATCGTTGTTGTCGTACAAATGCACGTACAGGCCTTCGCCGCTGGTGGAATAAAAGTAGCCTGGCAGCATGGCGAAGGTGCGCTCGAGGTTCGGCGGGCAGCAGGTGGTCGAGTACCACGGGTTGCGGATCCTGTCCTCGGGGCTGCCCGAAAGCTCCAGCGGGTTGCGGTAGCAGTACAGCGTGCCTTCCAGCGACATGCCCGAGTTGACCGAGTTGTAGAGCGCCTGTTCGAACACGTCGGCGAAGCGAGCCTCGCCGGTGGCGGCCAACATGCGCCAGTTGAACATCATGTTGGCGATGGCGGCGCAGCTTTCCGTGTAAGCCCTGGCGTTGGGCAACTCGTACGGGTCGCCGAACGCCTCGCCCGCCGAGCGCGAGCCGATCCCGCCGGTGATGTACATCTTGCGACCGGTCATGTCGGCCCACAGCCGTTCGAGCGTCTTTCCGTAGGACGGGTCGCCGGTCTCGATGAAGTAATCGGCTGCGCCCGAGCAAGCATACCCGGCGCGCACCGCATGGCCTTCGATGATCTTCCGGTCGGTGAACGGCCTGCCGCTGAACATATAGACAAGCTGCTGGCCGGTCAGGTTCAGCCGTTCGCCGTCGCCGTACAGAATGTAACCCGCCAGGTTCAGGTAGCGCTTGTCGCCGGTGGTGCGGCACAGCTCGGTCAGCGCGAGCTCGATCTCCGGATGCCCTGCCAGCAGGGGGCGCTTGGTGGGGCCAAAGTCCTTCAGCAGGTACTCGACGAACTTGACACCGCCATCCAGCAGCTTTCGCTCTCCCGTGGCGCGATAGTAGGCGATGGCGGCCTGCAACATGTGCCCCAGGCAGTACAGCTCGTGCCCGCGGTGCATCTCGGTAAAGCGTTTCTCCTTGAGGTCGTCCTGATAGTAAGTGTTGAGATACCCGGACGGCTCCTGCGCGGCCAGGATCTCGCTTGTCAGGCGGTCGAAGGCGGCCTTCAGTTCCGGCCGGTCCTCGCTTTGAAGCACGTAGGCCACGGCTTCCATCCACTTGTAGATGTCCGAGTCGGTGTACAGCGGACCCTTGCGCTCCGCCTTCTTGCCGCCCGACAAGCGCCGGAAGTTGTCCATCACGCCGTGTTCCTCGAGCAACTGGAGCATCGTGGGAATGCTCTTTTCGACATTGGTTTTGCGGCGCGCGGCCCAGAAGCCGTCGTTGATGCGGACGGCCGAGACGGGAACATTCCGCAGCTTGGCGTGGGGCGATTTCGTCAGGTCCAGAATGACCTTTTCCGGAGTCGCGGCCGGAAGAATCAGGCCCAGGGACAGGCACAGCAGGAGCTTCGCGTTCATAGCCTTTCGTAGAAAGCCTACCTCTTTTCGTCCTGCAATGGTTTCCGGGCCGGATCTTCCGAGTCGATCAACCAGTCGATCATCGCAGATTCCATTTCATGCCGCGCTTCCCGGCCGGGACGCGCGCCAGCCGCCATGGTGAGCAGTTCGCCGCGCGTGGGCCGCATGGCGGCGGCTCACGTCCTGCCGTAGTGGCGGTCCGTCAACAGCCGCGCCTGAATCGGCCCCAGACGGCCGACCAGCGTATCGTAAAAGTCGGCCCGCGAATTCTCTTTGACCAGCCTCTTGAGCACCTCGTCCTGACGCTGGAACGCGGCGTACGTCACGGCGTCCGGATCGAGCAGCGACGTCAGGTGGCCGTGCAGTTCTTTTTGCAGGCTGGCGTGTTTCTTGTCGCGGGCCAGGTTCACGAACTCGCCGCCCTCCTTCATGTTGAACAGCAGCGGCTCGCCGCCCGTGAAGTAGAGGTACTTCCAATCGCCCTTGCGGATCATGAACGAGCCGGTGCAGTTGCCCTCCGAGTGCGATTCGCTGAAGGCGAAGCCGGGATGGCTTCCCACCTGACCGCCCGCCACGGGTGCCAGCGAGTGCCCGCGCAGTCCCTTAGCGACACCCACGCCGGACAGGTCGAGCATCGTGGCGACGAGGTCGACATGCGACACCGGCGTATCGATCAATTTGCCCTTGGGCAACCCGGCGCCGGAGAGAATCATGGGCACGCGATTCGCGTTGTCGAGCAGACAGTTCTTGAGCCACAGTCCGTGCTCGCCCAGCATCTCGCCGTGGTCGCTGGTGTAGACGATCAGCGTGTTGTCGCGCTGTCCGGTGCGATCGAGTTCGGCCAGGATGCTGCCAATCTGCTCGTCGAGTTCCGTGACGAGCCCGAAATAGGCGGCGCGGGCTCGGCGCACGCGCTCGGCCGGAATCGGGACCTGGATGTTCTTGAAGTTCGCCAGCGTCTGGAACATCAGGTGGCGCTTCTCCAGATACCCTTCCGGCCACTTCGGCAGCGGCATCTTCGCGGGCGGATAGATCTGCTCGTACTTCGAGTGCGCGACGAACTTCGGGTGCGGCTTCGACAACCCGACGTACATGCACCAGGACTGCTGGCTCTTGGGGACCTCTTCCTTCAAGAAGCGGATGGCGCGGCCGGTCTTGTCCAGGTCCGGCGGCTCGCGGTCCTCAAACGATCCATCGGCGTTCTCGCGCTCTTTGGGACGGAAGCAGGTGGGCATGCGGAACAGCGAAGTGATATCCGGGTCGGTCCAGTGGCCGTGCGAGGTCCGCTCTTCGCGGAATCCGAGGTCCTTACCTTTGCACAGGTCGAGCTTGCCGGTGGCCCAGCACTGGTAGCCGGCATCTTTCAGCCGGTTGCCCCAGGTGGGCACGCGCCCGTCGAACGGCGTGCTGTTGCAGTAGGAGCCGACGTCGGAGGCGTACATGCCGGTCATGAAACTGGCGCGCCCCGGCACGCACACCGGGTTGCCCGAGTAGGCGTTTCGGAAGCTCACGCCGGAGGCCGCCAAACGGTCCAGGTTGGGCGTCTTCACGATCGGATGGCCGTTGACGCCCACCGCGGCGCTGGTGTGCTGGTCGGAGCAGATGAAGAGAATGTTCGGCTTCCGGGCGGCGGCGGACAATCCCGCGCCGGCCAGTGTGGAACCGGCGGCGGCGATCAAAGAACGACGAGTGATATCGGGCATAAGAAAACACTATCCCGCGTGCGGCCGCGGGAAACAAGTCGCTCCAGGCGCCCGGGGCGACATCGGCGGAACTCCCGGCGCCCGCGCCCCGTATTCTGTTGAGATGGCACTGGCACAGGAATTCCGCTTCGCCGCGCGCATGCTCGCCAAGAACAAGGGCTGGACCGCTGTCGCCGTCCTCGCGCTGGCCCTCGGACTGGGCGCCAACATCGCGATCTACTCCGTAGTCGGCCTGATGGTCTGGACGCCGCTGCCCTACCCTCATCCCGAGCAACTGGTCTTCATTCCGCAGACCAACGTTCAACGGGGATTCAGCCGGGCGGGGGTCAGTCTGCGCGACACCCGGGATTGGGCCTCCGGCTCGACCATCGCCTCGATGGCCGCGTACGAGTCGCGTCCGGTAGCCATCAGCGGCCAGGGTGAGCCGCAGCACCTTCCGGCCATGCAGGTCACCCCCGAGTTCTTCCCGACGCTCGGCGTCATGCCCGCCCTCGGACGCGCCTTCACCGCCTCCGAATCCCCCGAGACCGAATCCCGCGTGGCCATCATCTCGCACGAGTTGTGGCAGGGCATGTATCGCGGCGATCCGGCCGTCCTGGGCCGCGACATCCGCCTGGACGGCCGCAACTATTCCATCGTCGGCGTCATGCCGGAAGGCTTTCAGTACCTCTATCGGCCCATGGATGTCTGGCTCCCTCTCTCGCTCGAGCAGAGCCAGCGGGAACGCGGGTCGCGTGGTCTCAACAACGTCGCCCGCCTCAAGCCCGGCGTCGCTGTCGCCCAAGCCACCGCGGAAGTGCGCTCGATCTCCGAGCGCATTGAACAAGAGGACCCCAAGTCAAGCCAGGGCTGGCGCGGCGCTGTGCGCCCCCTGACCGACCGGATCATCCCCAGCAGCGCCCGCGCCGCCGCGGGCACGATGTTCGGCGCCATGGGCATGGTCCTGCTGATCGCGTGCGCCAACGTCGCCAGCCTGCTGCTCGCGCGCGGCGCCCAGCGCCGCCGCGAATTCGCCCTCCGCGCGTCGCTCGGCGCCAGCCGGGGCTCGCTCATCCGCCTCCAACTCGTCGAAAGTCTTCTGCTCTCCGTGCTCGGCGGCGCGGTTGGTGTGCTCGCGGCGGTCTGGACCGTCCCACTGCTCAAGAGGATGGCGCCGCCCGACATGACCCTCTTGCAGTCCGCGCGCGTGGACTGGAATGCTCTCGCCTTCGGCCTGGGGCTCTCCCTGCTCACCGGAATCGTCTTTGGCGTCATTCCCGCCTGGCTGCTCACCAGGGGCGATCTCGCTCCCCGGCTTCAGGAAGCCAGCCGCGGCTCGACCGGCGGGCGCCACATGATCCTGAAGTCGCTGGTTGCCGGCGAAATGGCTCTCGCCCTGGTGCTGGTAGCCGCCAGCACCCTCATGATCCGCAGCCTGATCCACCAGTTTTCGAGGGACCCCGGCTTCGACAGGACCAACCTGATGACCGCCCAGGTCTTGCTCTCCACCACCAGACACCCCGAGAGAACACAGGTGGTGGACTTCTACTCGCGCACCCTCGACAACCTCCGGCATGACGGCAGCATTCACTCCGCCGCCTTCGTTCAAACCATTCCCCTGGGCGGCGCCAACAACTACAGCGGCGTCCGCGTCGAGGGCGAAACGGACGCGAAGCAGGAGCAGGTCGCCGGCGACATGATCGTCAGTCCGGGCTACTTCCAGACGATGCGTATTCCCCTACTGGCCGGGCGCGACTTCACCGACGCCGACAACGCCGACGCGCAGCAAGTCGCGATCGTCAACGAAACCTTCCTGAAGCGCTACTGGCCCAAGACGTCGAATCCCGCCGGCCGGCGCGTCAGGATGGGCGGGGAACAGGCGCCCTGGCTCACCGTGGTCGGCCTGGCCCGCGACGTGAGTCGCAGAAACCCGGCCGATCCGCCACGACCCGAGGTCTACCGGCCGCACCGGCAGACCGCGACCCGCAACATGATACTGATCGCGCGCGGCCGCGGAGGGGCCGAGACCGCAGTCGGCGCTCTCCGCTCAGCGGTTGGGCAGGTCGATCGGGAGCAGCCCTTGTTCCGAATGCAGTCGGTCGAAGCGCTTCTGTTCAACCGGAGCGCCGGCGAACGCGCAACCACCGAGGTGCTCGGTTTGCTCGCGGCCGTCGCTTTGGCACTGGCGGCCGTCGGCGCCTATGGCGTAATGGCCTACACCGCGGCCCAGCGCATGCGCGAGATCGGCATTCGGCTGGCGCTCGGCGCCACCCAACGGGATGTGTTCCGCATGGTGCTCGGCGGAGGCTTCCTGCTCGCCGCCATCGGAGTGGCTATCGGATTACCCGCCGCCTACGGCGTGACGCCGCTGCTGCGCGCCGTCGACGACACCCTGGATGCCGGCGACGGCCTGACCTACACTGGGGTTGCCCTGGTCTTGTTCGCGGTCGCCCTCGGCGCCTCCGCCATCCCGGCCTGGCGCGCCATGCGCGTCGACCCGGCCATCGTCCTTCGCAACGAATAGCCAGTCGCGGGGGCGGGCGCCCGGCCGGGCGCGTCGCCGGGCCGAGCATAGGCGTCAAATTATCCCACCGGCCTGGATGATTCCGAGTCGCTACTCTGGCGCGCGCATCGCAACTGTCCGGCTCGATGGACCGGAATCAATACGACACTCAACGCCCCGACGCATACGGGAAGGGCATGTTTGCCGCCATCGCGCCGCCTCCGGATTGTCCGCCCAAGGTGAGACACTCGCAGAAGGTGGATTTGGTGAAGGATAGCATCGTTGTGCTCGCGCGGGATGAGGTCACAGCCCGATGCAATTGTGCGACCGACACCCGGAAGAAGTTCCTTCACCGCTGTTGCGAGCAGACCAAGACAAGGCCCACATAGCGGCGAACGTGTCTTCGCGTTCAAAAGTAATGGGGAAGAACGGGCCCGCGCGTACGCGGAAAGCTTGGACCCAAGGCAGCCAGCGCGGTAGCATGTACAGAAGCCATGCCATACATCGATCGTCGAGTCTTCCTTGCCGCCAACGTCGCCGCCGCGGCCACCGCGAATGATCTCTTCGCCGCTCCTGGCCGCTCCAGCAGGATTGACGACACGCTGCGTTCGGGCATTGCCCGCCGCAAGATTCCTGCCGTGGTGGGGATGGCTGCCAGCAAGAACAAGACACTCTACGCCGGCGCATTCGGCAACCGCGATTCCTCCGGAGTTCCGGTCCGCGTCGACAGCATTTTCGCGATTGCATCCATGACGAAGGCGATCACCACCGTCGCCGCGCTACAGTTGGTGGAACAGGGGAAGGTGGACCTCGACGAGCCGGTTGCCAGGCGCCTTCCACAACTCGCCAGTCCCGACGTTCTGGAGGGATTCGACGCCAACGGCAAGCCGTCGGTGCGCCCCGCCACGACACCGGTAACGTTGCGCCATTTGCTGACCCACACCTCCGGCCTCTGTTATGACACCTGGGATGGAGACATGTTCCGCTACATGTCGCAGAAGCCCGCGCCAGAGCCGGCCAAGCCCGGCCCGCTGATGTTCGAGCCGGGAAAGCGCTGGCAGTACGGGCAGGGATTAGATTGGGCCGGACGCCTGGTGGAGGCCATCAGTGGAGCCACGCTGGAGGATTACTTCCAGCAGAAGATCTTCCGGCCATTGGGAATGGCGGACACCAGCTACATCCTTCCGGCGGCGAAGTTCGACCGATTGGTGAGCAGGCACCGCCGTCAGGCCAACGGCGATCTGCAACAGGACGAGCGCAAGTTGCCCGCTCCCCCGAAGACATTCAATGGCGGCGGCGGCCTGTACTCCACCGCAAGCGACTATGTGCGATTCATGCAGACGATCCTCAACCACGGCGGGGGGCCAAACAACGCGCGCATCCTCCAACCGAAGACGGTGCAGAGTATGGTGGCGAATCAGATCGGAAAGCTGACCGCAGGCAAGATGAAGAGCTTCATCCCCAACATGTCGAGCGACGTCGACATGCAGCCAGGTTACACCGAAAAATGGGGGCTGGGTTTTTTGATCAATACGGCGCCCTACGCAGGCGGCCGCTCGGCGGGAAGCCTGGCTTGGGCGGGGATCAACAACACCTATTATTGGATCGACCTCAAGCGCCAGCGGTGCGTAGTGATCCTGATGCAGTACCTCCCCTTTGTCGATAAGGAAGCGATTGGGCTGTTGGACGAGTTCGAGCGGGTGGTTTACAGCAACCTATGAGGCTGGAACCCGGCTCATAAGCCCCTCGGACGGATTCATGGAGTTGACTTGGGCCATCCGTTCGGGCTCTTTCCGAGCGCCTCGTCGTCCGAGCACAGCGCCGAACTGAAACCGCCGGTCACATTAACGGTTTGGGGACTGCGCGACCCAGTGGCCGCCGGTTGAGCTGAAAAGCCTCGGCTTGGGTCGCCGCTACAAGACGGCCCACCCCAAGCCCTGCGATGGCCGCGGGATTCCAGATCAGTGATTATCGGAGCGCCGGGTCCGGTAATTGGCGATAAAATCCTCACATGCCAGGGGCGGCGAGCCGTGATCAGGTGGAAATCGACGAGCGGTTCGAATAGAATGGGGTCCGGACCTAGGTTTGCCTTATGCGCGGGGGCGACATCTCGCACTATCACGTCCTTGAGAAACTCGGCGAGGGCGCCATGGGGGAGGTGTACCGGGCCGAGGACACCCGCCTGAAGCGGACGGTGGCCCTGAAGTTCCTGGCCGCCGACATGGTGGCGGACGCCTCCCTGCGGCAGCGCTTCCTCCACGAGGCCCAGGCCGCGGCGGCGCTCGACCATTCGAGCATCTGCACGGTTTACGAAATCGACGAGCGGGACGGCGAAATCTTCCTGGCCATGGCCTTCATCGACGGCCCCACCTTGCAGAAGAAGATCGAACAGCGCCCCCTGAAGCTGGAGGAGGCCGTCGAGATCGCCATCCAGACCGGCGAGGGGCTGGAAGCGGCGCACGACCGCGGCATCGTTCACCGCGACATCAAGAGCTCGAACATTCTCCTGACATCCAGAGGGCAGGCCAAGATCACCGACTTCGGGCTGGCCATGCTGGGCGACCGGACGCGGCTGACGCAGGCCGGCGCGCTCGTGGGCACGCCGGCGTACATGTCGCCGGAGCAGGCGCGGGGCGAGGCTGCCGACGCGCGCAGCGACATCTGGTCGCTGGGCGTGGTGCTGTACGAGATGGTGAGCGGCAGGTTGCCATTCGGCGGGAACACGGCGCCGGCTGCCATCTTCGCGATCCTCCAAAGGGAACCGGAGCCGCTGACGGCGCTGCGCAGCGGGATACCGGTGGAGATGGACCGCATCGTGGCCAAGGCGCTGGCCAAGATTCCCGCGGAGCGCTACCAGCACGCGGCCGACATCCTGGTGGACCTGCGTTCGGTGAAGAAACTGCTGGAGTCGCGCCCGCGGACGGGTACGGCGGATCGGGAGGAGGAGGCGCGCGACTCGGCCGGCCGCAAGGCCGGTTCGCCGGCGATTGCCGTGTTGGCCTTCACCGACATGAGCCCGGCGCATGACCAGGAATACTTCTGCGACGGCATCGCCGAAGAGATCCTGAACGGGCTCGCGAAAATCGAGGGACTCCACGTAGCCTCGCGCACCTCCGCGTTTCGCTACAAGGGACAGGCGATCGACATCGGGGACATCGGCCGGCAGCTCAAGGTCGACACCCTGCTCGAAGGCAGTGTCCGCAAATCCGGAAATCGGCTCAGAATCACAGCCCAGCTCATCAGTGTGGCGGACGGATTTCATCTCTGGTCGGAACGGTACGACAGAACCGTCGAGGATATTTTCGCGATCCAGGACGAGATCTCCGAGGCCATCGTCGGCACGCTGAAAGTCACACTCCAGCCGCGAGCGGAGGACGTCCCGCGACGGCGCGCTCGAAACGCCACAGCATACAATAGCTACCTCAAGGGCCGGTACTGCTGGAACCGGCGGAGCCCCGACTCGCTGAAGGCGGCCATCGAGCACTTCCAGGAAGCTCTGGCCGAGGATCCCGGATATGCCGCGGCATACGCGGGGCTCGCCGATTCTTTCGTACTGCTGGGAATGCAGACGTACGTGCCGCCCAGGGAAAGCATGCCGCGGGCGCTGGCCGCCGCGCGCCGTGCGCTCGAGCTTGACGCTTCCCTGGCGGAGGCACACGTTTCACTGGCCGGCGCCCTCGCGATGTACGAATGGGATTGGAATGGCGCGCTTGCTCATCTCGAACAGGCCATGAAGCTCAATGCGGGGTACGCCACGGCCTATCACTGGTACGGTTTCGCCGTTTGCGTGCCTCGCGGCCGGGGGGACGACTCGATTCGCGCTCTGCGGAGAGCCCAGGATCTGGATCCACTTTCTCTCCCCATAGGCGCGGACTTAGGGTTTGTGCTGCTGTCTGTGCGCCGGTATCAGGAAGTAATCGAACAGTGCCGGCGCGTCCTCGACCTCGATTCCACCTTCTTCCGTCCCTATCTGTACCTGGGCCGCGTCTATACCCAACTGGCGCGCTGGGACGACGCCTTCCAGGCGCTGGGCAAGGCCCGCGAGTTGTCGCAATGGGATACGCGCGTCGAGGCGGCGCTCGGGTTCGCCTACGCCAGGTCCGGGCAGCACGCCGAGGCCGTGCGGATTATCGATTGGCTGAAAACGACGGCGGAGACCAGATTCGTCAGCCCGTGCGAAACCGCGATTATTGCCGCGGGGCTGGGCGATACGGAGATGGCCTTCGAATGGCTTGATCGCTCTTTGCTCGACCGCAGCGGGTGGCATATATTCTTGAAGGTCGATCCGTATTTTGATTCGCTTCGCGGCGATCCGCGATATTTTCAGTTTCTGAATCGCATGGGTTTGGGCGAGCCTTGATTGCGCGCAGGAGCGTGGTTCGCCGCCAAAGGAAAGGACATCATGATACTGGTAATCGGTGCAACAGGCTTGTTGGGCATGGAAATCTGCCGCGCCTTGAAACAACGCGGCAAGGAAGTTCGGGCGCTGGTACGGTCTGCCGCCTCGGAGAAAGCCGCACAACTGGCCTCCGAGGGCATGACACTCGCGGTCGGGGATTTGAAGGACCCCGAATCG
>Ga0315277_10006367_pt1 | contig 15477 bp, 9 predicted proteins | sample YL17G05_15_MG_FD_203695 | JGI IMG/M metagenome (GOLD analysis project Ga0315277, IMG submission 203695) | Sediment microbial communities from Yellowstone Lake, YNP, Wyoming, USA - YL17G05_15 | ecosystem: Environmental > Aquatic > Freshwater > Lake > Sediment | place: USA: Wyoming | collected...
TGCCACAGCACCCACGAGCAGGCTCGCCAGCACCCCGATGACCGCGATGATGCCAACGATCACGTACACGCGACTTCGGTCCTTCATAGTACATTCCTCCTGCCTGATACTTTACCAACCAGTATAGCGCAGGAACGTTAAAGGCAAATTAAAGCAACCTTAAGAACGGTTTAGAACGAGGCGGTGGCCGCTCAATGCCCCCTGAACTGGTAGGCCCGCCCTTTCCACACCGTGCCCGCCCCAAACAGACAGCACCAGATGGAATGGAGGCAGAACCCAATTGCCATCAAGATCGTCAGACCAAGGAGCAGCGCATACCGTCTGGGGATCAGAAACCGCCCGTCAATGAACCACATGGCAATCCAGGTGAGGATAATCTGGGTCAGCGGCAGCGAGAAGTGCGCTAGGTCGCCCAGGCCTTGCCTCCAAGCCTGGTATACGAAGGCATAAGGCCCCAAAAACAGCACAGCGAACGCCACCAGCATCAACGCCATCCCCGTCAGGGAATAGTCAAAGACCGCGAAGGTGCTCTTCGTCAGCCCGCGCCACACTTCCTGGAACCCGGAATAGAACTCCACGCGCAGTGTCTCCACCCCGTCGGCCAGAGCGATCCGCCCCCCGGCCCGCTTCACACAGCGGGCGATGAAGATGTCCTCGGCAATGTCGCTCCGCACCGCCTCGTGCCCGCCAAAGCGATCGTAGACTTCGCGGCGGAACAGCATGAACGGGCCGATAGCCGCCGACAGTCCAGGCAGACGGGTTTTCGTGAACAGGGGGTGAGGCGCGCACCCAACGAATATGAATGGAACCACCGACATGATCACCTGTTCCCAGAAGCCCTTTAGAGCCATATCCGGGATAAGGCTGACCAGGTCCAGACCCTGCCCGTGGGCTGCGGACAGCGCCGCCGAAATGGAATTGGGGCTGTGGCGGGTGTCCGCGTCCGCAAACAGGAGCCAGTCGCCGCGCGCTTCCTTGGAGAGTTGCTGGCAGGCCCACGTCTTGCCGTGCCATCCCGGCGGCAGCGGCTGGCCCATCACCAGGCGCACGCGCTCGTGCAAAGCCGCCACCTCGCGCACAATCTCCGGCGTGGCATCCGATGAATCGTCGTCCAGGACGATAATCTCTACATTTGGATAGTCCTGCGCGGTCAGCAACTCCAGGCAGGCGCGGATGTTGCGGGCCTCGTTGCGGGCCGGAACCAGCACTGAAACCAGCGGCAGGGACGCGGGCAGATTGTAGCCGGACGGTAGCCTGGGCATGGTGCGCAGGTTATACAGCGTGGTGAGGAGAACGTATAGCATTGCCGCAACGACGAACAACTGGTAGTAAAGGAGCATTGCCCGCCTCCAATCACTGTCCGGGGTTCTGGTCGTGCTTCTGACGGACGTGGTTCAAGCCTTCAACCCAGCCGCTCTTGGCGCGGATGGCCCGCTCGTGCGGCAGGTCAATCACTTTCTTGATGCCCGACATCCCCAGGAGGAAGACGATAAAGAGAAAACCTTGCAGGTTGTTGCCCTCCAAAAAGGTCAGGAAGGGCAAGGCCGTCCCGCATACCGCAAACGCGAGGTTGAAATCGGGAATCAGCGCCCGCGCCACGATGTAGATTGCCAGCGCCCCAAGCGAGGAATACGGCCACATCTGTAGGAGGAATCCGCTTGCGGGCCCCATCCCCTTGCCGCCGCGCCACCTCAGCCAGACCGGGAACCCGTGCCCCAGCATCATAGCGAATCCGGTCAGGTAGAGGATCATGTCGCCCGAACCGAAGTGGCGGCCCACCCAGTAGGCCGCGGCTCCCTTGCTCACGTCAAGGAGCATTGCGAGGAAACCTGGCCCGCGCCCCGCCACGTACATGACGTTGCGCGCGCCGACATTTCCCTCCCCCTCATACCGTATGTCTTTGCCCTTGACTGCTTTCGTCACCAGGAAGGCGAAGGGTATGGAACCCAGCAAGTACCCCGCAAGAACCACTGCGATGTCTTTGAGCATTGCACCCTCCTCGCACGGAATCCGATTGTGCGGCCGGTTTGCTTAGACTGTCTCACAACAGGCGGTTCGGGCTCCCACGCCCGGTATCCGGCGGCATGGGAGCCGCATCTGCCAGGCTCGGGGATACTCTCTTATCGTCTTGCGTTCTGGTCGGGCTTGCGATGGATGCCGCGCGGCCCCTCCACCCAGCCGCTCCTCGCGCTGGTGGACCGCTCGTAGGGCAGGTCTATCAACCGCTTCAGACCCGCCATTCCCAGGAAGAAGACGATGAACAGCACGCCTTTGAGGCTGTTACCTTCCACGAATGAGAGGACAAACATGGTGCCGGCGCCCGCCGCCACAGCCCCGTCAAACACGGGCAGGAGCGCCTGCGCCAGCAGGAAGACGGCCAGCCCCGCCAGCACGGAGTACGGCCACATCTGCGAGAGGAATCCAACCGCCGCCGCAAGTCCTTTGCCGCCGCGCCACCGCAGCCAGAGGGGAAACCCGTGTCCCAGCATCATCGCAAATCCCGTCAGGTAGAGAACCAGTTCGCCGGAACCAAAGCGTTGTCCTACCCAGTAGGCCGCCGCCCCCTTGCTCCCATCCAGCAGAAACACCAGCAGGCCCGGCACGCGCCCGGCCGTGCGCATGGCGTTCCGCGCTCCTACATTTCCTTCGCCCTCAGCGCGCAAATCCTTGCCTGTCACTGCTCTCGTGACCAGGTAGGCAAAGGGGATGGAACCCAAGAGGTAGCCCGCGAAGATGACCGCAGCATCCGTCCACATGACGCACCTCCTTACGCGAGGCTAGTTCCGTTTGATACAACAACACCGCCGCCAACAAGAAGTGTCGGCATCATCGCCGCGCGTAGGGGCGAAGCATTCCCAGACAAGTGGCTGCTATTGAGGGTCTCCCCATTGCGAGACGCTCCGCTTGTGAGAGTGTCCGCCAGGAATGCTTCGCCTCCACCACAACCACAGGCCAATGACTTTCGTGTGCACATTGCAAAATCTCGCAGCGTGGGTTATAATATGTCTACCAACATCACGCTCTGCGGCGATACCTGCAGAGACGTGCTCACCTGGCATCCGAGTATCGGTGCCCAAGCCAGTCAAGGAGTCAGGAGCCGATGAAAGGACTGCGCCGTTCTGCATACTGGGGACTGCTGATTGGAATCACTCTGCTGCTCTGGGCCGCCCCAGTCTTGTCTCAGCCGGTTGCGGCGTTGCAGGATACTGCAACCCCCACGCCCACCGAAACGCCCACCGAAACGCCGACCAGCACTCCAACCAGCACTTCAACCGAAACGCCCACGAGCACCGGCACGTCCACCCCAGAGCCGACGCACACTCCAACCAGCACTCCAACCGAAACGCCCACGAGCATCGGCACGCCCACCCCAGAGCCGACGCACACTCCGACCCGCACCGCTACCAGAACGGCCACACCAGGTCCTTCTCAAACGGCGACCAGAACTGTGTCTGCGACGCGCACGCTCACAGCATCTCGCACCCCAACGCCCCAGGGACTTCCCGACCTGGTTGTCACGTTGATGCGCACAGATCCGGCACTGCCCGTCCTCAACGAGCCGCTGACAGTCATCGTCAACGTCACCAATCGCGGCGCAGCCAAGTCCAACGCCATCTCCTGGGTGGCTCTGTACAAGGATTCGGAGACCTCTCCTCTGCTGCAGATGCCCATCCGGCCTGTGGAGGTGAACGCCACCCAGATTGTCTCCTTCACCATGACATTTGCATCGCCAGACCAGCCGGGCTACCACTACCTGTTTGTCAAAGCCGATTCCACCAGCGTGATAACCGAATCCAACGAGGACAACAATCGCGAATTCTTGTACGTGCGGGTGCAGCCGCCGCCGACGGTCACACCCACCCCAACCCAAACGTATACGCCGACGCGAACCTTCACGCCGACCGATACGCCCACAGTGACGCGGACGTCCACGCCCAGTCCGACCGCGACGCCCACTCGCACGCCCACCTTCCCGGCCACGCCGACGCTCCTCTTTGAGTCGTCGCCAACTCCGCCGTTTGAACTCCCCACGGAGGAGCCCACCGAGACGCCGACCCCGTTTGTCATTCAGACGCCCACGCGGACGCCGCTGCCTCCAACACCACATCCGACGGTGCGGCCTACCGCCACGCCGACCCCAGCGGCTGCTGGCGGCGGCAAGTGGGGTGTCATTTCCGTGGTAATTGGCGTGTTCCTGGGACTGCTTCTCATCGGCGGGGGCATCCTGGCCCTGTCGCCCAAACTGAAAAACATGGGCGGGCCGAAGGGGAATGGCCCCTCTGGCACACCCTAGCAGGGAGCGGCAGAAGCGCACATGAAGCCAGGCGGATTCCCGCAAACGCAGACACCAGCCAGGCACTGCCGCATCTCTGCGCGCCGCCCGCCGCGAGCGATTTTCTTCGTTGCGGCTTCGGCGCTGGTCCTGCTTCTGGTCCTCCTGAGCGCGTGCGCCTCCAACCGAACCGTTTCTGTCACCATCGTTGTGGACGGCTCAGAGCGCGCGGTGACAACCACCGCGACCACGGTCAACCAGGTCATCAAGGAAGCTGGCATCTCCCTGGGCAGCCTGGACCGCATCAAGCCGCCGTCGTGGACTGAACTGACTGAGGACATGAGGATCGTCATCGTCCGCGTCACCGAGAAATTCGTCATCCAGACACAGCCCGTGCCCTACGCCCGCAAGATCATCCACGACGAAGCCCTGCCCGCGGGCGAGAGCCGCCTCATCCAGGCGGGCAAGGAAGGGGTAGAAGAGTTCACCTACCGCGTGGTCTACGAGGACAGCGTGGAGGTGAGCCGCAACCTGGTCAGGCGAACGACCGCCACCGCGCCCGTGGACGAAATTCTGGTCGTGGGCGCGAAGGGAAGCCTGCCGCCGGTGGAGCTGCCGGGCGCCCTCGCGTACATCTCCAGCGGCAACGCATGGATTATGCGCGAAAACTCCAGCGGGCGCAGGCCCGTGACATCCGACGGCGACCTGGACAAGCGCGCCTTCAGCCTATCTCCCGACGGAAGACTTCTGCTCTTCTCGCGCGCGAGCGCTGACGCGGAAAGCCCATCGTTCAACTCCCTGTGGGTCGTCACGACTACTGTCAAAGGCGAGATGCCAGCGCCGCTGGGCGTTGAAAATGTCCTTTGGGCCGAATGGTCGCCCCAGGGCAACGCTTTCGCTTTCTCCACAGGAGAGCGGGCGACTGGCGCGCCAGGATGGCAGGCCCGCAACGATCTGTGGGTCGCCCGCGCCCCCACATTCACGGCCACGCAGGTGCTCTCGCCGACCGCCAATGTGTACTACAGTTGGTGGGGCACAACGTACAAATGGTCGCCGGACGGCAAGAGACTCGCCTACGCAAGCGCGGGCGAAGTCGGCGTTGTGGATCTCAACGAAGGCGCGCGGAGAAATCTTGTTCAATTCCCCCCGTTTGACTCCAAGAGCGCGTGGGTGTGGGTTCCCGGCGTCTCTTGGTCGCCCGACAGCCGCTTCCTGGCAACCGTGGTGCACGGCCACTCCGATACAGGAGTTCCAGAAGAAAGTCCCGTCTTTGACCTGTGGATTCTTTCGGCGGACGGCGCGATGGTTGTGCCTGTGGCGCGGGACGTGGGCATGTGGGCCGCGCCGGCGTGGTCGCCTGCGGCTAAAGATGCGCCGCAGCCAGAGAGCCGCATTCTCTTCGGAGTCGCCGAGAACCCCATCCACTCGCAACTCTCTCTGTACGAGTTGCACGTTATGGACAGAGACGGCAGCAACCGTCGCAAGGTCTTTCCGCCGCCCGAACAGCGCGGCGTGGAGACTGTGGATGCCGCATGGTCTTCGGAAGGAACTCTGCTGGCGATTGTCCTCCAGGGAGACCTGTACTTGCTGAACCCGGATACCGGCAAGATGCAACAGCTCACCGCAGACGGCAATGGCAGCCATCCCTGCTGGACGCGGTAGGTGAGGGCAGAATCCATGACGCTGTCCGACGCCCGCAGCAAGAGAATCGCTGTGCTTGCGGTTCTTGCGATGGTCATCGTGGGGGCGTTCCTGGCCCTCACCGCGCCGAGCCGCTCCCCCGCCTCTGCTTGCATCCCCAACCGGAGCGCGATTCCATCGGGACTAGGCGTGAACGTGCAATTGGAGGGGCTTCCTCGCGAAGCAATCGCCCGCCAGTTGGATGCCATTCAAGCCGACGGCTTTGCCTGGATCCGCCAGCGCCTCTCGTGGGCGGACGTTGAACCTGCCCAGGGGCAATATCGCTGGGAACTCTGGCAACCTCTGGTTGAGGAGGCAGCAAGCCGCAATCTCCGCATCATTGCCGTCCTGGAGAATGCTCCAGCGCGGGCCAAGGCCACGAAAGACCAATCCTTCCCCGGCGCTCCGCCGCGCGAGCCCGCAGCATTCGCCGTCTTCGCAGAGGAGGCCGCTGAACGGTTTCGCGGGCGCATCACCGCCTATCAAATCTGGGACGAGCCGAACCTGGGCGCGCACTGGGGCAGCGACGGCGTGAGCCCCGCCGCCTACACTGCTCTGCTCAGCGCGGGGTATGCGGGAATCAGGCGTGGCGACCCTGGCGCAGTTGTCCTGGCGGCAGGTCTTGCGCCGACCACCGAGCGAAGCCCGCAGAATCTGAGCGACCTGGACTTTCTCCGTGGGATGTACGCCGCTGGGGCACAGCCCTACTTTGACGCGCTTGCGGTCAAACCCTACGGCTTCTGGAGCGGCCCCGACGCCCCTGCCAACGTAGGCGAGACCAACTTCGCCCGCGCCGCGCTGCACTACGATATCATGTGCCAGAACGGTGACGGCGCAAAGGGCATCTGGGCGGTGGAGTTCGGCTGGAACGCGCTCCCCGCCGATTGGAAGGGCCGCCTCTCTCCCTGGGGCACAGACGCCGCCGACAAGCAGGAAGCCCGTTCTTTGGAGGCTGTCCGAACCGCCCGCAGCGAGTGGCCCTGGATGGGGCCGATGGTCTGGGCTTCATACCAGCCCCAGGCTGCCGCCGACGACGACCCGGTTTGGGGATTCGCGCTGGCCGGCGCAGATGGCAGCGAGCGCGCCTTTGTGAAGGCTCTCGGCGCGCTTTCTCCGCTGGCATACGCTGGCCCAGGCCGCTATGACGCGATACCGTCGTCCGCCAAATGGATCGGCGATTGGCGCTTTTGCCCACTGGGCGCGGACATCGGCAAGACAGGCGACGCCGCCGAGATTGCCTTTTCCGGCACGCGGATAGACCTGCGCCTGCGGCCCGGCGACTACTGGGCCGCGCTGCGCGTCACCGTGGATGGAGCGCCCGCCCCTGCCCTCCCCAAAGACGCCGAGGGCCGCGCCTACGTCATCCTTTACGACCCAGAAAAGCAGCCCCGCACTGTCACCGTGGCCCGCGGCCTTTCGGATGGCCCGCACACCCTCCGTCTGGAAGCCGAAGGCGGCTGGGGACAGTGGGCACTTGCCGGTTGGTCGATATTCCGCGAGGCTGAGCGCGAGTTCTTTCCAGCCGCGGCGCTGGCGTTCGTCGCATTCCTCTTGGCCGTTCCGATTGTGGGCAGCGCGTTGTGGTGGGCGCGGTTCCCGTACCAGTGGATTAAGCGGGCGCGCCGCCTGCACGGGTGGGTCTTCACCCTCGGCATGGCCCTGGGCATCGCGTTGTTCCTCGTCCCCGGCCCGCGCTGGCTCCCCTTTGTCAGCATGGCGATTCTGATCGTGAGCGCCGCCGTGCGCCCCGACATCGCCCTGGGCAGCGTGGCCGCGTCCCTGCCCTTCTATCAGGTCTATGGGTCGGTTCTCGGTCAGCGCGCTTCCGTGACCCTTGCGCTCCTGATCGCCGCGATCCTTGCCGCCATCGCAGACGGATACCTTTCGTGGGTGGTGGAAGGCGCGTTTGGGCGCAGGGTGTATGGCCTCCGCTACGCCTGGGAGCGGGCGCAGGACAAGGTCACAGGGTGGTGGCGCAATTTGGATGGGATGGACCTCGCCGTCATCGCGCTGGTGCTGGTGGGAGCCTTCTCCTTCAGTACGTCCGAACGCCCCTCCGCCAGCATCCGCGAGTGGTTTCAGGTTGTCCTGGCCGCCGGGGCCTTCTATGCCCTCGTCCACGCCCAGGAAGGCAGGCGGCCTGTCTGGATTCTGGTGGATTGGATGACCGCCGGCGCGACGGCCATCTCCCTGCTGGCCCTCGTCCAGTTCATCATCGGCAGCAACCTCATCACCGCCGAGGGCGTCTACCGCGTGCGCGGGCTGTACGGTTCGCCCAACAACCTGGCCCTGTTCCTGGGGCGGACATTCCCCATCGCGCTGTGCCTGGCGGCGTTCGGGCGCAGGCGGCGCTGGGCCTATGGTCTTGCGGCGGTGGTTCAATTCGCCGCCCTCTTCCTCACCTTCTCCCGAGGCGCGCTCCTGCTGGGAATCCCGGCCGCGCTCCTGTTCATCGGCATCGTCCGCCGAGGCAAAGTCCTGTGGGCCACGCTGGCGGGCATCGCGGCAGTTATCGTGGGTCTCATCCCGCTGGCGGGCACGGAGCGGATCGCTTCCCTGTTCCGCGCAGGCGAAGGCACGACGTTCCTGCGGCTCAATCTGTGGCGCTCGGCCTGGGCGATGATCCGCGACCATCCGTTGCGCGGCATCGGCCTGGACAACTTCCTGTACGTCTACCGCTCGCGCTACATCCTGCCCGCCGCGTGGGAGGAGCGCAACCTGTCGCACCCGCATAACATCCTGCTGGACTGGTGGATGCGGCTGGGGATTCTGGGGCTGGTGGCGCTCGTCTGGCTTCTGGCGGCGTTCTTCGCTGGGGCGGCGCGGCTGTACAGGCGGGCGGCTGATCCCACCGTGCGCGCCCTCGTCCTGGGCCTGATGGCCAGCATGGTGAACTTCCTGGCCCACGGACTGGTGGACAACTCGTTCTTCCTCACCGACTTGGCGCTCGTCTTCGCGCTGACCCTGGGTGCTGTGGCCCTGCTGAAACGGGAGCGCGCCGCGTAGGATAGATTGCCAGTCTGTCCCAGCCCACGCCGGACAGGCTGCCAGCCTATCCTACGCAACCCGACTGCTCACCCACGCAGCAGATGCCGCGCTGCAAGCACGACCCATAAGACCTGCCCCTCACTGAGTTTGCCCTCGGATGTCCACTATGCTACACTTATGCCATCGTCGCATTTGCGCGGCGCGCATTGTTAGCCAGTACATCGCACTCACATTGCCACACTTCAGACAATCCCGCCCAGAAGATCGCCCGCTGCGCAAGATCAGACGCATCCTGAGAGGATTCCTAGAGCGGTAGCGTCAGACAGGGCGCAGGAGGCGAAATGAAATGGAACGAACAGGGCGTAACAACCATGAACTAAGATTGACTGCCATCAGGCTCGTCATCCTGCTACTATGCCTCAGCGGATTGGGATTCGTGACCACCATTGCATCCCCAGCGCGGCAGAGCGACACCAATCCAGAACCGGCGCTACCTGCACGCGGTCTGAACATCACCAGCGCATTTCCATGGATGGCAGGCGCGCCAACACCCCCCATCTCCCCGCAAGGCGCATGCGATGATCCCCACCCCCTAATGTGCGGGACCACCGACTGGCGCAGCGCCAGTGAGACCGGCTGGACCGACGCGATAGATTCCTACCCTTCCTGCTCACCAATGGAGATGTCCGGCCCAGAATACGCTTATCGTTTCGTTGCCCCATACGATGGGTGGGCGAATGCCTATTTCACGAATCAGGCTTTCTTCTTCTACATCTTTGTTCTGGACGGGTCGTGTAATCCCAGTGACTGCATCACTTATGGCAGCTACCAGGTCGGTGGCGCCTATTTTGAAATAACGGCGGGACACGTCTACTATATCATTATTGAAAGCCACGCATGGCCAGAGGACGCATACGGCTTGAGACTCACGTGCGACGAGCCTGTTCCCACAGAGACCCCCACAGGCACGCCAGCCGGGACATCCACCCCAACAGCGACCCGCACGCGAACGCCAACCGCCACAGCCACGCCCGGCGGGGTCTCTAGCCCAACTGCAACCCGCACGCGAACGCCAACAGCCACGGCCACGCCCGCCGGGGGCTCCACCCCAACCGCGACCCGCACGCGCACGCCCACGGCCACACCCGGCCAGGGCTCCACCTCAACCGCGACCCGCACGCGCACGCCAACGGCCACGGCCACGCCCGCCGGAACTTCCACCCCAACCGCAACCCGCACGCGAACGCCCACAGCCACACCCGGCGAGGGCTCCACCTCAACCGCGACCCGCACGCGCACGCGAACACCCACAGCCACGCTTGCCGGGACCTCCAGTCCAACCCTGACCTCCACGAAGACGCGCACTCCAACCCACACCCGGACGCCGACGATTACCCGTACCCCTACCCGCACGCGCACGGCCACGCGGACGCCGACGCGCACCCCCACGCCAACACGCACGCCGACGGCCACACGCACCTTCACCCGCCGCCCCACGAACACGCCCGGCCCATCGCCCACCTGGGTTGCAGGGGCAAGAAGCAGGCTCCGTGTGCCCCTGATGTACAAAGATTGGTGCATGCCATCGGAGCCGCAGACGATCACCGCGCCCGTCACCGCCGACGCCTGGATAGACGAGTGGAACGCGGGGGCAAACCACGGCGCGGATGCCGCGCTCAAGGTGCGAAGCGGCGGCATCCACAAGGCGCTGGTCAAGGCCGACCTGCCGCCGCAGGTGATGGGGCGGCTCATCACGAGCGCCACGCTGAAGGTGTATGTGGAGACCCGCTCCAACACGGGGACGGGGACTCTGAGCGCGTATCGGCTCAAGAGGGCGTGGAACGAGGGGACGGTGACGTGGAACGCGCCGTGGTTGGGCGGTGGAGCGAGCGATCCCACAGACGTGGAGGCTGCGGCGGATGGAGGTGTGGCGCTGAATGCGGTGGGCATGTGGCTGAACGTGGACGTGACATCGGCGGTCCAGGCGTGGGCGAACGGCACGGCCAACCACGGGCTGCTTCTGCTCTACACCAGCGGCGCGAGCACCGTATATGAGTTCTCCTCTCGCAGCCGCGCGGGGAAGGAGCCGACGCTGGAAATCACATATCGGTAGGCCGCGCCCTTCATCATTGCAAGCCAAGCGGACAATCTCGGTCAATCGCGCAAGGCGTCCGTTGGCCGGAGATTGCTCCGTCGTTTCACTCCTCGCAAAGATCTTGCAACAGCCTGACCTATTCGGGTCGCGCATCGGACCCCGTCGGGTTCAAAACCCGACCTACCTGCTCACGCCCGCATTTGCTTTCCCTGTTCTCTCGTGCTATACTTCACACGCAAGTTTAGTGGGGCAGCCCGCAATGCTTCATGTCTCAGCCGGACGGCTTCCAGACATATCCTCGCACCGCTGCCCTTGCCACACCTTGGCCGATGCCGCCCGGAGCATCGCCTGTCGCGCAAGCGGTCGCGATTAGGCGGAGGAGGCGGGGTGAAATGGAACAAACAGGGCGCAACAACCACGAACTGGCAGTAACGGCCATCAGGCTCGTCATCCTGCTGCTGTGCCTCAGCGGATTGGGATTCGCAACCACCAGCGCTTCCCCGGCGCGGCAGAGCGCCGCCAGCGCAGAACTGGCGCTTCCGGCGCCCGGCTTGAACCTCACCGGCGCATTCCCCTGGATAGCAGGCGCGCCAACGCGCCCCATCTCCCCGGAAGGCCAATGCGGTGATGTCTATGCCCTGTATTGCAATGATGTCAGGACTTGGAACACCAACTGGGATAGCACCGACCAGATAGACTACTACAGTTGCATCCCTGTTTGGGATGAATCCGGCCCGGAATACGCCTATCACTTCTACGCTTATGGCCCTGGACAGGCAACGGTCGAACTGTCTTCGACTGCGGATTTGGACGTCTTCGTGCTGGATGGGACGTGTGATTCCAGTCAATGTATCGCCTATGGGAGCACCACAGCCACGTTCTCGCTTGTTTCCGGGCACTCCTACTACATCGTTGTTGACGGCTATTCAGGGGCAAGCGGTGACTTCAGCATATGGACGTGGTGTGACTATCCGACGTCCACCCCGACGCGCACGCCCTCGCCGACCGCTCCCCCCCCAACACGCACGCCCACCCCGACCGCCACCCCAACAGCGACCCGCACGAATACCCCCACGCCGACGCCGTCGGGAGGCCAGTGCGCTGTGGGCTCTTTCCTGAGTTGTGGGGACACGCATAGTTGGGGCACCAACAAGAGCGGCGCCACCTACAATGTAGATTACTACAGCTGCATCCCTGCTTGGGATGAATCCGGCCCGGAATACGCCTATTACTTCGAGCCTACATACAATGCGCAGGTGACTGTCACTCTCTCTAACATGTCTACAGATTTGGATGTCTTTGTGCTGAATGGGTCGTGCTATTCCAGCCAATGTATCGCCTACGGAGACACTTCGGCCACGTTCTCGGCGAGGGGGGGATATCCCTACTACATTGTTGTTGACGGCTCGTATTTTGGAGGCGGTGCCTACGACATAAGCCTGTCGTGCGTCGCGACTACGTCCACCCCGACCGCCACTCCAACGGCGACCTACACGGAGACCCCTACGCCTACGCGAACGCCCACATCCACGCCTACCCGGACAGCGACTTATACGAGGACAGGCACCGCGACAGCCGGGCCTTCGCCGACCCCGACCCGCACGCCGACAGTCACACGCACCCGCACCCGAACGGCGACCTACACGAGGACGGGCACCGCCACAGCCGGGCCTTCGCCGACCCCGACCCGCACGCCCACAGTCACACGCACCCGCACCCGAACGCCCACCATCACTCCGACGGTGACAGTCACGTTCACGAAACGACCCACCAACACGCCAGGCCCATCGCCCACGTGGGGTCCAGGCGCAATCAGGCGGGTGTCCCTGCCCATCGTGATGCAGAACCACCGCCCCTTCGGCGATGACGACTTCAGCGCCACCACTCTGGACGCCCGCTGGTCGTGGGTCAACCCAGACCCCGCCAGGTGGAGCCTCACCGCGCGCCCCGGCTTCCTGCGCATCCTCACGACTCTCGGGAGCGTAGGCACCAAGAACCTGGCGCTCCAAAACGCGCCCAACGGCGGCTATCTGGTCCAAACGCGCCTGCTCTTCACCCCCATCAGCAACTACCAGATGGCGGGCATTGTGCTCTACAGAGACAACGCTAACTACTTGATGCTGGGCCGCGCCTATTGTGATACGCCCGCTCCAGCCTGCGTGGGCAACGGCATCTACTTTGACCACGTGGAAGGGGGCACTCACGTCGGCAGCAACTACGCTCTGTCCACAACCAAGACCGGCGAGGTGTATCTCCGCATTGTGCGAGACGTCAACACGTACACTGCATACTACAGCGAGAACGGGACCACCTGGATGGTCGTGGGGGCGCATACCGCGGGTGTTGCTCTGCCCAATGTGGGGCTTACCGCAGCCAATGACCAATTCAACGCGCAGGTTCCTGCCGACTTCGACTACTTCGACATCGCGCCGCCGATCAATTGAGTGCATGCACAGGTGCGACGCACGTCCTGTGAGACTCACCCCACTCCTCACAGGAGAGGGGTGAGTCTTCCCTTTGACGCTCCCCCACCGTTCGTGTATACTACGCCCACGCTCTTCTGGAGGCACTCTCTATGCGCATTCTCATCACCGGCGGGGCCGGGTTCATCGGCTCGCACCTGTGCGACCACCTGATTGCCCTGGGGCACGACGTGATCGCCATGGACAACCTCATCACCGGCAACCCGGACAACATCGCCCACCTCATCGGCAACCCCCGGTTTCGGTTCGTGCACCATGACGTGACCAACTTCATCTACGTGGAAGGCTCCCTGGACACCGTGATGCACCTGGCGTCGCTCCCCAGCCCTGTGGATTATGTCAATTTGCCAATCCAGACTCTCAAGGTCGGCGCGCTCGGAACCCACAAGGCGCTGGGGCTTGCGAAGGCGAAAGGCGCTGCCTTCTTCCTCGCCTCCACGTCCGAGGTCTACGGCGACCCCCTGGTGCACCCCCAGCCGGAGGAATATTGGGGCAACGTGAACCCCATCGGCGTGCGCGGCGTCTATGACGAGTCCAAGCGCTTCGCCGAGGCGATGACCATGGCCTACCACCGCTACCACAGCGTGGACACGCGCATCGTCCGCATTTTCAATACCTACGGCCCGCGCATGAGGCTCAACGACGGTCGCGTGGTTCCCACCCTGGTCAGCCAGTCCCTCCAGGGCGAACCCCTCACGGTGCATGGCGACGGCAAGCAGACCCGCAGTTTCTGCTACGTCAGCGACCTTGTGGAGGGGATGGTCGCGCTGCTGTTCTCCAAAGAAGCGAACCCCATGAACCTCGGCAACCCAGAGGAGCACACGATTCTGGAGTTCGCCAAGATCATCAACGGTCTGACCGGCAACCCGGCGGGCATCACGTTCACCGAGGCGCGCCCCGAAGACCCCAAACAGCGGCGGCCCGACATCACCAAAGCCCGCGCCATCCTCGGTTGGGAGCCGAAGGTCGGGCTTCTGGATGGCCTGACGCGCACCATCGCATGGTTTAAGGAGCGCCTCCGCAAGGGATGAGATTCACCGCGGAAAATGCGGACAGAATGAACCGCAAAGACGCAAAGGACGCGAAGAAGAGACAGGGTTCTTTGCGTTCTTCGCGCCTTCGCGGTGAGACTATTCTGTCCCCTCTGCGGTCTCCGCGTTCTCTGCGGTAAGTTCATTCCGCTTTGTGGGTAGCGAGCAGTGACATGAGAGCGGTAATCTGGAAATTGCAGCAACGCGCTCCCGACATCCTGTGGATCGGGTTGATTGTGGCTGCGGCCATAGCGCTTGCGCTCCTGCCGCTCACGACCGCCACAATCTTGTTCGCGGGCGCGACGGTGCTGCTGCTTGCGCTCGTCCGCCCGCACTACGCACTGTACCTGCTGGCCTTCGCCATCCCGTTCGGCTCGTTGCGCGAGTTTCGGCTGGGGCCGGTTGCCCTGGGCGGAGCCGAGGCGGTCGGGGTTCTGGTCGCGGGCGCGTGGATCCTGCGGGCGCTGGCCCTGCGCGAGCCGATCCGCTGGAAAGCGCCGCTCACCTGGGCGCTCCTTCTGTTCCTTTTCGTGGGACTCGTCAGCGCATTGGGCGCGCTTTCGCTGGCGCACGCCGTCAAGGAACTGCTGCGATGGGCCGAACTGCTCCTTGTCTTCCTGGCCGCGGGCAACCTGCTCATCGGTCGGCGGGCGGCCATCGCGGTGGGCTGCCTGCTCCTGGGCGCGGCGCTGGAGGGTCTGCTGGGCGCGTATCAGTTCTTCCGGCAGGCCGGGCCGGAGGGGTTCGTTCTCTTTGGCCGGTTCATGCGGGCCTACGGCACGTTTGAGCAGCCGAATCCATACGCGGGCTACCTGGGCCTCTTGCTGCCGGTGGGCGTCGCGCTGATTCTATCTGCCTTCACGGATTGGCGGGCGGCGCTGCGGGGCAGAGGTACGCGCCTCGCCGCGTGGATCGGAACGCTTGCCG
>Ga0315277_10006368_pt1 | contig 15476 bp, 15 predicted proteins | sample YL17G05_15_MG_FD_203695 | JGI IMG/M metagenome (GOLD analysis project Ga0315277, IMG submission 203695) | Sediment microbial communities from Yellowstone Lake, YNP, Wyoming, USA - YL17G05_15 | ecosystem: Environmental > Aquatic > Freshwater > Lake > Sediment | place: USA: Wyoming | collected...
TGGTTGTGAACACGATCCTGGTCGTGAGCGCCATCCTGATTCGGTTTGGTTTGATTTTGCCGGCGCGCTTTTCGGGGCCGGCTCTAGTCGTCTCTGTAGCGATGACGGAAGGGTTGCTCTTTGCCGCTTACGTCCTTGTGCTGCGTCATAAGGGTGTTCGAGGCGTCTTGGAGATTGAGAGAAGGATTGTCGGGCATGAATAATTCGAGGGCCGTCTTTTCCTCAAGGCTGGTCATCCCGGCGATTGCGGTGGCGATCGTCCTGGGGGTTGGGATCATCTTTGCTTCGGACAGCGTCCGCGCCCTGGAAATGCTAACCGTCCTCGGCATCATCGTCATCGGTACCCTGGTGGCTTCGGACCGCTGGAAGAAGCGGAACATTTCCTTCATCGTGTACATGTCGGAGGCCATCATCTTTGGTTACGCGCCGCTGGCCGGCTGGATCTTCCACGTCGATTTGCAGTTTTCCAATACCGTTGTGACGATTTCGAATACGATTGCCCTGGTTTCAATCCTGGCGATGTACATGGGCGAGGAAGTCGTCTCGCGCAGTCGAAAGACCGCGCCGGCGGCTCCGGCTTCAGTGAATGAAGCTTCCCGCGCCACTCTGGGGAGTTGGTTTACGGAACCCCTCAGCCCCAAGGAGACCGACCGACTCGTCTGGTTAACCTTCACCCTATCGTTAATGGGGTTTCTGTATCTGCTGTTCGGCCAAGGTCTTTCGATTGACGAGATGAGCAACACGGGACGGATAGAGCTCCGGCTCGAGCTCGTATCGGTACTCTCGCAGACCCTGGCGCGGGGGCTGGTTGTCGTCGGCATGGTGGCCATCTACTTGGCCTTGTCGAGCGGCCGTCACAAGCTGGTTTTTTGGACTCTCGTCGCTTTGAATCTTCTGGCGACGGGGATCTTCGGTGAACGCAGTTACGTCTTGTTCTTTTTCGCGCCGGTCCTTTTCCAGTACGTCGCCATGAGGAAAAAGGAGGCGCGCGCGGGCGTCTTTTGGGTGGGCCTGATGGGGGTTCTTTTCGTCTTGGGCGTGCTCGGCATCCTTCACGTGTTCCGGTGGCAAGTCCGGCGCGACTTCCAGACGTTTGTCAATGTTGTGACCGACTCCCGGACGTATGAGTTCGTGCTTTACGAGCCGCTGTCCGACCTGAACAACCGCGTGGCTCTCTATAACGCGGTGGATTTGTTTCCCAGACAACACGACTGGCTTTATGGCAACACGTACAAGACTATTCTTCTGTTCTGGCTCCCAGCTTCGATGTCCGGCGGATTAAAGGTAGATACGATGTACATCTTCGCCCACGCAGTCTCACGCGATCCTGCCACTCTCCGGGAGCACGGAAGCGCACACCCGACGCTGCCCGGGGATCTTTACCTCAATTTCGGTTATTTCTTCTGGATCGGGGCGTTCTTGTGGGGGTGCCTGTTTGGCTGGATACACAAATTGATCAGCCGTCACAAGAACGATGTTGTCCACAACCTGATCGGGTCCGCCTGGGTCTATTTCCTGGTTCTGTCAGTTCGCGGCTCGATCTATCAGTCTTTCATGGCATTCTTGTACTGCGGGCTGTATCTGGTGGCGATTACGTGGTTTGTGAAGGTGATCTGGGTGCCGGGCCGGGAAGCCCAGCAGTGGAACCTGGCTCATTTGAGGCCTCGACAGGGGTCATTACGATGAGTGCGTGTAAGGTCTGCATCCTGATGTCGATGAACGCCCCCTTTCATCCGCGTGTCTATCTCAAGGGATGCCGCACCCTGGTGAAGGCCGGTTATGAGGTCGTGATCATCGCCCCGCACGAATGCGATGAGAACCGCGACGGCATCCAGATTCGTTCCTTACCCGTTTACCGGAGCAGATTGGGAAGACTGCTCGTGACGCCCTGGCTGGTTTTTGCCAAGGCGCTGCGGGAAAAAGCGTCCGTATATCAGATCGAAAACATCGAACTGATCCCCCAGGCGTTGCTCCTTCGCCTTTTGGGCAAGAAAGTCATTTACGATGTTCATGAAGACACGCCAGACCAGGTGCCGTTCAAGACCTGGGTTCCTCCCCTCATTCGCAAACCATTGGCATGGATGGTGAAGAAAATGGAACACTTTGGGGCGAGGCGCTTTTCGGCCGTCATCGCTGCCGGGGTGGAGATTGGAGAGCGCCTTGGCGCTTGTAACAAACAAACGACGATAGTTCATAATTATCCCTTGCTCGAAGAATTCGTCGATTCGATTGCACTAGAACCGGCGCGACACACCGGCAAGAAGATCATTTGCCTGGGAGGGATCAGTTCGGCTCACGCAGGGCGGGAGATTGTAAAGGCGATGGGTCTTCTTCCACGTGACCTCGAGGCCAAGCTGATTTTCGCCGGAGGCATTGCTTCGCCAGCCTATCTGGACGAGGTGATCCGCACCCCCGGCTGGGAACGGGTCGAGTACCGGGGGATCATCTCGCGCGAGCAAGTGAAAGCCCTCATGGCGGAGGCGGCGGCGGCCCTGGTCCTCTACTCCCCCGAGCCGAATCATTTGGACATCCGCTCCAACCGATTTTATGAATCTCTGGCGGCGGGCCTGCCCGTCGTCACCTCCAATTTCCCGAAGTGGCGTGAATTGGTCGAGGGGAACGGCTTTGGCCTGACGGTTGACCCCACGGACTCTCAGGCCATCGCGAACGCGATCGAGTACCTGTTGACCCATCCCGAGGAAGCGGCGGCGATGGGACTGCGGGGCAGGCAAGCGGTTCTCGAAAAGTTCAACTGGACGAGAGAGGAACCGAAGTTGCTCCAACTCTACGCGCAACTTCTGGATGGGGCGCTGAGCGGGCCACGGGAGGGGAGAACGGCGTGAAATTCCTCGCAGTTGTGGGCGCGCGGCCCAATTACATGAAAGTCGCTCCAATCATGCGTGCATGTCATAATTGCAGGGGGATAAAGCCAGTTCTCGTTCACACTGGCCAGCATTACCAACCCAACATGTCTGGTGACTTCTTCAAAGACCTTGAACTCCCGAACCCTGATTACTACCTCGGCGTCGGATCAGCAAGTCACGCTGAGCAGACGGCCAGAATCATGATGGCGTTCGAGAAGGTCCTTTCGGAGGTAAAGCCCCAAGTTGTCATTGTGGTTGGGGATGCCAACTCGACGCTAGCCTGCAGCCTAGTTGCAGCCAAGACCTGCGTGCCCATCGCTCATGTTGAGGCTGGACTCAGGAGTTTCGATCGTACCATGCCGGAAGAAATCAATCGTGTGCTGACAGATCATGTATCGGACTATTTGTTTACCACCTGTGAAGATGCTAACCAGAACCTCCTCCGTGAGGGCATAAGCAAGCCGATCCACTTTGTGGGAAACACGATGATTGATTCTCTTCTCCAATGGATGCCAAAAATTGACGCATCCGGGATTCTGCCCCGTGTTGGACTCTCACCGGGGGAGTATGCGGTCTTGACCCTTCATCGGCCTGCCAATGTGGATACCGTCGAGGCGTTCGAACGAATCGCAGCTAACATACGGGAGCTGGCTCGATCGGTACCGATTGTGTTCCCTGTGCACCCGCGGACCGAGCCCCGCATTAAAGACGGCACGCTTAATATCGATAACGTGCTGTTATTGCCTCCCCTGGCGTACGTGGATTTCATGAAGCTACTCAAGCATTGTGAATTTGTGATCACGGATTCGGGAGGGATACAGGAGGAAACTACGTACTTACAAGTGCCTTGCCTGACCCTGCGGTCGTCAACGGAGCGGCCGGTCACGATCCGGTCAGGGACCAACCGCCTCGTTCAGGATGTAGCTCTCCTCCCACAGTTTGTCGCACGGATCCGCCAGAATGGCCAGGTTCGCTCGGCGGTTCCCGACCTTTGGGACGGACAGGCCGCACGACGAATCGTCCAGGTCTTAGCTCGGTCGCTTGCTGGGCCTGTGCCGCCCAAATAGAACATGCGCGATTCGTCTCTCAGGGGGTTCCTTGCACCGAGGGAGAAGGAGAATGCGGGTCCTTGCCGTTGCCCCAGGGTCAAAGTCACGTCATTCGAGACCAGGAGCCAGTGGAATCTGATCTCCCGGGCAGTTGGAAATCACAGTGGCGGAGGGATCGTAGAGGATTATGGCGCGGGTCGTCATCACGGGTGGAGCGGGCGCAATAGGTAGCAACCTCGTCAGAGCACTTCTTCGCGAGTCAGCGGTGGAAGTGGTGATCGTGGACGATCTTTCGTCCGGCCACGAGCAGAACATCCCACGGGATGACCGCGTTCTCTTCCTGCGCGGCAGCATCCTCGATCAGTCGGTCTTGGATAGAGCATTCAATCGGCCTGTCGAGAGAGTATTCCACCTAGCTGCCAACTTCGCCAATCTCAGCTCGATTCATGAACCCGAGAAAGACCTGCTCGTGAACGGGATGGGAACGCTGAAGCTCCTCGATCTGGCACGTCGTCACCTCCAATTTCCCGAAGTGGCGGGCGATGGTCGAGGGCGAGGGGTTTGGTCTTACCGTGGATCCCACGAACCCGGAATCCATCGCGGAGGCGATACAATATCTTCTGAATCATCCCGAGGAAGCGGCGGCGATGGGGCGCCGGGGTAGGCAGGCGGTTCGGGAAAGGTACAACTGGGGTGTCGAAGAAGCAAAACTGCTCCGGGTCTATCGTGAATTGCTGGATGGAAACCCGAGCCGTTCTCCTCGCCTGGCTTCGACGAAGTAAAATCCCAGCCTCCCGAGGCGCTTTCGAGCAGACGGCGCCCTTCAGACTCGACTTTAGCCTTAGTAATGCAAGGGGCATCCTGCAAGGTCGACTCAGGACGAGGAGGCCTGCCAGAGGTGCTCGCAGTCGATTCAGGGGATGAGGGGACAGCAGCAGGAGTAATCCATTTCGATGCTGAAAGCTCTCACAGTTTTTGGGACGCGGCCGGAGGCCATCAAGATGGCCCCTGTGGTCAAGGAGTTTCAGAAGTTCCCGGACCGAGTCCAGGCCGTCGTTTGCGTGACCGGCCAGCATCGCACGATGCTGGACCAGGTCCTCCAGATTTTCGGAATCGTTCCGGATTTCGACTTGGATCTGATGACGGAGAACCAGTCCTTGAGTGTGCTGACGGCTCAGGCGCTCGAAGGCGTGTGCAGGGTGATCGCTCAGGTCAAGCCGGATGTTGTCCTTGTTCAGGGGGATACGACGACCGCCATGGCTTCTGCGCTCGCGGCGTTTTATCAGAAAATTCCGCTGGGCCACATCGAGGCGGGGTTGCGGACCTACGACCCTTACACTCCCTTTCCGGAGGAAATGAACCGCCGGTTGATCAGCACACTAACCACGTTCCATTTCGCCCCCACCGAAACGGCGGCGAAGGCGCTGAGGGCGGAAGGTGTCCCCCCAGCCCGGATCTTCCTGACCGGCAACACGGTTGTCGATGCATTGCAGGCGACTTCGCGCTGGCACGGCTCGTGCCAGTTGCCACGCATTCCCGGCTCCAGGAAGCTCATCCTCGTCACCGCTCACCGCAGGGAGAGTTTTGGCGATCCGATCGAGGAGATCTGCTCGGCCCTGAAGAAATTGGTTCAGCGGAATTCGGACGTTGAAATCCTTTATCCCGTCCACCTGAATCCCAATATCCACGAGCCGGTTTATCGGATTCTGGGGTCGGAGGAGCGGATACATCTTACGCCTCCCCTTCCTTATGCGGATTTTGTCCTGGCCATGAATCGTGCGTACCTGATCCTTACTGATTCCGGCGGAATCCAGGAAGAGGCACCGGCTCTGGGGAAGCCCGTGCTCGTCCTCCGCCAGCAGACCGAGCGCCCCGAAGCCGTCGAAGCCGGAGCCGTGAAAATCGTTGGAACCGATAGGGATCGGATTATCTCGGAATCGGAACTGTTGCTGAGGGACGCCGCAGAATACGAACGCAGGTCCCGCAAGGTGAGCCCTTACGGGGATGGCCATGCTGCGGAGCGTATCGTCGGAATTTTGCTCGAGAGGTTGGTCGAAAGTTAGCTGCTCGTCTCTTGATGCGCACCTTCAAAAGCAGGATACGGATTTGGGACCCGTGACAGTAGGCGCGCGATACGTTGAATTCTTTTCGAGGCACCACGGCTTGAATGCAGTGACGTTGCGTTATTTCAATGCTTACGGGCCCGGCGAACTTCCGGATCGCTATCGCAACGTGATTCCGAACTTTTTCTACCTAGCGATGAGTTCCCGGAAGCTGCCAATCACCGGGTCGGGCGATCAGACGCGCGACTTTACCTTTGTAGAGGATACGGTGGCAGGGACGATCGCGGAGTCCGAAAAGGGTCACTCCGGCGCGACCTCCAACATTGGTTCCGGGCAGGAAACCACCATCTTGGCGCTCGCCCGGAAGATCAACGAGATCGCCGGCAATCCGGCCGGCATTGAATTTGCCGAGCAGAGAAACTGGGACACGGTTCCCCACCGGCTCGGTTCGATCGAGCGTGCGACAGGGGAACTCGGATACCGCCCGACGGTCGGGATAGATGAGGGCCTGCGGAAGACTTATGAATGGCTCAAGAAGCAGGACCTAACCAGCTGCTTCGTTTGACACAACACCGACTTGGAAGTTGGTCCGGGGCACCATGGGCTTTTTCGATCGCAGGGCAAGGGGATTTTGTATCGGCTGCATGGCTTGACCTCCGTCGCCCGCGATTTCTCCTGAGGTTTCACAAGGAGGATCATCTCTCGGGAGGCCCTACGAGCCGGATCGCTTTCATCTCTGGTCGAAGTCGGTGGTCCGCCAGATCCGGGTGCTTCGGTTTTTTACTATTCGCGAGTACGGGTGCAGGACTAGGGCCCGGATGCTCTCCTTTATGACGAGCTGGGTTGCCTCGACTTGAAGAATAGTTGATCTGGTAGGAATGAACAGGTGGCAGATATACTGCCCAGCCCGCGCGGTACCAGGGAGTCCGTTGTGAATTCACCCTTTGCTTCGGTTATTGTTCCCTGCCGTAACGAAGCGAAATTCATTGAGGGCTGCGTGGCAAGAGCAGGGGCCACCCCCTTAGAGACTTCGCCTGGTAGCCGCAGACAAAGAGGTGATTACGGAGGTCAGGGGATGAGCGGAAGCCTGCAAGTGTCGGCTTCGAGTGAAAAAAGGAATGCGGTGACCCCACGCATCGCCTGTGTCGGTGTAGGGCACTGGGGTAAGAACCTAGCCAGGAACTTCCAGGATTTAGGTGCCCTACACACGATCTGCGAAGTGAATGCTGAGACTCGCAGCAAACTTAGCGAGCAGTATCCAGGTGCGGCAATCTCAGGAAGCGTGGTAGATGTGTTGCGTGACAAGAAAGTCCAGGGAGTGGCCATTGCCACGCCGGCTGCGTCACACGCAGCTTTAGCGCGCGAGGCACTGATGGCCGGCAAAGATGTGTTCGTCGAAAAGCCGCTGGGCATGTCGCCCCAGGAAGGCGAAGCGCTGGTCGCATTGGCGTCGCAGAAGCAATGCATTCTCATGGTGGGTCACCTGCTTTGGTATCATCCGGCGGTGCTTAAACTCAAGGAACTAATCCAACAGGGTGAACTGGGCCGCATTCAGTACATCTACTCCAACCGCCTCAACCTGGGCAAGATTCGACGCGAAGAGAACATCCTTTGGTCCTTCGCGCCACACGACATCTCCGTCATACTTGGTCTTCTGAATGAGATGCCGGAAATTGTCCAGGCGCAAGGGGGAAACTACCTTCATCAGAACATCCCGGACGTGACAGTGAGTCTACTTTCGTTCCCCAGCGGTGCTAAGGCTCATATCTTTGTGTCATGGCTCCATCCCGTCAAGGAACAGAAGCTGGTGGTGGTCGGCGATCGCAAAATGGCCGTGTTCGATGACATGGAGCAGAGTGATAAACTCGTCCTCTTTCCTCATACTATCACGTGGCACAACCAGGTTCCCGTTGTGAACAAAGCCATGGGTGAGTCTGTTCCTTTCGACTTCGTCGAGCCGCTCCGGGCCGAGTGCCTCCATTTCCTCGAGTGCATCCAAACCCGCGGTCGCCCCCGAACTGACGGAGAGGAGGGGCTTAGGGTCCTCAAGGTCCTTCAGGAATGCCAGAAGGCACTGGATTCTGCCCCGCGAGGAAAGCCAACCTCTCCTGCCCCAGCGAAGAGGACTTGGTTCGCCCACGAGTCGGCGTTCATTGAAGAGGAGGTCGAAATCGGCGACGGCACGACCATCTGGCATGTGTCTCATATTCTGAAGGGCTCTCGGGTCGGCAAGAATTGTAGGATAGGCCAAAATGTGGTTATCGGACCCAACGTCACGATTGGCGATGTCGTCAAGATTCAGAACAACGTTTCAGTCTACGAAGGTGTGACCCTCGAAGACAGCGTTTTCTGCGGCCCTTCCATGGTCTTCACGAATGTCCTCAACCCTCGCAGCGAGATCCCTCGCATGCACGAATTAAGATCCACACTAGTGAAACGAGGGGCCTCATTAGGCGCCAACTGCACGGTTCTCTGCGGCACGACGATTGGCAAATATGCATTCGTAGGAGCAGGTGCAGTTGTTACTAAGGACGTTCCCGATTATGCCCTGGTCGTGGGCAATCCGGCGCGCATTACGGGGTGGATGTGCGCATGTGGGGTGAAGGTCGAGGTTCGTGGGAACAAAGCTCTTTGTCCTAGTTGCGGACAACAATATGGCTTCGAGAACGGACGAATGGAACCTCATCCCCGGGAAGACAAAGGAGATCCTTTCGCATGAAGATTCCTTTACTCGACCTGAGGGCGCAGCATGCGCCGATTCAGCGTGAGATCCTCGAAGCAATAGGTCGAGTTGTGGAAAGCCAGGCCTTCATCTTGGGTCCGGAAGTCGAAAAACTGGAACAGCGAATTGCTGCATATTGTCAGACTCAGTTCGCTGTTGGCGTCTCTTCCGGGACGGACGCCCTGCTTGTAGCACTGATGGGGTTTGGAATCGGCCCCGGCGATGAGGTCATCACCACGGTCTACTCGTTCTTTGCGACGGCTGGAGTCATCGCTCGCCTGGGTGCCAAGCCGGTGTTCGTAGATATTGATCCAGCAACCTATAACCTGGACTCTAATAAAGTGGAGCCTGCAATCACCACCCGGACAAAGGCAATCCTACCCGTTCATCTGTATGGTCAGTGCGCGGAAATGGCTTCGATCCTTGACATCGCGGCGACGCATGGATTGGCAGTCATCGAGGATGCCGCCCAAGCGATCGGAGCTCAGTATCGCGACGGTCGCAGGGCGGGCAGCATGGGAACACTGGGGTGCTTATCCTTTTTCCCCAGCAAGAACCTTGGCGCCTTGGGCGACGGAGGTATGGTGTTGACGAACGACGCGGTGCTGAACGAGAAGATACGGACGCTTCGAGTTCACGGGAGCGAGCCCAAGTACTACCACAAGCTGATTGGCGGGAACTTCCGCCTGGATGCCCTTCAAGCCGCAGTCCTCAACGTGAAATTGGACTATTTGGACGGATGGACCCAACGCCGACAGGAAAATGCCAAACGGTATGCGCAGTTGTTCGAAGAGAGCGGACTGTTGGAGAGAGTGGGGCTGAGCCTGCCCCAGGCCGTCTACGCCGAGACGGGCCCCCCTCACGGCCACATCTACAACCAGTTCATCATCCGTGTTCCAGACCGGGATTGCTTGCGCACGTATCTTCAACAGGAAGGTGTCGGCACGGAAGTCTATTACCCCGTGCCTTTTCATCTCCAGGAATGCTTCCGTGGTCTCGGCTACCAAAAGGGCGACTTCCCGTCGGCTGAGCGTGCGGCGAGAGAAACGCTTGCCTTGCCGATCTATCCCGAATTAACCTCGGAGATGCAGAATGTGGTGGTGGAAAAGATCAAAGCTTTCTGCGAGGCGTCCACCTTGTCGGCGACGTGATGTGCGATGCAAGAAAGAATCTTGCGGTTAGTTGGTGCTAGGAGCATGGATGAGATTCCCTTCGTGTCTATTGTGATCCCATGCCGGAACGAGGAAGGATTCATTGGCGCTTGTCTGGAGTCTCTGCTCAAGGGAGATTATCCACAAGACAGGCTTGAGGTGCTGGTCGTTGATGGGATGAGTTGCGATGGAACGCGGAAGATCGTCGCATCTCACCTCCAGGGAAACCCCTGCATTCGGGTTTTGGACAATCCCAGTAAGACGACGCCGGTGGCGATGAACTTGGGGATTCGGGCTTCCCGGGGCGATGTCGTTATCATAGCGAGTGCCCATGCACGCTTCGACAGGAAATACATTACGAGATGCGTCGAGGCCATCCGAAGATATGGAGCTGATAACGTGGGCGGCATCATGAGAATGCTTCCTCGAGAACCAGGATTAACCGGTAACGCAATCGCCTTGAGCTTAAGTCATCGCTTTGGCGTCGGCAACTCCTACTTCCGTATACATACAGATGAACCTAGGTGGGTTGACACGGTTTTTGGAGGATGCTACCGAAGGGAAGTGTTTCAGAGGGTTGGGTTTTTCAACGAGAAGCTGGCTAGAAGTCAGGATATGGAGTTCAATCGCCGGCTTAAGAAAGCTGGGGGCAAGACTCTTCTGGCGCCTGATATCGTTTGCTATTACTATGCGCGCTCGGACTTGAAGTCTTTCAAGTGTGCGGCTGGGCGTCGAGAGGCACTGCCGTAAAGGGCGACAGCAACTCCGGAAGGGCTTGAAACATATCCCGTATGAACCCATTGACTTTCAAGCGCGCACTGGTCTTATGCGCGCACACTGACGACGAATTCGGATGCAGCGGAACTATGATCCGATTACTGGAATCAGGCGCCCAGGTTTACTGTGCCGAGTTCTCTACCTGCCGTGAGTCTGTGCCTAACGGGTTTCCCCCGGATGTTCTTTCCCATGAGGTCCGCGCGATGGCTCGCGTAATTGGGCTACCTGAGAAACAGTTGATGGTATTTGACTATCGGGTCCGACATTTTCCCTCCCTGCGGCAGGAAATCCTGGAGGAAATGGTTCGATTGCGCAAAGAAATCAACCCTGACTTGGTCCTCCTCCCCGCGCTTTCGGACATTCATCAGGACCATCATGTTGTCGCTATGGAAGGATTACGAGCCTTTAAGTTCGCCTCGGTCTTTGGATACGAGCTTCCCATGAATACGATTACTTTTCAGCATGCGTGTTTTGTCGAATTGACAGCTGAACATTTGAAGCGCAAGATTGAGGCCATTCTGTGCTATAAATCGCAACTTTTTCGACCCTATTTAGAGGAGTCCTTCATTCGAGGCTTAGCTAGGGTTCGGGGAATACAGGCAGGGGTCGAATACGCTGAAGCCTTTGAGGTGCTACGAATCAAGCTGTAGACATATGCCGACCACGAAGAGCCGAGAGGGATAAGAGATGCCAGCAAACGTTATTCGATCTGTCAGGATCGCCGGCACGGGTTCTTATGTTCCTGATCGCATTGTGACGAACCAGGAACTCGAACGATGTGCTCCCACCTCCGACGCCTGGATTCGGGAAAAACTGGGGATACAAACCCGGCGAGTGGCAGCACCCAACCAGGCGACGTCGGATCTGGCGGCGGCCGCTGCCCGGCGTGCTCTGGAGCAGGCTGCGATCGCTGCGGAAGAGATCGACTTGATTATTGTAGCGACAGCCACTCCGGACCGCCCTCAGCCCTCAACTGCCTGTATTGTCCAGGAGAAAATCCGGGCTTTCCACGCGGCTGCCTTCGACGTCGCGGCTGTCTGCTCCGGATTTCTGTACGGCCTCGCCGTGGGCTCACAGTTCATTGCAGCCAACGCCTACGACCGGGTCCTGTTGATCGGCGCCGATACCTTCTCACGGATCACCAACTGGCAGGACAGATCCTGTGTCTTCTTCGGCGATGGTGCCGGCGCGGCGGTGCTCACACATGCCAGGGATGGCGAGGGGTTGCTGGCGGTCGATCTGTACGCTGATGGGCGGGGCAAGTGGAGTTTTACGGTGCCGGCGGGCGGCTCAGAGTCGCCCGCATCTCCAGAGACGGTGGCGAACCATCAGCACACCTATGTAATGAATGGGAAGGCCGTATTCGAGACCGCCACGACGGTGTTGCCAGCCGCGATTCAAAAAGTCGTGGCGCGCTGCGGTTTGACCATTGATGATGTTGATCTCCTGATCCCGCACCAGCCGAGCATCAACATCTTGAAAGTGACCGCGCAGAAACTTGGACTGCCGTTCAGCAAGGTCCTGACCAACATGGACCGTTACGCCAACACAGCCGGAGCTTCGGTGGCCATCCTGTTGGATGAAGCCAATCAGTCCCATCGGCTGCCCGATGGGGCGATCATAGCTCTGGCGGCTGTGGGGGCAGGCTGGACGTGGGCCGCCGCCGTGATGCGTTGGGTAAACGACCGCAGAAACGCCATACAGGTATAGGAGCTTAAGCTCGGCGAGGAACCCTCTTCCAGCGTACCGCGCTGCGTCGTTCGCGGCCGGGAGTTCCTTTTGGAACGCCTGGGCAGGAAAGGAGACTCCATGATTATCATGACAGGCGCATGCGGCGGGCTGGGGAGCTACCTGGTTGAATGCCTGGGCCGGGATTTTGAAATCATCGGAACGTTCCATACCCGTAAACCCACGGCCACGAACCGGGCAGTCGGCTTCCACCAGGTCGATGTCAGCGATGCTGGAAGCGTCGAACGTTTCGTCGGTGCAGTGGCCGAGAAACTGCAACGCATTGTGCTGATCAACTTGGCCGGCATTTCGCTGGATGGGATGGGACACAAGTTGAGCGAGGCTAAGTGGGACTTGGTCCTGAACACCAACTTGAAGGGAACCTTTCTCATGTGTCGCGCCATCCTTCCCTTCATGCGCGAACAGGGATGGGGGCGGATTATCAATGTGTCTTCCGTAGTGGGACAGATGGGCGTGCCCGGTAGCGTCGCTTATTCGGCCTCGAAATCAGGCATTTTGGGCCTGACGCGCACTCTGGCGGCCGAAGTTGTTATGAAAAACGTTACGGTTAATGCGTTGGCGCTGGGATACTTTGACGTCGGCATGATCAATGTCCTCACGCCGGAGCTCCAGGACCAGATCAAGGCAAGGATTCCGATGAAACGGTTCGGAGACCCGCGGAACGTGGAGCAGGCAATCCGCTTCTTGATTGAGTGTGACTACGTTACCGGGTCCGTGATCAACATGAATGGCGGCTTGCTCTGAAGGGCTCCGGCGGCCTCCGGGGGAGCAGGTCCCATGGGTGCGCCAGGCTATGGCTCAAACTCACACGGATCACAAAAACGACATCTACATCAAGGCCGAAAACATCTCACTCGGCCGGGACGTGACCTTCGGTCGGTCTATTGACATCCGCCTCAAGGGAAACTTTGTCATTGGGGATCGCAGTCGTCTGGGAGATGAGGTCCGGATCCGCGGAAATAACGTCACGATCGGCCGCGATCTGTTTCACAGCCAGGGCCTGCGGGCCGGAGGCGGCGGATCCCACCACCCAAACGCAAACCTGTCGATCGGTGATCGCTGCACCATGCACAACAACTTCATCAACTTGGGTGAACCGGTCATCATCGGAAATGACGTAGGGCTCAGTCCAGAGGTCAGCATCCTGACGCACGGGTACTGGCTTTCTGTGCTGGAAGGGTACCCTGCACGCTTCGCCCCTGTGACCATAAGAGATGGCGCCATCATCGGATACCGCTCGCTGATCATGATGGGTGTGACCATCGGGGAAAGAGCGGTCATAGGCGCGCAAAGCGTGGTCACGAAGAACGCCGAAGCCAACTGCATCTATGCAGGCAACCCAGCCCGGCTTATTCGAAAGATCGCTCCGCCGTCGGCGGAAGTGAAGCCGGTGCTGCTGACCCGCATTCTCAAGGCATATCAGTCGATCGCGCAATACCACTCCATCTCACCTGTAATTCGGGCCACCTATCCAATAGTTCACGTGAACAAGTGCCGGTTCAACGTAGAAGACCTCACCTTCGAAGGCGAGGAAGACGAGGAAACCGACGATTTCAGGGATTATGTCAGGAAATGGGGCCTGCGCTTTTATTCCGAGCGACCTTTCAAGAGCGTGTGGCGGTGGTAAGCCGGCGCGGTTGACCGCCAGGTCCGCACCGTGTGCAGAGCGGTCGCGTATCCGGACAGCAGGAGGATGCCTAATGGAGGAAAACGCGCAGCCCGCAATGGCGAACAGGCCCTTGCCGACGATCTCGGTAATTGTTCCGTGTCGGAATGAAGCCAAACACATCGGGTTGTGCCTGGAGTCTTTATTGACGAGCGATTTTCCGAAAAATCAACTGGAAATCCTGGTAGTAGATGGGATGAGCGATGACGGAACCCGAGAAGCTGTACTGGAGTACGCGCGCAGGTACCCCTTTTTGAAGATGGTGGATAACCCCGCGCGTATCACGCCGGTGGCCATGAACATCGGAATCCGGAGTGCCCGAGGCGAACTAATTGCTATCGTTGGCGCGCATGGGACCTACGATGAGATCTATCTTCGGGAATGCGTCAGGTATCTATCCGAATACAGTGCGGATCAGGTTGGTGGTGTAGCCCAGTACATTCCGCGCGATGACACACTTATCGGTAGGGCCATGGCGTTAGCTTTCACTCACCCTCTTGGCGCAGGGGCCAACATTCGGCACAAAACGGGAGTAAAGGCACCTACATGGGTGGACACTGTTTCTTGTGGTTGCTACCGTCGCGAGGTATTCGAGAGGGTTGGCCTCTTCAATGAACAGTTGATCCGCTCGCAGGATAATGAGTTCAATCGACGTCTCAGGCGGGCCGGCGGCAGGATCCTCATCGTGCCCACAGCCGTTTCCCGTTATTATGCTCCGTCAAACGTCGGGAGCTTTCTCAAATACAATTTCAAGAACGGCCTATGGGTGACTCTACCCTTGCTACATACTGACATCATTTGCATGTCCTGGCGCCATGTTGTGCCGCTGGCATTTGTTACAGGTCTTTTCGCAACAGGCGCGCTCGGATTGTTTATGGAGCCGTTCCTCTGGGTTTTTTTCGCGATCGTGGCTGCCTATGGGGTTGCGAATTTGATTGCCACGTCACAGGTCGCCTGGCGGGAGAAAGACTTGAGATATGTTGTAGTGATGCCTGTAGTCATTGGAATGCTGCATTTTTCATATGGCCTGGGGGCCTTGTGGGGTGTTATGAAGTTGGCAGGCACAAAGCGGTTCTGGGGGAAACTGTTGCGGTTGGAGTGGTGGCAGACGCGGCCGTTAGAATAGGACGTTCAGCATTTGAATGCTTAGTGCTTGTCGGTGAGCCGGATACAGAGGAAATGAGGCGTATTTGATTTTGCTCGAGTGGCCGGCAGCGGGCGTGAAAGCCGTGGAGTTTAGAGGGTGACTCTGATAAGGTATGGTGCATCTGGACGGAAGCCAACAGTTAGCAGGGACAGGAGGAAAGACACGAGATGAAAGTTGTCCTGGTAAGGGGTCGGTGGCATTCCGTATGGGAGAATCTGGCCTGCGGGTACCTCTACTCCTACACCAAGGATTTGACCGACCAGTATCTCTTTTTTGACGGGTATTTCG
>Ga0315277_10006369_pt1 | contig 15475 bp, 10 predicted proteins | sample YL17G05_15_MG_FD_203695 | JGI IMG/M metagenome (GOLD analysis project Ga0315277, IMG submission 203695) | Sediment microbial communities from Yellowstone Lake, YNP, Wyoming, USA - YL17G05_15 | ecosystem: Environmental > Aquatic > Freshwater > Lake > Sediment | place: USA: Wyoming | collected...
GGGAAAACCGGATTGGGGTGCAACTGGTCTTCCAGGGGACCCTTTCGTGTCGTAAGCTGAAAGCGGTCGCCGTTGATGGCGTCGGTTTCCCAGAAGCGCCAACCCTCGAGGCGAATCAACTTGCCGTTGCGCACTTCCACGCGGCCGTCCCACTTTTGGGGCTCGGTGTCGTTGACGCCGAACGTCACGCGGCATGCATGCCGCGCAGGCGAATCGGCCAGAACAACGGCCTGCGGCCGTCTGCCCCAGCGCATATTCAGGAAAATCACCAGGACAAGGATGAAAGCGGCAAGAAGGCAGTTGCGAACGTGCTTCATAGAGGTCCTCACCTGCTTGTTCGACATTCAGTTCTTGGCCCCCACCGGTACGGGAGCCGCGGGTTGTGCGGCTGCTTCGCGAGTGGCATCGATCCGCAGCCATTGCGTGGCACTGATCAGCAACATGACGCCGATCACCACAATGGGTGCGTTGTAGCTGTGGAACAGCTTTACCATGTAGCCGAACAGGACGCCGGATACAAACGAGCCCATCTGCCCGGCCGTATTCATGGCGCCCGACACCGTGCCCGAATAGCGCTTGCCAACGTCAACGCAAACCGACCATGCCGACGGAAGCATGAAGTCGGAACAGGCGTAGGCCAGCGAGAGAAGGATAATGGCCGTATATTTCCCCGGGGCGAAAGCGGCGATCAGAACCAGGCTGCCGGAGGCCGCTAGTGCCGCCACTCCGACTACGCGACGCGCCCGCATCAGCCCGATACGCCCGACAAGGTAGTCTCCGGTAAATCCGCCCGCAAGGTTCGATACCGCGCCGAAAATGAATGGTAGCGGGGTGAAGATCGCCAGGTCGCGCTCGCTGAAACCGCGGCTGCGGACCAGGAATGTATGCAGCCAGGAAATGAAAAAATAGGCAGCATAGCAATAGCAGAAATACATCAGCATAATGGCGCGTACGTTGGCGTTGCGCAACAGAGCGCGCCAGGGGGGCATGCGGCGCAGGACAACGGACTGGACTCCGATCTCTTCCAGTTCAGCCTGGCTGATGCCCGTTTTTTCCGCGGGAGAATCGCGGTACCACCAAAACCAGATGGCCACCCAGACAAACCCCAACGAACCAAACAGCCAGAACGCCGTTCTCCAGCCGTAAGCGGCCTGGATGGGCACGACCAGCAGCGCGGACGCGGCGCCGCCCAGGCGCGTGGCCGTCCAGATCCATCCCTGGGTGCGAGCCCGTTCTTTGGCGGGGAACCACCGCGAGACGACGCCGGAAATGTTGGGAAACGCGCCGGCCTCGCCCACACCAAACAGGAAGCGGATGGCCACCAGCGATCCGAAACTGCGAGCGACGCCGGTCAGCGCGGTGAATGCTGACCACCAAAGCACGATGCGGGTGATCACGCGGCGCGCGCCGAATCGGTCGCCCCACATGCCGGTCGGAATCTCGAAGGCCGCGTAGGCCAGCGAGAAGGCTCCCACCACCCAGCCCCATTGCACCGGAGTAATGCCGAGGTCCTTTTGCATTCGCGGCCCGGCGACCGAGATGCAAGCCCGGTCCAGGAACGTCAACATCGACAGGAAGAAGAGCAGGATTAGCAGCCGATGCCGCTGCTTCATTAAGATGGCCTCCGCGCCCCGGCGAGCGATGATTGAAATTGCGCGAGAACCGACTGTGCGCCGCTGCGAAGAGCGGCTATGTCGCTGGCGCAGAAGATGACGTCCGTTCCCTGTTCCGCCCACCGCCCGGCATCGGCGGCTCCTGAAAACAGCGCCACCTGTTTGCCGCTTGCTTTGGCGACCGCGATGGTGCGCTCCATGGCTTCGATAACGAGCGGGTGATTCGTGCGCCCGGTGACCCCGTAGCTGGCCGAGAGGTCGCCCGGGCCGAGAAAGATGCCGTTGATCTCCGGCACCGCGCAGAGTTCCGCGGCGCGCTCCACGGCCTCGGCGGTCTCAATCTGCGTCATCAGGCAAAGTTCCCGATTGACGCGACACTGCTCTTCGGCGATGTCGCCGCACAGGCCGTATCGCACGGCGCGCGAGGCGGCGAAAAAGCCGCGCGCGCCCGCGGGCGCATAGCGAGCGTGGGTTACGAGTTCGTGCAGGATTTCGGGCGTGTTCGCCATGGGCAGGTCGAGAATGTCCGGGCCGCATTCGGCCGCACGCAGCACGCTCTCGCGGCGGGAGTCGGGGATGCGGATCATCGTCAGCAGGCGCAGCCCTGCAGCGATGCGGCACATGTCGGCGATCCGGTCGAGTGGCGTCTGCGCGTGCTCCATCTCGAACCAGAGCACGCGAAACCCCAGGAACGCGGCGATCTCAACGAAGGCCGGGTTGTAGTTGTAGACGGCGGCGCCGGGAAGCGGCGCGCCGTATTCCGCCAGCGTTTGATCGAGTCGGGTCATAAGATTTTCGCGCGCTCCGCCCTCAGCCCGCTGTTTCGGCGGCGGAACGGCAGCGCTCGTTTTCCTGCGCGCCGCTCGCGGGAGCGAGCAGCAGGGATATGAAATCCGCGGTCGATTGATTCCTGCCGGCTACCGAGAACAGGCGCTCGGCTGCGTTCGTCAGATGAACCGTCATTTGCGCGGCCGCCAGTTCCACATTTCGGGCCAGCACCGCGTCGAGGATCGCATTGTGCTCGCCGATAATGTCCTCGATCACCGGCCGGCGGTTTACCGCCTTGTTGATCCAGATCTCGAACAATGCCCGCATCCCGTTGACGAAGTGCACCAGGACGCTGTTGTGGCTAGCGCGGGCGAGCCTCACGTGGAATTGCAGGTCGTAGCGTGACGCCTCGGCCGGATTAGAAGAGGAAGCGGCCAGGCTGCGCATGATCGATTGCAGTTCGTCACGGTCGCAGTCGTCGTGCCTTGTCGCTGCCATCCGGACGGCTTGCACTTCCAGGATCTGCCTGGCCTCGATGGTCTCGTGCACCTTCGTATGCTGCAGCATCAGGCCGAGGCTGATCAGGCGTTCGACGTTGGCATCGCCCACGTCGCTCACGTACGTGCCCGATCCCTGGCGAACCCGGATGGCGCCGATAAAAGCCAGCGAGCGCATCGCCTCCCGAAGGGTCGAGCGCCCGACCCCCAATTGCACGCATAGTTCGCGTTCGGTGGGCAAACGCGAACCAGGCTCGGCCGATGCAACCATCTGGGCAAGCAGCGAAGCAGTTTCCAAGTGCAGATCCTGCTTGGAGATTCGCCCAACAGCTCCAGGTCCGTTGGCGCCTAGCTCGTCGATTGACGATGAAGTCATAGGTTGAAGCCCCACACATAATCGTCTGATGAATGGTAGCGGACGAAATCGGCGATGTCAATGCAGAATATCCAAACAAGCGAAAACCGGGCAATTGGCATGATGAACCACGCGGCTACCGATGCCGCACGGCGCACAAATAAAAACACTTGTGGCCGCTTAAAGCCGAAGGTCAGCGAGTTGGGCAATCAGAAATGCAGTTTTTGGGCTTGACAAGCCAGCGAAGCGTGCGATAGCTTGTCCGGGAGTCATCAGATGTCTGATTGCTGGTGCCCGCCTCCTTCATCGTGCTTCCCGCTGCCTTCCGCGCAGACGGGTAAAGTGAGCAGGCTGCCCTCTCTTGGCTGATTTGGTGGGTTCCGAGCTATGTCGCAAACTTCGCGCCGCGCGATCCTGCAGGCTTTGCCAGCCGCGCTCCTCTTTGTCCGCGAAGCAGGCGCCCAAGCAAAGAGAAGATACGTCGTCGGCCCGACAAAGATCGCGCGAAACAGGGCGCCCAACCAGGTTGCACGCCTTGGGTCCGGCCCGCATTTGTTTCTGGACGATTACCTGGTTCTGCACCAGGAAGGCTTGGCCCGCACCACTCATCATCCGCGCCGCTTACCGCAACCGATCATCACCAGTAAAGAATTCGGCGTGTGGCAGCCGTTTGTGACAGTTGTTCGCGACGCCGAGAAGGGCGTCTTTCGGATGTGGTACGACGCCTGGTCGGAGCGACCCGGGATCGCCAAAGGCAACTATCTCGCCTATGCGGAGTCGAAGGATGGAGTCGAGTGGCGCGCGCCGGAGCTCTCGGTGATCGGCAAAAGCAACCTGCTGATGCCGATACTAAACGGCTACGGCGGCAGCCTGATCGACGAAGGCCCGGCATTCAAAGACAGGGCCCGCCGCTTCAAACTCGCCTGGTGGGGCCGCAAGGATCCGGAATCCGACGTGGATTCCGGCGTGTTCGTCGCCTTCTCCCCCGACGGGCTTCAGTGGACGCCGAGCGACCGGAATCCCGTGCTCCCGAACTTCCCCGACGAAAGCGACCCGCGCTACCCGCAGGCGGCGGGCGACGTGATTGATGTCTTCTGGGATCCGATCGCGGCGCGCTACGCCGCGTTCATCAAAACGCCCGCGATTCCCGAGGACGGATGGCTGCAGGCGCCGAAGGCCAACAAGAACCTGCGCCGCCTGGTGAGTTTCAGCGTCAGCACCGATTTTGTCCGCTGGGAGATGCCATGGCGTGTCATCGTACCAGGCGAGCGCGACGAGGGAACGCTCGAATTTTACGCGGCGGGCGGCACCATCGCGCGTGGCGGTTTGCTGGTCGGGTGCCCGCGGATGCTCCGCGACGACCTTCCCGCCGATCCAGGGGGACCGCCCGAAGGCATCGGTTACGCCACGCTGGTGACGAGCCGCGACGGGGAGTCGTGGGAACGGCACAGCGACGTGTTTTTCAACCGCAACCTCGATCCGGAATCGTGGGATCACGCCATGACCTGGGTTGGCTGCCAGCTCTTGATGGCCGACGAAGTGTATCTCTACTACGGCGGCTACAAGCAGGGCCACAAGATCAACCGCCGCAGCGAGCGGCAGCTAGGGCTGGCCAAACTCCGCCGCGATGGATACGTTTCGCGCGACGCCTTCGGCCCGGATCCCGGCTGGCTCATGACGCCGCTGCTTCGCTCCGAGCGAATCACAGCGTTGACCGTCAGCGCAGAAGCGTCACGCGGCGAGATTCGCGTTCAGGTGCTGGATCATGGCCGGCAAATCGTTCCGGGTTTCAGTTTTCAAGAGTGTGCGCCTCTTCGTGGCGATGGCCTGCGGCAGGCGGTCACGTGGTCGGGCGGAGCGAGCGTGACCAGGTTGCAGCCGGATCCTTTTCATTTGGAATTCCGCGTGACCGATGCCCGGCTCTACGGTTTTGAATTCGACGGGAATCGAACGTGAGGAGCAGTAAGCCGATGAGCAGACGAGAATTGAGCCGGCGCGGGTTCCTGGGGACGGCAGCCGCCTCATTGGCGGGCGCGGCGGGAAGCACGCCGCAGTCGCAGACGTTAGCGAAAAGCCCGGGCAGCGGTTTGCCCGCTCAGTATGGCGAACCATACCAACTGGCCGGGAATCGGCTCTACTTTCACAACTGGCACTACATCCGGCCGGGTAGTTTCGAGTGGAAGGGCGAAGACGGTAGGAATGTCGGCCTGAAGGATGCGGTTGCCCCCGGCGCAGCCCGGCTGGCTCATACCGACCAGCCCTGGGGCATCCGCATTGTTGCGCAGCGCGCCGAGCGCGTCGGTCCGATCCTTCGGCCCGAGCGCCCCTGGGAGCAAGGCGGGAGCATGGCGCTGACCTGCATGATTCAGGACGCAGGCATGTACCGTGCCTGGGGCGGCCACTTCGTGCCGCGCCAGGAAGACGTTCAGGAGCAGAGCCACTCCTTTTATATGGAGTCCAGCGACGGTCTCGAATGGAAACGGCCGAACCTGGGCCTGGTCGAATTCAAGGGGAGCCGCGCCAACAATCTCTACGGCGGATCGGGTGGAACGCCCTTTGTCGATCCGTCGGCCCCTCCGGCTGAGCGGTACAAGTCCATCGGCATGGACGAGTTGTCGCCTGAGATTTGCGAGGAGTACTTCCGGCGGCGGCCGAATGATTGGGACTCGCGGGCCGACCGTCGCAGCAACGGGCGCCTGACCGGCCTGACCGGTTCAGTCTCGCCCGATGGCCTACGCTGGAAGACCTTTCGCGAGCCGTTGGTTGTTTTGTTCAGTGACACGCAAGTAATCGCCTACTACGACGAGGCTCTCGGCAAGTACGTAGCGTACACGCGTGCCTGGGTGCTTAACGAGCGTTCTCCTCGCGTCCCGGACGGCCGCAGCGAGTTGTTCGATGTCGGGCGCCGCTCCATCGGCCGCGCCGAGAGCGCGAACTTCCGCCAGTTTCCGGTGCCTGAGACGATTCTCGAGCCCGGCCCGAATCTGTTGCCTTCCGACGCTCTTTACACGAACTGCAAGACGACCGTACCCGGCGCGCCGGATCACCATCTCCTGTTTCCGACGGTCTGGCATACGGCCAGCGACTCGACCAGCATCACGGTCGCGAGCAGCCACGACGGAAGGCTTTGGCACTGGGTGCCGGGCGCGCCCGTGTTTACTACCGGTCCCTTTGGCGCGTTCGACGGCGGATGTGTGTTTGCCCATCCGAACCTTCTCGAGTTGCCCGACGGCCGTTTTGTTCTGCCGTACACCGGCTACAACGTCCCGCACAAGTATCCGCGCGGGCAGTACAAGTACAGCCCGGGATACGCCCTCTGGCCGAAGGGCCGGGTGATCGCGCTGGAAGCCCGCGCAAAGGGCGAATTTGCGACGATGGGCCTGGCACCGCCCGGGCGCAAGCTGCGTATCAATGCGCTCGTTTTGCGTGGCGGCAGCATACAGGTGGAAGTGGCCGATTTGAGGGGAAAGCCGTTGCCCGGCCGGTCATTCGCCGAGGCGGCGCCAATCATCGGCGACCACCACTGGACAACGCTTTCATGGAACGGCCAGGACGACCTCGGACACAAGGACGGGATGGGAATCATGCTTCGGTTTCGTATGGACCAGGCACAGCTTTTCGGTCTGGAGTTTGTTTAAGAGATGAGCATAACGGGATTCAACCGGCGAGAGTTTCTGGAAGCGGCCGCGACAGCCGGCTTCGGAGTGGCGGCAGCTCCGGCTGGCGTGCAGCGGCCCAGCGGCCCCGGCCGCGTTCCGCCAGTTCGTTACGGCGAGCCGTGCGAGCTTCTGGGCAAGCGTCTCTACTTTTTGAACTGGCAATACATCCGCCCCGGAATCTGGACCTGGAGAGACGCTAGCGGCCAGAAGGTCAAGACCGAGGATTCGGTGGCTCCCGGCGCTGCCCACCTGACCCATACCGACCGGCCCTTCGGAGTCGAGTTGGTGGCGCAACCGGCGCAGCGGATCGGTCCGCTGATCGAACCCGAGGCTGCCTGGGAGGAAGGCGCCGGTGTCGCGCTGACCACCATGATTAAAGACGGCGGGATGTTCCGCGGCTGGCAGGTGCCGTTCACCTTCTCGGGCGACCCGCCGGGCATGAACCACTGCTACTACCTGGAATCGAGTGACGGCTTTGCCTGGAAGCGTCCGAAGCTAGGCATCGTCGACCTGCACGGGAGCCGCGATAACAACCTGGTCAACATTACCGACTGCGACGGCGGTTGCGTGTTCATCGATCCTTCGGCGCCCGCTTCCGAGCGGTACAAGATGATCGCCGAAGGCCATTTCCCGCGCGAGATCTGCGAGGAATACCTGAAGCGGCGGCCGGACGAGTGGGACCCAAAGGTCCGGCGCGAAAGCGATGGCGGAGCCAAGGGCGTGAAGGGCGCCGTTTCGCCCGACGGCGTGCATTGGACCATGCTGCGCGATCCGCTGGTGATGGAGGTGACCGACACGCAGCTCACTGCCTCCTACGACCAGCGCCTGCGCAAATATGTGGCATACACGCGCACCTGGATTGTCGGGCGTCGTTTCGGACCGCCCGTGCCCGAAAACGACCGCGTCTGGATGGCTGGCCGGCGCTCGATAGGCCGCTCCGAAAGCGCCGATTTCCGCAGCTTCCCTCTGCACGAAACCATTCTGGAGCCGGGACTGGAGCTTCTGCCCTCCGACACGCTGTATACCAATTGCAAGACGATCATGCCCGGGGCGCCGGATCAGCATGTGATGTTTCCGACGATCTGGCACACGGCAAACGATTCGACCAGCGTGAGCCTGGCCAGCAGCCATGACGGGAAAGTGTGGCACTTCCTGGCGGGCGCGCCGGTATTCACTACCGGTTCATTCGGCGCTTTCGACGGCGGCTGTGTGTTCGCGCATCCGAACCTGCTCGAAATGCCGGACGGCCGCTTCGTGCTTCCCTACACGGGATACAACGTGCCGCACAAGTATCCGCGGCGGCTCTGGAAGTTCGCCCCCGGGTACGCGGTATGGCCAAAGGGAAGGCTGGTCGCGCTGCAAGCGAAAGAGAGAGGCGAGTTCGCGACCGTCGGGATGATTCCGCCGGGACGCAAAGTGCGCCTGAACGCCACCACGCGGCGCGGCGGGAGCATTCTGGTTGAAGTCGCAGGCATCAAAGGAGAGCCGCTGTCCGGCCGTTCGTTTGCCGACGCCCGCCCCATCAGCGGCGATCACCATTGGACAACGCTCAACTGGGGCGGAACAGAAGACCTCGGTCATCAAGACAACACAGGAGTCGTTTTGCGTTTCCGCCTGGATCAGGCGGAGATTTACGGCTTGGAATTTGTTTAATGGAGGTGCCTTATGGCACGGCTGATGACGCTGATACTGACCCTGGGTATTTGTTTGGCAACTTCCGGTTTCCTGCCGGCGCAGGTAACCACGGGAACTCTGTACGGCATCGTGGCGGACGCATCGGGAGCGGTTATTCCCGGCGCCACCGCAACGTTGCTCAACGAGGGGACCGGAATCGGCAATTCGGTGACCACCGACGAACGAGGCGAGTTCGCTTTTACCTTCGTGCCGGTCGGCTCCTACACGCTGCGGATCGTCGCGAGCGGCTTCAAGACGCTGGAGAACAAGGGCCTGCAAGTGGTCGCAGCGCAGAACATCCGGCAGAGCTTCACGCTGCAGGTGGGGCAGGTGACGGAGCAGGTTTCCGTGACCGCGGCTGCCGCCCTAGTGAATACCGTATCGGCCGAGCAACGCGAGAATGTGTCCACCCGGCAAGTAAGGGAATTGCCGGTAGCCAACCGGAACATCGTGTTTCTTGGCGGGCTCAACGCCGGAGCGGTCGCGACGCTGGGCAGTTCCAACGATTCAGGCATGTTCAACTTCAACGGCCTGGGACCCGGCGGCTCCAGCGTTACCGTGGACGGCACCGATGCCTCGGGCAATTCGCACGCACCCACGCTGATGATGTACGGCGGTTTCAACGGGATCGGCGCCATCAGTCTCGAGGCCGTTGACGAGGTGCAGACTTCCAAGGGCGTGGTTTCAGCCGAGTACGCGCGCACCTTGAGCGGCAACTTCAACGTCATTACCAAGTCCGGGACCAACCGGTGGCACGGCAGCCTGTTCGAGAACTTCCAGGGCCGCGCGTTGAACGCGCGCGACCAGTTCCAGTCGAGCAAGGCGGCATTCACCTACAACCAGTTCGGCGGCTCGGTAGGCGGGCCGATCAAGCGCGACAAGCTTTTTGTCTTCGGCACCTATGAAGGCTATCGCCAAGCTGCGTTCTCGCGGGTGCAGGGCACCGTCCCCACCCAGCGCCTGCGCAACGACATGCTGGCCCGCTTCCCCGATTACAAGCTCGCGCTCGACGCCTTCCCGCTGCCCACTTTTCCGGTCGCACCCAACGATGCGGTCGGAACTGCGGAGCGGATGGATTCCACCCGTGGCAACGACGACCAGTTTGTGGTCAAACCCGATTACTGGATCAACAGCGCCAACAAAGTGACGTTGACTTACACTCGCAGCCGTCCGGAGAAGACCACGCCTTCACTGGTACCGCTTGACCCGCGTAACTTCAATGGCTGGTCGGACCGTCTGACGGGCAGCTACGTCACCCTGGGTGCGCGCTGGAGCGCGGAAACCCGGATTGGCTACAACAAGAACAACGTCGATCGCCTGGACGCCTTCCATGATCTCGTTGACCCGAAGCAGAAGGAGACCAAGGAAGGCGGTCGCCGCATCCCCACCATCCGCGGCCTCGGCTTCGACATCGGCAACAGCGAGTTGATGGAGCACTACGGCCACAGTTGGAGCTTCGAGCAGAAGGTGTCGCACCAGGCGGGAAAACACTCTCTGAAGTTTGGTGGCTCAATGTTTATCCGCGTTCTGGCCGGCTCCGACATTGAAAGCCCGCGAATCGGGTACGGCAGCGAAGCGGACCTGCTCGCCAATCTGCCGAACCAGGTCCGGGTTACGCTCGGCACCCACCCTTACAGTGGCGCGATCAAGGATCTCGGCTTCTTCCTCCAGGACGACTGGCGCGTGAGCAGGAAGCTGGTGGTCAACCTGGGCCTGCGCTATGACTACTTCGGGAAATACACGGCCAACGGAACGAACGGAGGCGGGCCGCATGTCTACAACCCGGACGGCATTCTGAACAGCCAATTCGCCATCGGACCCTTCCGTCCCGTCAACGATCCGTTCAGCAGCGACGGGCGCAATTTCGGGCCCCGGCTGGGTTTTGCCTACAATCCCGACGGCCGAGGGACGAACGTGATCCGCGGGGGCCTGGGCGTTCTGTTCACCCCGGTCGCCGGCGAGATCCTCGACAACGCCACCATGGACGGTCCAAACATTCCGTTCCGCGTCCAATACAGCAAGGCTGAGGCGCAGGCGCTCGGACTGCGGTTCCCCGCCTACAACGAGGATGTGGCCAAGCTGGTGATGGGCAACCTTACCGGAGCCTCATACAACGTCATCAACCCCCACATCCAGGCGCCCTACGCCATCGACTACTTTCTGGGCTACCAACGCGCGCTGACCGGCTCGCTGATGCTGGAATCCAGCTTCGTGGCCAATCGCGGAGTGAAATTCCAGATGCGCAGGCCCTACAATCAGCCTGATCGCGTGACCGGCGTTCGGCCCAATCCCAACATCGGCAACGGCATCTACTTCGACAACTCGGAAAGCACGCACTACGTCTCCTGGCAAAGCTCCCTGCGGAAACGCTTCTCCCGCAACCTCTCCGGCAACATGCACTACACGTGGGGCAAGACGATTTCCTACGGGATCGGTGACATTCTGTCCACTCCCGCCGACACGCAGGATTTCTTTAACTTGCGGCCCAACCGCGGGCCGGCGACCGGGGACATCACGCATAGTCTCGTGAGCGACGTGGTTTATTCGTTGCCTATGCTTGCCGGCAAGGGGAACGCGATCGCGCGGCAGGCGCTGGGCGGATGGCAGGTGTCGGGAATCCTCTCGGCGCGCACGGGCGCTACCTTCACCATTATCGAGAAGAACTCGGCCTACGATTTCAGCCGGCCCGATGCCACGGGGCAGGACCCGATCCGCTCCGACTATCGAACGACTTTGCAATACCTGAACTCCGCCGCCTTCGCCATCGTGCCCATCGTCAAGGCCTCGGGCGCCTCGGGTCGGCCCGGAACCCTCGGAAGAGGGGCTGTCCGCGGTCCCGGCGCCTGGAACCTGGATTTCTCCTTGAGCAAGAACTTCCCCGTGCGGGAAACCGTGAAGTTCCAGGTTCGGGCCGACATGTTCAATTCGCTCAACCACACGAACTTCTCCGGGATCGATGGCACTATCGAATCGCCGACGTTTGGACGTATTACCAGCGCGGGGGCCCGGCGCATTCAAATGAATGCGCGCCTGACGTTCTAAGCTGAGTAGCGGCGGGGCCAACACTCCGACGCCCGGGCGGCCTGCAACACAGTGTTCTCGCCGTCGCTTGGGTGTCGGTCGGATGCCCGCCCTACGTACGGGGTCAACTTATGCAGCAGACGCTTGCTCTTATTCACACCAGCAAGGTGTTTCTGACGGTTGAGACGATGATGCAGGAAATGTTCGCCGAGATCATGCCCGAGGTACGGCTGATCAACATCATGGACGATTCGCTGCTGCCCGATGTCATGGCCGAACAGCGCATCAGCACCGCGGTCACCCGCCGCATGTGCGCCTACGTGGTGGCGGCCGAGGCGACGGGAGCCGCCGCGGTGCTGTCGCTTTGCTCGTCGCTTGGGCCGACCATCGACGTGGCTCGCAGGCTCGTCAGCATCCCGGTCATTAAGATCGACGACGCGCATACCGAGAAGGCGGCACGCGAGGCGGATCGCGTGGGGGTCATGGCTACCGTGGCGACGACGTTGCCGCCGACCGTGGCGTTGATTCGCGAAAAGGCGGCCGCCTTAGGCAAGAAGGTGGAGATTCGCGAATCGCTTTCCAACGCCGCGTTTCAGGCACTCATGGGCGGTGACAAGCAAAGACATGACGCGATGGTCACCGCGGCGGCGCGCGTGCTCGCGCCACATGTGGACGTCATCCTGTTCGCGCAGGCGTCAATGACGCGTCTTGCGCCGGAGATCGAGCAAGCCACCGGGCGGCCGGTCCTCACCAGCCCCCGCCTGGCGATCGAGTACACCAAGCGTGTCCTCGATGAACTGAAGGCAAAGAAGCAGGCTGCCGTCAACTAAGTGGCGAAGGAGAAGCGGAATGGGTAACGGTTACTTTCATCGGGTTCAAAGCCAGACACCGACGATGTTCTGGATTAACAATCCCACGCGCGACGAGGCGGATATGGCAATCGCCGCCGGCGCCGTCGGCTGCACGTGCAATCCTTCGTACTGCCAGAAGATGATCGACCACCCGAAGGAGGGCGCCTATGCGCTGGCCGTGCTCGATCAGGTGCTCCAGGAAACAAACAACGACAGCGAAGCGGAATCTGTTTTCCAGCGCCGCCTGGCAATGCCGATCATCGAGAAGTTCCGGCCGCTTTACGACCGGAACCCGCGCCGCGATGGGTTTGTCAGCCTGCAGGGCGACCCGATTCGTGAGGACCACCCGGAAGTCATTTTGAGCGAAGCGGGCGCCAACCGCGCGGTGGCGCCGAACGCCTGCATTAAGGTCCCGGTGACGAAGGCCGGGCTGGAGGCGATGGAGACGCTCCTGGCCGAGGAAACGCCGATCAACGCCACCGAGATCATGAGCGTGGCGCAGGCGATCAGCCTCTGCGAGCTTTATGAAAAGGTGGCGCGCCAGACGGGCCAGCGCCCGGTGCTGTTCCTCTCGCATATCGCCGGCATTTACGACGATTACCTGGCCCAGTACGTGGAGCGGGAGAAAGTGGACATCTCTCGTGATGTGCTCTGGCAGGCCGGTCTGGCCGTCGCCCGCAAGGTTTACGCCATCATGCAGGAGCGCGGTTACACGGCGATCTTTATCGGCGGCGGCGCCCGCGGACTGCATCATTTCACCGAAATGGTCGGCGGCAACCTGGTGGTGACGATCAACTGGGAGGGCACGGCGGACAAGCTCATCGAGAGGGATCCCCCGGTGGTCTATCGCCTCTTCAACCCGGTTCCCCAGCGCGTGATCGCGGAGCTGATGGAGAAGCTTCCCGACTTCCGCAAGGCCTACTTGGAAGACGGACTAAGCGTCGAAGAGTATGGTGAGTTTCCCGGCGTCGAGCATTTCCGGCACATGTTCATCAAGAGCTGGAAGCGCGTGCTGCAGGTCGCGGCGGAGCGCCGCGCGCTGGCCAGCGCCTCGGCCGGCTAGTGCCGCGCTCCTGCGTGCCAATGGTTTTCTCGTCCCACAGCCCGTGCTTCGTCGCCAACGGGTTCGGATGGCATTGTCGGCAGGCACGGTCAAGGCGCAACACTCGGCGATGGCCACGTGCAGGTGGATCTGCCAGGCGGGCGGAAAGAACTGTGATTCAAGAAAACGCTCCGGTGTCTGTTAGCCAAAACCTCATCACGTCTTGGAATCAGCGACTTGCGGTTCGGAGTCTGCCTCTCGCGAATCCCGAACAATCTGAGAACACGGGGCTTGCGCATTTCCACAAACCTCCGCCTGTCGACGCTCGGAGTGCTGCTCGTGCTGCGGGGACTTTGCATCGCTCCTCATAAGTCGCCTAGTGTTTACGAATCGTCCGTTGCACCTGCCAGGTTAGCGGCCGTGTAGCGCGCGACGCAGAAACTGACCCACTACCCACAGCCCACGGGCTGCACCTCGCAGCCTGTGGTGTCGTGGTAACATGGCTGCTGCAATGCCAGCAGCACCACGCAGCGCCAAGGTTTCCGCCGCGGCCGGCGAAGGGCCTCCCGGCGTGAGCCGCTCGATCCAATCCGAGAAGCCGCCCCACGAAGTGTTGCGCCGGGGAAAGCGCGCCGCTGAAGTGTCGGGCCTGGAGCTGGTGGTGATCACCGGCATGAGCGGCTCCGGCAAGGGCTCGGTGCTCAAGGCCTTCGAGGACTTGGGCTACTATAGCGTGGACAACCTGCCGGTCGATCTACTCACCACCTTTGCCGAACTGTGCCGGACCTCGCACGACATTCTCAAAGCCGCGCTGGTGGTGGATGTACGCGAGGGCGAGGCGCTGAACCGCTTCCCCGCCCAATTGCGCCAGCTCCGCTCGCTGGCCCCGGTCAAGCTGCTGTTCCTGGAAGCCAGCGACGAAGCGGTCATGCGCCGCTACAGCGAAACACGCCGGCCCCATCCCCTGGCCGGAGAGCAACCCATTTCCCAGGCCATCCGCGCCGAGCGCGAGCGCTTGAAGAAGATCCGCGCCCTTTCCGACGTGACCCTGGACACCAGCAAGTTCAACGTGCACGAACTGCGGGCGCTGATCCACGACCGTTTCAAGGGCAGTGAACAAGCGCGCTCCATGCTGGTCTCCTGCACCAGCTTTGGCTACCGCCACGGGGTGCCGCCCGACAGCGACCTGGTGTTCGACGTGCGCTTCCTGCCCAACCCCAATTACATCCCGCAGTTCCGGCCGCTGTCGGGAAAGCACCCGCGCGTGTCCAAGTACATCAAGAGCTTTCCGCAGACCGAGGAATTCATCAACCGCATCTCGGAGCTGCTGGTCTACCTGGTTCCTCACTACATCCGGGAGGGCAAGAGCTACCTGACCATTGCCTTCGGGTGCACCGGCGGGCAGCATCGCTCCGTCACCATCGCCGACGCCATCCGCAAGCGTCTGGCGGCGGCCGGATTTGCCACCAAGGTGGTCCACCGCGACATCAACAGGTAGTGCGGAAGGCGGAACGCGGCATGCCGCTCCACGCTCCTCGCTCCGCAGGCTGCGTGCCGCACTTCACAGAAAACCTTTCCCTTTACAGAGATAGCGGGCCAATGGTAGGCTTGGTTTTCACTGCGGCTCTGAGGGCCGGTTGCGAGAGAAGTTGGAGTGTGTCGATCTACTGCCCGGTTGCTAGGGCAGAGTTCCGCTGATTCATCCCCGCGCGATGGTACCCGGACCCCGGAAGAAGTGAAGGGCCCTCGGACCCCGGTAGGGACAGCACAGGCGTGCTGCCCGAGGCAACGCAATTCGAATCCCGGCTCAGACGTAAAGACCGCGGCTGTGCAGGCCGGCCTGTTCGTAGGTCCGGCTGAGCGCAAGCGCCGCCGATAGCGAGACATGCGAATTATCGACATCATCCGTAAGAAGCGTGACGGGGCAGAACTGAGCCGCGAAGAACTGGCCATGGTGGTCGAGGGCTACACTCGCGGCGAGGTCCCCGACTATCA
>Ga0315277_10006370_pt1 | contig 15475 bp, 11 predicted proteins | sample YL17G05_15_MG_FD_203695 | JGI IMG/M metagenome (GOLD analysis project Ga0315277, IMG submission 203695) | Sediment microbial communities from Yellowstone Lake, YNP, Wyoming, USA - YL17G05_15 | ecosystem: Environmental > Aquatic > Freshwater > Lake > Sediment | place: USA: Wyoming | collected...
TGGAGGTAAAGGCTTTAATCTCGTGAAGCTCATTAATGCTGGCTTTCCTGTTCCTGAGGCTTTCTTTATAACAGCCAACGCTTATGAAAAATTCGTAGAAGAAAACGAACTAAAGGAAGACATATTCGGCATCGTTGAAAAAATTAATTTTGATGATGTAAAGTCCTTGCAAAGTGCTTCAGAAGAAATAAAGAAGATAATCGAAGGAGCTAAGATGCCCGAGGAGATAAGGAACGAGATTATTGACACTTATAAGAAACTTTACGGTGCACCTGCCTTAAACTTGGATTTTCTAAAGCCAATGGACATGCCATTTGTTGCTGTAAGAAGCTCTGGAATAATGGAAGATATAGAAAAAGCATCGTCTGCTGGTCAATATGAAACCTTCCTCAATGTCAAAGGCGAGGAAAACTTGATAAAAGCAGTCTTAAAATGCTGGGCTTCGCTTTATACTGCTAGAGTCATCTACTATAGGCATAAAAATAATCAACCTCAAGACACCTCTCTTTGTGTGGTTGTAATGAGAATGATAAATTCTGAAAGCAGCGGAGTAGCTTTTACTATTGACCCCACTAATCCTGTGCAAGGTGCTAATCACATTGTAATAGAAGCTTGTTGGGGTCTGGGAGAGATGCTTGTACAAGGTAAAGTAGAGCCTGACAGATACATAGTAGATAAGACTAGCGGAGATATTCTAGAAAAAATAATTGGAAATAAAATTACAGAAATGGTAAGGGATCCAATGTATGGCATAACAATTGAAAGGAATGTTCTAAAGGATAGGACAAATGCTCAGGTTTTAAGCGATTATGAAATAGTTGCTTTAGCAGCTTACTGTAAAAAAATTGAGCAATATTATAACTTTCCTGAAGATATTGAATGGGCTATTGAAAGAGGAAGGATCTATATAGTTCAATCAAGAGCTGTCACAACATTAGAAGAGAAAAAAACCGAGGCAGTAAAAGGAACTCCTATTTTAGAAGGTTATGGCGCCTCGCCAGGAGTTGCTAGCGGTACTGTAAAAATTATTAAGGACTTGAGCGAAATAGGAAAGGTCCAAAAAGGAGACATCCTTGTGACAAGAATGACCTCTCCTGATTATGTTCCTGCTATGGAAAAATCTGCTGCAATTGTTACAGACGAAGGTGGAATCACTTGTCACGCTGCTATTGTTAGCCGTGAGTTAGGAGTCCCATGTATAATTGCAACAAAGAAAGCAACCCAAGTCCTTAAGGACAATATGAAAATCACAGTTGATGCCTCTCATGGCAAAGTTTATGCTGGAGAGATTCAAATAAAGGAAGAAAAGAAAGAAGAAGCAAATATGAAAACAAAAGTTCAAATAAAAGTTAATCTAGCATTTCCAGAGTCTGCAGAAAAAGCAGCACCTCATGCAGATGGCGTCGGCCTTTTAAGACTTGAGCATATGCTAACGAGAACTGGAATGCATCCTATTGAATATATAAGACAAGGTAAAGCAGATGAACTAACACAAATTATTTACGATGGTGTTGGAAAAGTTGCAAAAGCATTTTATCCAAAGCATGTATGGGTTAGATCCTTGGATGCTAGAACAGACGAGTTTAGGAATATGAAAGGCGGAGAGAACGAACCAAAGGAAGATAATCCTATGCTAGGATGGCATGGCATAAGAAGGAGTTTAGACGAGCCTGAAATCTTGAAAGCTGAGTTAAAAGCTTTGAAGAAATTGCATGAAGAAGGACTTGATAACGTGATTTGGGAATTACCTTTCATAATTAATGTTTCTGAATTAAGGAAAGCAAAAGAAATTGCTAAAGAGATGGGTGCTCCTAGCAACTTTGGTATAATGGTCGAGGTTCCTGCATGCGCCTTAACAATAGAAGAGTTCTGCAAAGAAGGAATCGTCTTTGCTTCATTCGGTTCGAACGACTTGACACAAACAACACTAGGAATTGATAGGAACAACGAAAGATTGATAAGTATTTTTGATGAAATGCATCCCTCGATGCAATTCTTGTTCAAGCATGTCATTGAAGTCTGTAAAAAATACAAGGTCGAGTCCTCGATATGTGGCGAACTGCCAAGCAACAGAAAAGATGCTGTTGAATTCCTAATAAAAGCAAACATAGACTCGTTGTCTGTCAATCTCGATGCATTAGACAAAGTTAGAGAGCAAGCTTCTGAAATAGAAAATAGCTAACCTTTCAAATTAAATGAGAATCCCTCATATAATGAGGTATTTAAATATCATAGTTATATTTTTATTAGTACTTAGAACTGGATGTTAATCTTGTTCTGGTGATTTTAATGAAATTTAGTGAAATGAAGATAAGTGATGGAATATCTAAAGCCTTAGAGGAAATGAAACTACAAGAGGCCTTTCCAATCCAAGAATCAACAATTCCTCCGATAATGGAAGGGAAGGATGTTATAGGAAAGGCAGAATCAGGCTCTGGCAAGACTCTGGCCTTTGCAATCCCGATAGTAGAAAAAATAACTTACCCAAAGAATATACAAGCTTTGGTTCTTACACCAACCAGAGAGTTGGCTGAGCAGGTATGCAAAGAAATACAGAAAATATCAAAATATATGAAAGCAAGAACCATAGCAGTCTATGGTGGCAAATCAATAGAAATGCAAGCTAGGGCGTTCAGTCAAGTGAACGTAGTGGTTGCAACTCCCGGCAGACTAATGGATCATATTAGAAGAAACAATGTTGATTTAAGACACGTGAATATTTTGGTGTTGGACGAAGCTGACAGAATGCTTGACATGGGTTTCATTGATGATATAAAATTTATTTTACGATACATACCAAAAGAAAGGCAGACCCTTTTATTTTCTGCAACTTTTTCAGATGAAATAAGAAGAATAATCAGTAACTTTATGAAGAATCCTATTCTTATCGAGCTTAACAAGGAAAAGCCTTCTGTAAAAACAGTAAAGCAACTAGCATACGTAGTAAAGGAAAATGAAAAACTACAATGTTTAGATCATATATTGAACCATGAAAAGCCTGAACTGGCATTGATATTCTGCTCGATGAAAATAAAGTCTGACAGATTGCATAGAGAACTAAGCAGGTTCTACAATATAGGAGTAATTCATGGCAACTTGAGCCAAAATCAAAGAGAAAGAGTAATGTCAGACTTCAAAAGTAGAAGAGTAACATATTTGATTGCTACTGACGTGGCTGCAAGAGGAATAGATGTAAAGGATATTTCCCATGTCATAAACTATGACATGCCTAATGACATCGAGACTTACCTTCATAGGATAGGCAGAACAGCCAGAGCAGGAGCTTCAGGAAAATCAATAACATTCGTAACTCCAGAAGAGATACCTGATTTGTTAAGAATTGAAAATTTTGTAAAAGTGAAAATAGAAAAGCAAAAGTTTTCTAACGGTGAAGTTCTTGCAATTAGTTCAGATGAGATTTCAGCTAGAAGTGCAATAATTCCAAAATGGAACAGACGGGAAAGGTTTAGCGGTGGGTTCAGAGGCAGAGGCGGATTTGGAAGGGGTGGCGGATTCAATAGAGGATTCTCTCATAGAAAGTTCAAACGCAAAAGATATAGGTAAAAATTACCATCTTGACTTTCCAGAATTTCTTAAAGCTTGATTTATTTCTTCTTTCATTTTTACAGCTTCTTCACGAGAAGCCTTGTAAAATCCCTCTTCTCCATATTTCTCTAAGTATGCTGTTTTTAAATAAGCAGCTATTATCCCTCGTGATGAATTTACAATAGCTCCCCTTCCATCCTTATTAACAAAATTAGGAATGTCTTCTGATTTACCTCCTTGAGCACCATGACCTGGCACTAGAAATACATTAGAAGTCATTATTTTTCTTAGTGTTTGAGCATCAATAGCATAAGTTGCTCCTACAACAGCTCCTACTGACTTGTAACTTTCTTCACCTTCTGTTCCTTTGCCCCACTTATTAATTAAATGTGCCATTCCTTCTGAAAGTTTTATTCCGGATGATAGAGTTTCATCTTGAAGTTCTCCTGCAGAAGGGTTAGACGTTTTATCCAAAACAAATATACCTTTTCCATAATTTTTACAATCTTTAACAAATTCTAATATACAATCAGAACCAAGATAACCATTAACAGTAAGAGCATCCAAGTCAAATGAAGGAATTTCTATTTCTTTTTCATTCTTTCTTCTTAATAGTTTAACTCTACCCAAATGTCCCTCAGAATACTTTCTAGCAGTATTACCTACATCATTTCTCTTTCCATCTTCTATAACTAAAAGACCTTTTTGTTTAGCATACTTTACTGTCTCATCAAAAGCAATAATGCCTGGCGCTTTGTATATCTCATAAAATGCTATCTGAGGTTTGATTGCAGGAACTATGTCAGCAACAGAATCAATAATTCTTTTATTAAATTCCAAAAAAGCAACACCAACAGCTTCAAAGTTATTACCTTTTTCATCTAGAGATTTATCTTGAATATGCTGAGGGATAAATTCCACATCAGGATCTAAACCAACTATGCTAAGGTTTTCTTTCTTATCTATAGCTCTTAGAAGTCTGTCTGCAAAATTCATGATAATTATAAGCAACGCATTACGAGTTAAGTTTATTTGGTGATAAGCACCACCATTTAAATTCCTTTCTAAACAAACAGTTATTATGATTCAAGAGTTCTTACAGGAAATAGGTCTTTCTAAAAATGAGGCAAAAATATATCAGATGCTGCTAGAGCATGGACCTTCCTTAGTAGGAGAGATAAGCCTAAAAACAAAAGTTCATAGAAGAAATGTTTATGACTCTATTGAGAAACTGAAGGAAAAGGGATTTGCCTCTTGGACAACTAAGAACAATAGGAAGTATTTTGAAGCAGTCAATCCTAAGAGAGTCCTAGATATATTTGAAGAAAAGAAAGAGAAGATAAGGTCAATAATTCCTCAATTGACAAAAAAACAAAAAGTAGAAGTACAGAATGTAAGAGTTTACACTGGAACTGAAGGAAGAAAAATTGTTTTTGAAGATAAGTTAAAACTCGGAGGAGAACAGCTCGTTCTAGGAGCGCATAACCCATCAAAGAGGATTTCCAGATATGTAAAAATCTATCATAAAAGAAGAATTGCTAAAAGTATTCCGTTAAAAATGCTTTACCCACCAAACGAGTTGGAAGCTGCAAGGTATTTTTCAAAACTAAAATACGTTAAAGTAAGGATACTTCCGAAGATTCTAAGTAAAACACCTATAGCAATAAACATCTACGGAAACAAAATTGCATTCTTGATGGACGATGAAGAAAAGCAATCGCGTTTAACAATATTAATTGAAGATAAAAATCTGAGTGAAGATTTTAGAAAATATTTTTATGCTATTTGGGATATATCTAAGAAAATGTAAAATCTCTCACACCGGCTCTATCTTTTCTAAAGTTTCCAAAGTCCTTTACATTCTCTGCTTGAGCATAAGTAAATATCGGACCATCAGCACAGACCCTGTAAGGACCGAAAGCGCATGCACCACACAAACCAATGGAACATTTCATGTACCTTTCTATTGAAAGGAAAATATCATCATGATTCAAGTGCTCTCCCAGAATTTGAGCTGAGAAATATTCCATTTTTTCTGGTCCACAGATAGCTGCCTTCCTGTTTTTTGAAAAAGTACCTAAAACATTCTCATAATTCTTTAATGCATCAGTAACTAAACCCCTTTCTCCTTTTGAGCCGTCTTCTGTAGCTATTATAACAACTTCTCCATGCTTTCTAAGTCTTTCTTCAAATATTATTTGGTCAAATGATTTTGCACCAACAAAGCTTGTTATATTAGAGTCTTCAAGCCTCTCTGCAAGAAATGAAAGAGGCGCAATTCCAGTACCACCGCCTACTAAATAAACAGGACCATTTAGTTTCTCAATTGGAAAGCCATTTCCTTTGGGTCCTCTCATCCAAACTTTATCTCCTTCCTTTAGGTTAAATAGAGTTGGGGTAAATGATGATTCAGATATTTCACGCTTTTTAACAGTTACTCCTGCAGGACTTGCGCAAGATAGAGAAAGTGGCTTTTCTACTTTAATTTGCGGTAGCCATGCCATAACGTATTGACCAGGAATAGCCTCAACACTCTCATCAAACAAAAACGTTTTTATATCTCTACCTTCATCTATGATTTCAGTTATTTTAAATGGCTTATGATTCATGAGCAACCCCTTTTATTTCTCTAATATTTGAAACATTCATTTTCTCAAGAATTTTTTCTATATCTAATCTCAAACCTTTGAGATAAGCTCCAACTTTTTCTGCGCCAAGAGTTTCTCCATTTTGATAAAATGCTGTTCCAAGACCAACAACATCTGCTCCAGCTTCATAAAATTGTATTACATCTTCTGCAAAAGTTGCTCCTCCTCCACCAATTATAGGAATCTTAACACTTTCATAAATTTTGGAAACAGCACCAACTCCAAGCGATAATATTCCTCTTCCAGAAACACCACCATACTTTGCTGATAGAACTGGTCTTTTTGCGTAGATGTCAATTACCATTCCGCCAGGAACAGTATTAATAGCAGAAATGGCAGTTGCGCCTGCACGTTCTGCGGCTCTTGCAACCTCACCGATATCATATACGCTTGGTGTTAGTTTAACTATGACAGGTTTCTTAACTTTATCTGTAACTGCTTTTGTGAAACTCTCAACTCTTTTCGGGTCTCTGCCTATTGTAACGCCAGTTGTTTCACATGGTTTTATATTTGGACATGAAAAGTTTAACTCAATTCCGTCGCAGTAATCTTCAAGGCCCGTTGCAACTTCTGCTATCTCATCTTCAGTATCCCCAAAAACAGAACATATAAGTTTCTTTCCAGTACGAAGTGGATAAACTTCTTTTAACTCTTCTCTTAGATTTCTATATCCTGAATTAGGAAGTCCCATTGCATTAAGCAAAGTTTCTTCAGTAGCTTGAACAACAACTGGTTCCATATTTCCCTTTCTAGGTTTTAATCCTGTGCTTTTTGCAAAAACTGCTCCAATATCATACTCAGAAATTTTTTCTAAAACATGAGGTTGAGAGAAAATACCAGACTCAATTGATAGTGCAGGATCAAACACGAGATTTCCTATTTTTGCTGACAAATCCATGAACTAAATTGTAAATTAAATTTTAAATACAAAGAAATTGTAGTGCACCAAAATTACAATATCAAGTTTAAATGTTTTAACATCAATTTTTTAGTATGCAAAGTGGAAAGGGTTGGATAAGTTCTGTTCAAGATAAATTCTTTCCTAAAGTTGAATTGACGAACTGGAAAAAAGAATACATCGACTTCTTAGAAGGAAATGGAGTCTTTATAATAGGAGGCCGTTCTAAACTGAAAAGCGGAAGAATGTCCCCGGTGTTTTTAGATTATGGAAAGTTAAATGATGGATTAGGAACGTATCAAATAGGACATTTCTTTGCACAGGGCATACAGGAACATTTTCCAGAAGAAACTGCACCTATCAAGGCAATAGTTGCTCCATCATATAAAGGGAACGGATTATCACACGGAACTACTATAGCTCTTGCTTTAGAAAATAAAAGAAATGTTCATTGGATTAATGATAGAAAAGAAGAAAAGGCACATGGAGAAGGTACAGACGCTAGCAAAGCAGCTGCAGGCAAGAGAATATTTGTAGGTTATAATCCAAATGATGGAGATAATGTATTACTTCTTGATGATGTTCTTACAACAGGCAAAGCGAAGAATGAAGTAAAAGAAAAAGTAGATTCCGTCGCAAAAGTTAATTATTTAGGTACATTATTAGGAGCTAACAGACAAGAATTAGATGAAGATGGAAATGTTGCTGTAGATGAATTCAGTAGATTAAATAAAATGCCTGTTCATTCTTTAGTAAATGTACTTTCTGAAGCTGTTCCATACTTGAGTATGCAAGGAAAAATTGACGAAACAATAAAAAGAAGAATGGTCGGATATGAAAGAACATATGGAATTGAAGATGTAAAGAAACCTTGCAGAGATATAAAACTAATAGACAGAGACAAAGGAATAATACCGGCCTGCGATGCTCCTATTGAAGTGTTCGAAGATGTGCTTAAGGCTACGCACGACATACCAGAAGTCGTAGCTTATAAAATTCCTGCAATCTCAGGAAGAAAAGGCTGGGAATCTTGGACAACCCTTGCAAGAAAATATGCTCCTGACAAGATACTCATATACGATCATCAAAAAGCTGGTACTGACATTGAAGCTACTGGAGAAGAATTTATGAGAAATGTAAAAGAAGCTGGCTTTGACGCAGCTATAATATTCCCATTAGCTGGGAACTTGACTCAAACAGAATGGATACGTGCCGCCTTTGAAAACGACCTGGAAATTTTGGCTGGAGGAGAAATGACACATCCTGGTTTTAAAGTAAGCGAAGGCGGCTACATATCTGATGAAGTATTAACTAAAATGTATGTTCGTAGCGCTAAAGCTGGTGTAAATAATTTTGTAGTTCCAGGAAACAAAGTAGAAAATAGCAAAATCTATGTAGAAGCCGTAAGAAAAGCAGTTCCAGGAATTAAAGTTGCAGCATATTCTCCAGGATTAGTAACACAACTTGGAGATATTGCTGAAGTAACTAAAAACTTTGATGTGTTTTATGGAATAGTTGGTAGGGGAATACTTGGAGATCCTTTGACAGAAGGAAGATACAAGAATGTAGATGAGATGAGAGAAGCTACATTTCAGCATGCAAGCAAATTGTAATAATTTCTAAAAGTTTATTAAGGTTTAATTTTTAATTTAATAGCGATATAATGCCTATAATTTCTGTTGAGAAGCTGAAAAAATACTACAAGGATGTTAAAGCAGTAGATGATATTAGTTTTGATGTTAATGAAGGTGAAATCTTTGGTTTCTTGGGACCGAATGGCGCTGGAAAGACTACGACCATAAAGATGCTTGTAACATTGTTAAAGCCGACAGAAGGAACAGCAAAAGTAGCAGATAATGACATTAACAAAGACCCTGACAAAGTTAGAAGGAACATAGGTATTGTTTTTCAAGATCCTGCTTTGGACGATAGACTTACTGGAAGGGAAAACCTTGATTTCCACGCTAGAATGTATGGCATGAAAAAAGAGAAAAGAGAAGAAAGAATAAGAGATGTTTTAAAGCTGGTTGATCTAGAGGAAAAAGCAAACACATTAGTTAAGAACTATTCAGGCGGAATGAAGAGAAGATTAGAGATTGCAAGAGGATTGATGCACTATCCTAAAATTTTATTCTTAGATGAACCTACGTTAGGGTTAGACCCTCAAACACGAAGATCCATCTGGGATTACATCAAGAACCTAAATGAAAAGGAAAAGATAACAATATTTCTAACAACCCATTACATGGAAGAAGCAGACTATCTTTGCAATAGAGTTGCAATAATAGACCACGGAAAAGTTTTAGTTATTGACACTCCTTCGAATTTAAAAAGCCAAATTGGAAAAGATGTTATAACAATAGGTTGTTCTAAAGGCGAAGTGTGTGCTGATTCTTTGAAAAAAGAAGAATGGGTTGAAAGCATTAAAGTACATGATTCTAGTGTAACTATCGGAACTAAAGAAATCGAGAAGAAACTGCCATTAATAATAAAAATGGCTGAAGAAAATAATGTTGAGATTAGTTCTATTGACATAAGAAAGCCAACATTAGAAGACGTATTTCTGTACTATACTGGCAAAAAAATAAGGGAACAGGATGCTGGTAATTCTATTCCAGAGCAATTTAGAAGGAGATTTTCATGATGGGCTTAAATTATCAAGCAATATATGTTATATGGCTTAGGCAGTTGAAGAGATTTTCGAGAGATAAAGGAAGACTCGCAGCAAATTTCATTCAACCATTCATGTTCCTTGCTGTGTTAGGGTTTGGCCTAGGTGCAGCAACACTCCCAGGACTACCCTCAAATGTAAGATTCATAGATGTCCTAGCACCTGGGATAATTGCGATGTCAATACTCTTTCCGTCTGTTTTCATAGGTTTGTCAATATTATGGGATAGACAATTCGGTTTCTTGCAAGAAGTTCTAGTTGCACCTGTCAGTAGGCTATCAATAGTTATTGGCACTACTCTAGGAGGAGCCACTATTGCTATGATACAAGGCTTTATTGTCCTGTTCATTTCATTACTTTTAGGAGTTAATTTTAATTTGTCTATATTCTTAGTTCTCGCTCCTGTTTTCATGCTTTTGACATCTTTTGTGGCCATAGGAATTGGTTTAATCATAGCTTCTAAGATGCAAAGTATAGAGGGCTTCCAGTTTATCGTCTCGTTGCTTATATTTCCCCTCTTGTTCTTAGCATCACCTTTCTCGACTTTAGATGCATCGCCTACTTGGCTAAGAGCGATATCCTACGCAGATCCAATAACTTATGGAATAGACGGCATGAGAGCAACTTTAATTAATTATTCTCATTTTCCGTTTTACATCAACCTTGGCGTTTTAGTTATTGTATCAGCTCTAATGATGGCATTAGGAAGTTATTTCTTCAGCAAGAGTGAAGCTTAATAGAAATTTATTTTCTTATTATAACTGATTTGAAAAATCTTTCTTGAAATTCAGTTAAAACTTGAATAACTTTCTCTCGAAATCTAGAATTTTATTTCCTTTTATTTTTATTCCATCTTTTTTTAAACGCTTAATCCTTGTTTTATAACAATTATCATTATGACAGACACCTATAGTTCCATCGCTTCTAACAACTCGATAGCAGGGAGCAGCTGTCTTATTGTTGTGACAGGCAGTTCCAACAGCACGATAAGCTTTTGTTTTCATCTTTTTTGCAATCAAACGATATGTAGTAATCTTACCTTTAGGAATCTTCTCTAGTAATTTCCAAACCCTTTGTTGAAAGTTCATAGAATTATTATATTATTAAAATTAATAAGTTTTTATATAATATAAGGAACGACGCATTGACGAGTATTGGCAGGGTATTGAAAATTCAATAAAATGAAAATTTAAAAGCAGAAAGATAAACTTTTATTTTTCACATCATTATATAATTCTGATTGATTTGGGCTGGTTAGATGGCATTTTTGGAAAAAAAGAAGAAAAGACTGAAGAAACAAAGATTTCACTAAAAGAAGCAGAGGATTTTATAGCAGATAAAATAAAAAAAGATTTAGAACCTTTAAAAGAATCAATAAAAAATGAATATAAGAATTTACAGACAATTACAAATACTATGCGAGATCAATTGAAGATTCTAGAACAAGCTACTTATCCAGAAAGAACATACCCAATTCTTATAAGCAAATCTTTAGGAAGCAGAAAAAGTTTCATTAATAAGATGAATTTTTTGGTTAAACAATTACAAAAATCAATCGGAGAAAATATGACATCTTTTCTTAATTTTTATGATGAAACTGATAGGTTAATCAATTCTACTAACGTTGAAACAATAAAAGAATACGCATTTATTAAAATATTATTTGAAAAAGAAGGAAAAGAAGTGTTGCAAAGCTTTCGCCAAATATTTGAAATAAACAGTAATTTAGGAAAAATAGTAAAGGAAATTAGAGAGTATAATTCAAAATTGTTAAAAGCAAAGGAAAGCGTTTCTGAGATATTAAAACTAACAGAAGAATTAAGGAACAATGAAATGGATAGGTTAGATAAAATGTTCAAAATGAAAGAGGACGAGATTAAGAAAATTGAAAATGAAATGGAAAAATTGCTCTACAGCGATGCATGGAAAGCATTTTTAGAAATGCAAAGAGTTAGAAACGAATTGAAAATAAAAATGGAAAATAAAAAATCTGAATTTATGGAATATATGTCTAAATTAGAAGTTCCACTGAAGAAGTACAAGTGGTCTGTTGAGAATAAATTTTTAGATAATTACATACTAAAATCATTTGACTCAATTTTGTATGAAGATCCTAAAGGAGAAGCTTTAATGTCTGTCCTAAGAGACATGAAAATAAAGATGATTGAAGGAGAGATGAAGCTGAAGGACAGTGATAAATTTTTAGCTATCATAGATAGTGTGAAAGAAAATAATGCTATAGGAAACGTTATTCAAGAATATTTGAGGCTTTCCGAAGAACTAAAAGAACAGGAAGAAAAAATAGATACACAAGAAATTTCAAAAAGAAAAATCAAATTAGAAGATGAAGTTAGTAGGTTAAAAAAAGAAATGGAAGAAATTGAAGATGAAGGAAAGAGAGTTGAAGAACGAACTAAAAGGATGAAATCGAACAAAGAACAGAAAATAAAAGAGATAGAAGAATTGCTGGAAAACGCCTCTGGCAAAAGAATTTTATTAGAAGTAAATTAATAGTCTTAAGTTTTTATTCACAAAATTCACTGCGAACGCTCACTAATTTGCCTGTTATCATAGATTTTTCTAAGTAGGCTAATAAGAATCGATTCATCGTTGAGTATTGGCAGTATATTGAAGTATATTTAGAAATATTAAAAGTACAAATAACTTTCTTTGATATTCACATGAATTTATATTATTTTCTATCATATTCTTATCATGAAATATAGATTAGAAAAAATAGAACCTGCAATAGAAAAAATGTATAAAATTAATATAAAAGCTAAAAAAAATGAACAAATACTTGTTATTAATGACTATCTTGAAAAAGAAAATTATAGAAAATTTGATAATAGAAAGTTAATTGAAATAACCGAGAGGGCATTAATCGCAAGAAAAATAGCCGAGATTGGAAATAAATTAAATTACAATGTTAAGCTTAATCTTTATCCTGTTACTCTTGGTGAGCCTCCAAACTATATTGCGGATGCTATGAAGGAGTCCGATGTTGTTATAGCACCAACAACATATTCAATAAGTCATACAAAGGCTACTAAAGAGACTGTTGAAAATAAAGGTAGGGTTGTTTCAATGCCTTCTGTTACATTTAATATGTTTCTGCCTAGAGGTTCTATATCGGCTGACTATGAAGAAGTTGCCAAAATAACAAAGAAAATTTGTGATATGGGCGAAAATTCTAAATACGCTACAATAATCGCCCCTAGAACAAAATTATCATTTGAAATAGGAAGAAAATGGCTCAATGATGATGGTATTTTTGAACTAGGAGAATTTGGCAATTTACCTGCAGGAGAAAGTGCTACAGCTCCAACGGAAGGTATGACAGAAGGTTATTGTACAATACCAATAGGTTGGGGTTCAAAAAATTTAACAAGTAATATGAAAGTTGAAATAAAGCATGGACACATCGCTTCGATTAAAGGTGGTGGAGAAAAGGGAGATGAAATAAGAAAAGCAATCAATAATGATTCTAGGAGAGTTATCGCAGAATTTGCAGTAGGTGGAAATAAGAATGCTAGAAACAAATATAAAACCTTAGAAGCAGAAAAAATGTTAGGAACAGCCCACATAGCCTTTGGAGATAACACTGTTTTAGGTGGAAATAACAGATCAAACATTCATGTAGACTTAGTTATTCCTGATGTAACTGTATATCTTGATGAAACTATGATTCTTAAAAAAGGTAAACTACTTATTTAGACAAACGCCACATTTTTTACATTTGTAAAGTTCGCAGGGTAAGCTAAGTTCTGATTTTAGAGCTTTTTTCCATTCATTCTTAAGATAAAGTTCGTTAACTCCACTATCTATCATCGACCATGGTAATATTTCATTTAATTTTTTCTCTTTAAAATAAATTTTATAATTTATAGAAAATTTATTCAATGCTTCTTTCCAAGACTTAACATCATCCCCATTTTTATAAGCTTCATATATTACATTTCCTATTCTTCTATCGCCTCTCGAAAGTATAGGTTGAATAAATAAGATTTTATCTCCTATAACAGTTTTTATTACAATTGGGGATCTTTTTTCTAAGGCTCCAGCTCCAATAATACTTTTTTTAATAACTTCTTCTTTGACTGTAAACTTTTTAGATAATTCTTTTTTAATTAAATTTAACTTTTTATTACACTTTTCTGGAAGTTCCATTTTGGCCCATTGTAGTGGTGTGAAAGGTTTTGGAAATAAAGGGTTTATATGTATTTCTAAAACACCTTTTGTATTTCCACATTTTATCATACGTTCTTTGACTTTCTCAAAGAAACTGACTAAATTTATTATATCTTTATTATTTTCTTTTGGCAAGCATATTAAAATATAAAGACCAAAGTCAAGTATTTTATGTTTGTAAGCTAAATCGACCGAATTAAAGACATGCTGGTCAGTTATTCTGCCTTTGTTTAACAAGTTTCTAAGTTTACCTTCTGTTGTCTCCGGAGCGATTATAAGACATTTAATCCCAGCCTTGGAAACTTTTTCTATAGCATCTTCATTTAAAATATCCGCTCTTAATGATCCTAATTTTAGATTTATCTTATATTTTTCTACAAGCTTTTTTATTTCTTTAAAAAGGTTTTCTGCATAATCCTCTTCCAAACCTTCAAAAAATAGCTTTACATTTTTTGTATATTTTGCTCCAAATTTTATAAGTTCTACAACCTTCTTTATGCTTAATACTCTTGGTTTTCTTAAAACATAGCCCATAAAACAGAATCTACAACCTTCTTTACAACCTCTTGCAACTTCTATTGAGAATGTAGGCTCTTTATATAACGTTTTATTTGTCAAAAAAATAGAGTGTGCAGGCTTTTCATCTAAATTTTTTATCCAAACTCTTTTTATTTTTTTATCAGGTTTGATTGTTTTAATACCGCCATTCTTATTATAACTTATAGAAAACATTGAAGGGACATAAACACCTTCTACTTTGGACAGTAAAAATAAAAGTTCTCTTTTAGTTTTATTTTGAGTTTTCCATTTTTTATAAGTGTCTATAATTTCATGTATAACGCCCTCCCCATCACCTATCACAAAAGCATCGAAAAAATCTGAAAGTGGCTCTGGGTTATAAGTTGGACATGCTCCTCCACCTATTATAAGAGGATAATTTTTATCTCTTTCATTTGAAAATAATGGAATTTTTGAAAGCTCTAAAATTTTTAAAACATTTGTGTATAATCCTTCATACGGTATTGTAAAACAAACTATATCACTATTCATTACAGATTTGTATCCTTCCCATGTAAAAAGTGGTATATTTTTTTCTTTATATAATTTTTCAATATCATCTCCAGAAAGATATACTCTTCCAAAATCTACATCACTCCTGCTGGCAAGTTCTCTATAAATTATTTGATGACCCAAATTAGGTAAACCATAATAATATGTATCAGGATATGCAACTGTTACAAAGAGTTCAGGTTTTTTTATTTTTTTTTTAACTAAGATAGTTTCATTTTTTAGTATATTTTCTATATTTTTCTTTATTCTTTTATCATAAACTAAATTAAAAATATCTTTTAAAATTTCAGCCGAGCCGTAAGGCTTTATAATAGCTTCTCTAGGAATTTTTTCTTTTTCTATTATTTCTGCACTATCTTTTAAGAGTTCTTTTAAACTTTTCTCTTCACATATCTGCTTTTTCTTTAGCAATAATAATGCAGGTATTTCACTTGATGGTTTTGGCTTTGA
>Ga0315277_10006372_pt1 | contig 15475 bp, 10 predicted proteins | sample YL17G05_15_MG_FD_203695 | JGI IMG/M metagenome (GOLD analysis project Ga0315277, IMG submission 203695) | Sediment microbial communities from Yellowstone Lake, YNP, Wyoming, USA - YL17G05_15 | ecosystem: Environmental > Aquatic > Freshwater > Lake > Sediment | place: USA: Wyoming | collected...
TCGTGGATCCATATAGCCGTTTCTCATATTGGTTGTGGGGGGCGACAAGCAGTAGCAATTCCCAAGTCCGGGCCCCGGAATACGCAAGCATGTATAATTTCCAGACCAAACTCACCCACGTCTTCAATCCCAAAACGTATTTAGAAGTGGCCTTCCAGCATGCAGCCATGCAATACAAGATGGATTACCGCGGCATCCTGAAGAGCCGGATGTACGGTCCGGACGGAAAGCCTGTGCCAGCCGCCATAGAACCAGCCGGTTTTGTATCGCCCGATGGTGGTGTGGCAACGGTTCTGCCGCGGGCGTTCGTCAATTACCATTGGGGTTATCCCGGGGACGTGTGGTTCAATGATATTTCGTCCAACAACAACACACTGAAGGCCGATCTGACCAGCCAGATCACACGGCACCACCAGCTGAAGACCGGTCTGCTTTTTTCTTATCAAATGTTCGATAAGATTCTTCACGACCATCAGAGCAGCGGGGCATTGTATTATGCCCATGTCACGGACCTGGCTCCAACCAAAACCCATCCGTACGAGGGAGCGGTCTACGTTCAGGACAAGATGGAATTCGAGGGGATGGTCATCAACGCCGGGCTCCGGATGGATTTCTTCAACGGGAACAAGAACGTTTCCGCAAACGTCTTCGATCCCCTGATGATTTCAGACAGCACAGCCGGGCACGTAGGCCCCGTTGGGTATATTTCCTGGAATCCCGACGGCTCCGGGTCCGGTTACAAGAAAACCCCGACCCAGGTGGCCATTTCTCCCCGGTTCGGAATTTCCCATCCCATCAGCGAAAACACCGTGCTCCATTTCACATTCGGTCAATTCTACCAGCGGCCGCCCTGGCAAAAGATCATCGGGCCCACGGTGGTGCGGACCTTTCCGCCTTCCACCGGCATCGATTCCCGGTGGATCATGAATTCCGATTCCCAAACCGTTTGGTATAATTTCTACACGCATTACGTCGCCAATCCGGGACTCACCTGGGAAAAAATGACCCAGTACGAGGTGGGTTTTGAACAGAACATCGCGGACCGGTTTTCCCTCGACGTGACCCTGTACTACAAGGACGCGAAGGACCTTACGTCCAGCGGCATCCAACGGGGTCCAGCCAATCTGAATTTTACCAGTTCCGGCGGTGCGGTATTTGCCAGAATGTACGGGAATTACCCTCCATACAAGGGAGAAGATCGAATCCCCGGAGTCACCCAGGGATATTTTCAAACCGTGGTGAACGGTGCATGGGCCGATGTCCGCGGCATCGAGGCCTCTTTTGGAACCAAATTCCGTTATTTCAATTTCACCTTGGACTACAATATGTCTTTTTTGAATACCGGAAATCATTACTTGAATGAGATATACAAAGATTGGAGCGGTGGAAAAACGGGTTCGGATCAATACCGCGGAGCGAACAACACAGACAACGGGTTCAACGGGACCGACGACGACGCCTGGAACCCGCACCACACGGCCCGTGTGCGTTTTTCGCTGGTTACGCCCAGACAATTCGGTCCTGCCATCCGGGGCATCCGTCCCTTCGGGCGCTGGTCGATATCCACATCCACAACATGGGTCGACGGCGGGGTATTCACCTACCATGCCGTCGATGATCCGTCGACACTGCCCAACAATCGAAAATGGAAGGACCGTTGGAGCACCCACATGAACGTGTCCAAAACCGTACGTGTCGCGGACTTTGTGGACGCCAAATTTTACGCCCAGATCCAGAACGTGTTCAACCAGAAACACCTCCGGCTGCTTTCAGGGGATGCGGCGATGAGGGAATACTTCGAGAAAGGCATCCTGCCGTATGACACCACGACCAAAGAGCCCCTGGTTTGGGATTGGTATTCCAACAACCCACGGGAGATATATTTTGGCGTTTCCATGGAATTTTAAAAGGTTTTCTTCACCACCGAAACAACAGGGAGGTCTCACATGGCTAAGGGGAAAAATAATGGTGTCTTGTACGCCGGTCTTAGGTTTCTGTTCTTCCTGACGGTTGCTTGTTCAATCCTTCCAGCCCAGGAAGTTCAGAAAAAAACCCTGACCCGCGGTAAGCTCTGGATTTGCGCCCTGCCGAACGGATCCGAGGAGAACGAAGACGGATACGGCAGCCGGTGGTACGACGCCTATCCCGGCTATTACGACCAGAACAACGACATCACCGGGGGCGAATCAAGCCGCATTTTCAACGTGGCGCAGGTTGAAGGGGAGGAGGTGGGCTGGTATTACCGGACGGCGCGTACTCAGGGCGATGTGTACAGCATCGACCCCACAACGCTCGTGAAGAATTACAACCTCGTCAATTCCGCCGAACCGGAGGAATATTTTTACGGCACCATGGGGTCCTTCAAATTGAATTCCGAGGGGAAGAGGCATATGGCTTACCGTCTGGAAGGCAAGGTCATGGCGTGGAGCCAGTCTAAATACGACGATTTTGTACTCATCAAATGCAAACTGACCAATACCGACGACGTCCTATTCAAAAATTTTTATTATGCACGGTACGTCAATGTCCTGGGTCCAGGAAATCCTCTGGGGACTTCATTCGACATGGAATATCTATGGGATGGTGAAGTCAGTGACGATATCGGCTTCATCTATTACGACGACACGTCCTGGAGCCCGACCTCGGGAGACTCCGCCAAGTATCCGTATTCTCCCGGTAACGTGACGGGTGACCGGGGCGACCCGGGGAACATCAAAATCGCCAATTCCACGGACAAAAAGCTGTATTCCCCGCATTTATACGCCATGTCGTTCCTCAAGCAGGGACTGACTTCGAACAAGCAGGGTCAGAAAAAGGTCTGGCGCTGCATCCTTTCCGGTTCGGGAAGCGCGCCTTTCGAGGACAAGTATCCGGGGGATGACCAGATGACCTCCTGGTCCACCATGACGGACATTCTCTCAAGGGAGCAGCCCGCGATCGGATGGCGGCAGGCGCATGCCACGTACAAGGCGGGAAACCTGGCCGGCAGTTTGTGGGAGCGGAATCCCCGGTACGTATATGCCATCGGTCCCTACGACATCGCGCCGGGGGAATCCATCGAATGGACCGAACTCTTTCTGGCGGGTCAGATGGACCGTAATATCACCATCCTTGGCGGGTTGAACGCAACGTCGAAATTCGTTCAGGAGGGGCTCAAGAATTTGAAAGAGAATTGGGCAGCCGCCAAGGAACTGGTTCTCAACAATTTCAAGGTTCCCAAGGACATTCCACCTCCCACGCCCGCGGATGTCCCGCGTGTCAATAACACTGCTGAATTGCTTGTCGAAGCAGCTGTAGGCATGATCAACGGGCAGGAAGCATCCGGGGTGAACCTTGTCTTTAAAGGGGTCCATGTGGGATACAAGGATCCCCTGATCCAGGAAGCCGACTTTGCCGAGTACCGCATTTACCGTTCGGACATTTCGGTGGAAGGCCCGTGGAAGCAAATCAGCACGCTTTCCGCGGCGGAGGCGGACAAACGGATACAGAACGGCAAGGTCACCTTTTTCCTGGAAGCGCCGGTGGGAGTGCCGTACCGTTACTGCGTCACCAGTGCGGACAAGTACGGAAACGAAAGCGGCATGACCGGGTACAGCCTTGTTCCCGTCTCCGCGTCCATTTTCCCCAGCAACAAGCTGACCAACATCAAGGTGGTTCCCAATCCGTTCCGGCAGGAAAGCGGCTTCCTGACCAGCGGCGAAAGGAAGCGGATCGCATTTGTCAACGTCCCCTCCAAGTGCACCATCCGCATCTACACGGTTGCCCTCGACCTGGTGAAAACCATCGAGCATGAAGGCAGCGGTGAAGTCACCTGGGGGAAGTCCGATTCCCAGGATCACATCGGGGATTACATGCTGACCGATTTCGCGATGAACGTCATGCCCGGGGTGTATATCTATCACGTCGAATCCCGTGTTGCGGGCCATGAGGGCGAGAGCACCATGGGCAAACTGGTCATTCTGAAGTGATGCGTTCGGTTGCGGATTCAATTCGAACTGGAGGATGAAGCAATGAAACACAAAAACCATTGGTTCCCGGTGCTCTTTGCGACACTGGTCGCCGTTCCGTGCATGGCGCAGATAGAATACAATGAAACGGACTGGGGCGTACACCCCATGGCCTACAGCCGTGTGGGCACGGCCGGCTGGCAGTTTTTGAAAATGCCGACCAACGCCAGGACTGCGGCCATGGCGGGCATCTACTCGTCTGTCGGTTACGGGGACGCCAATTCGGCGTTTTCCAATCCCGCATCCACGGCTGACATCAAGAATTGGAATGTCGCTTTCAACCAGATGAACTGGGTGGCGGACATTCAGTTTCAGTCCTTTTCCCTGGTGAAGAACCTCAAGAGCCTGGGCACGGTAGGCGTGAATTTTGTCTTTGTGGATTACGGTGAAATGGCCCGGACGATCAATTCGGAAACCTTTGACACCCAGGGAAACAGACTGGGCGTTTTTCCCGTGATCAGCGGGCTGGGAACGTTTTCGGCTTCCGACATGTCCATCGGCATCTCCTACGCCCGCCAGATCACCAACAAGCTGCAGGTGGGGGGGAACCTGAGGTACCTGGAAGAGAGGCTGGACGACGCCAAGACGTCCAACTACACCCTGGACATCGGAACCATGTATTACACGGGTTTGAAGACGCTGCGAATCGCCATGCTGGGCAAGAGTTTCGGCCCGGACGCCGAATTCACCAAATACGACGAACGGATCCAGGTGACGCCCGTGCGCGTGAAAATGCCCATGCTCTTCGCGCTTGGCGCGGCCATCGATGTCCTCGAAAAGCGGGACGGCAGTCCCCACCACATGATTCTGGCCGCTGAGTATCTCCATCCCAACGACGGCACTGACAAAATCAATATCGGTACCGAGTATGCCTTCATGGACATGTTCTGCCTCAGGGCGGGTTACAAATTCAATTACGACGAGGAGGGTCTGACCCTGGGCGGGGGCATCCGGTATTCGGCGATGGGCGTGACGTTCAACATCCATTATGCGTACCTCGACGTCGGGCTTTTCAAATCGGTGAACCTGTTTTCCGTGGGCTTGAGTTTGTAGAGGAACGGTTAGACAACGGTGCGGCTTGTATCGAAGGTAAAAATGCTTTGGATTTCCGCTGCCCTTCTGGCGGGAGGCTTGGGAACCGTGTCCTGTTTCCGGTCGGATTCTCCCGGCAGATCTGTCGTGGCCACCGTGAACAACGAGCCGGTCACGGTTCCGGAATTCCGGTTTTTCATGAACCAACACACATCAGAAGTGTATGGTTATTTTTCGAAAACCTATGACGCACGGGATCATGAACATTTTTGGAACACACGGTTCGGCAGTGAGATTCCGATAGAGAAAATCAAACAGATGACCCTTCGAACATGTGTTTCCGTGAAAATTCAGCAAATCCTTGCCAAAGAAAAGGGTATTCTGGAAAATGTCACGTTTGATTCCTTCCTTGAGGATTTTCGCAGAGAAAATGCATGCAGAAAGCAGGCTGTTGAAAATCGTCAAATTGTTTATGGGCCAATCGAGTACACCCTTCAAACGTGCATGAACCGCCGGATGAGCCTCCTTGAAATTCAGTTGATTGAAATTCTGGCGAAGGAACCGTCCGGCCCGTCCGACACCGCGGAACGCAGGTACCAGGCATTGATCCGGCAACGGATTCGCGATGCCAGAATCAAGGTGAACCGGTCCGTTTACAATTCTCTTAAAGTCCGGTTCAATGCCTGACGAAGGCTGAACGGGGTGATTCACGCTTCGACAGAGTCAATCCCGGACTCGGGACTCAGCGTGAACGGTTATTAAATGTTTCAATAAAATTTGCCAAAGTCGAGTTATAAAAAAGGAGACGTATGGGATTCGCAACAAGACGGATTGGAACCGTATGCCTGCTTCTGACGGTGATAGTTCCGATTTCCGCATCCGGCGGCCGGTATTATGTGGATTCGGCCGGAGGGAACGATCGGAACGACGGCAGGCATGAAACACGCGCATGGGGATCCCTTGAAAAAGTCAACGCCACGGTTTTCGCTCCCGGTGACACGATTCTCCTGAAGGCCGGGGGACTCTGGACCGGACAACTCCATCCAAAAGGATCGGGATCCGATGGCAGACCCATTGTTGTGGATTTGTATGGTACGGGAAACAAGCCCGTGATTTCCGGGAATGGCATGGAAAAACCCGTTGTTTACCTGTACAATCAGGCCTACTGGGAAATCAACCATCTGGAGATCACGAACGACGCTGCAGCCATGGGAGACCGTGTGGGCGTCCGGGTGGCCGCCGAGAACGCCGGACTCCTCAACCACATCCATTTGAGGAATCTGAACGTCCACCACATCAAGGGTCTTGTCGATGAAAACTCCATGGAGGCGAAGCGGTGCGGCGGTATCCATTTCCGGGTGCTCAACGACAACCAGGTTGATACGCGTTTCAACGACGTGCTGATCGAAGGGTGCACCATCGCCTCCTGCGACGGAAGCGGAATTTCCAACGAGTCCTATACGTCCGATTCACCGGGAACGGCCAGATGGCATAGGCGAAAATACACACGTTACGTGATCCGCGGCAATGCGATCTACGACATTTCCAAAAACGCCATGATCGTCCGGATGGCCGATTCCACCTGTGTCGTCGAGCGCAACGTGTGCTGGGACACGGCGTCCCGGGCCGTTTCCGGGAACACCATTTTCTCGAGGAGCTGCCTCGGTACGGTGTTCCAGTTCAACGAAGGGTACCTGAACAAAGCCTCGGAAAGGGACGGAAGCCTGTACGATGCGGACCTCTCCAGCCCCCGATGCGTTTTTCAATACAGCTACAGCCACGACAACAACCACGGCCTGTTCTGGAACTGCACGGAATCCGGAGACCAGGGTATCGTCGTCCGGTACAACATCAGCCGGAACGACAAGGGCAATATCTTCACCATTAATTATCCCGCGGCCTCGATCCACATCTACAACAACACGGTCTACATTCCGGAGCACCTTTCTCCGGTCATCCTGTCCGAGAGAAACAAGGGGGGCGCCGGAACCCGCACCTATTTTTTTAATAACAACATCATCTACAACATGAGCCGCAGCGCCCGGTACGAATGGACGCAAGGCGGATACAACCGGACCATCGACAACAACTGTTATTTCGGAATTCACCCGGCGACCGAGCCTGCCGATCCGCATAAAATCACCCAAGATCCCATGGTGGATGATCCCGGGAGCGGGGGCAAGGGGCTGGAATCCGTGTCCGGTTACAAACTGAAAAAGGACTCCCCCTGCATCGATAAGGGCCTGAACATTTCCGGCAACGGCGGCAGGGATTATTGGGGAAATCCGCTCCGCGACGGGAAACCGGATATCGGAGCCCATGAATATTCCGCGTCTTCAACCGGTGCCGGACAGGATCCGCGGAAAAACGACTGGTCCGCGAAACAGGACTGCCCGTTCAAGAATTATCCCAATCCGTTCAATCCGGAAACCCGGATCTCCTTTGATGTGGCCCGGCAAAACCCGGTAAAAATCGATGTCCTGGATGTTCGAGGCAATCCTGTGAAAATGTTGCTCGAGAGAACACTGGCATCGGGAGCACACAGCGTACACTGGAACGGAATGAACGATACCGGTGCATTTGCGCCGGCGGGCGTGTACTTCGCCCGTGTCCGGTCCGGAGATCAGACCAGGACGATCAAGATGGCCCTGGTTCGATAGGGTAATCAGAAACAGGGTATTTTATCAAAGGAGGTAATAATTGCCAATAATTAAAGACTGGTTGAAAGCAGCAATATTACGGTGGTTGGTTTTCATTTGTTAAGCATGAACCTATTGCATAATAAGGAGGCATCCCATGAAAAACAGCAATCGAATTCTAATGGCGGTTTACGGAATGGTCTTGTTTGCCGGTTCGGTGAATGCCAAAATCGTCCTGACACCAATCGGCGACACCTTTGTTCGAGCCGGCACCAAAGCCGATTCGATTTACGGCGCGCCCATCCCGGGATTCACCACCACCGAGTGGAGTTTTCTGCGCGTTCGAAGCACAGCGACGTCATTGGACAACGTCCGATACGCCTACATCAAATTCGATTTGACAAGCATTACCGAAAACGTCAGTTCGGCGATTCTGAAATTAACGGTCAATTTTGCCGCGGGCCCATCCGCAGGAACGGGAAAATTGGACCATGCGGATTTTTACACCGTATCGGACGACAACTGGAGCGAAAGCACCATGAACTGGAACAACGCGCCCAAACCCGGCACGCGGTTGTTCGGCAAGAGTTTTAAACGCAAGGTCAAGGCCGATCCCGACCCGACCTATTATTTCGATGTGACCAATTACGTGAAGGCGGAACTGGCCGGCAATAAACTGTTGACCATCCATGCGGTCGACGATTCCGTGAACGGGACCGATTTGCGTTTTTATTCCAAGGAGGCAGCCCAGGACACGTCGAGGCCCCAACTGATTGTCGAGACGGGTTCCACGGGTGTGGCCCAGCAGGTCGGCTTGCAGCCGGGCGATTTCGGGATTCTGCCGAATTATCCCAATCCCTTCAATCCGGAAACCTGGATCTCGTTCGAGTTGTCCGGGACAAACCGGGTCGCCGTGGAGGTGCTGGACGTGAGAGGCCATCGGGTGAAAACGGTGGTTGAACAAACATTCACGACGGGCACACACCGGGTACGCTGGGACGGAATGACCGAATCCGGAGAATCCGCTCCAGCAGGCGTTTATTTTGCACGCATCAAAACCGTTAGACAGGTGAAGATGATCAAAATGGCGCTGGTTCGTTGAACAGTCCCGTCGCTTTTTGATTCCCGGGTACTCAGAGCAACCACATGGATAGAAGAAATCTATCAAATGAAAGGAGACTTCCCATGAGCGGAAAATTTCTGGCATTGACAGTTTGTGTTTTGCTGCTGTCCGCACTGACACTGAACGCAAAAACCGTGTTGACGCCGACCGACGACACTTTTATTCGAGCCGGTACCAAAGCCGATTCAATTTACGGCGCACTTATCCCGGGGTTCAACACCACCGAGTGGAATTATCTGCGGGTTCGAAGCACCGCGACGGCAGTGGACAACATTCGGAATGTGTACATCAAATTCGATCTAAACAGTATAACTGGGAACGTCAATTCGGCGATTCTGAAATTGACGGTCAATATGGCTGTGGGCACAACAGCAGGCAAATTGGATCATGCGGATTTTTATACCGTGCCGGACGACAACTGGAGCGAAAGCACCATGAACTGGAACAACGCACCCAAACGGGGTACGCTGTTGTTCGGCAAGAGTTTTAAACGCAAGCTCAAGGCCGATGCGGATCCGACCTATTATTTCGATTTGACCAGTTACGTGAAGGCGGAACTCGCCGGCAATAAACTGTTGACCATCCACGCGGTCGACGATTCGGTGAACGGTTCCGATTTGCGTTTTTATTCCAAGGAAGCCGCCCAGGACACGTCGAGACCCCAGCTGATCATCGAGACGGGTTCCACCGGAGTGGCCCAGCAGGTCAGCTTGCAGCCGGGTGATTTCGGGATTTTGCAGAATTATCCGAATCCCTTCAATCCGGAAACCTGGATCTCGTTCGAGCTTTCCGGCACAGACCGGGTCGCCGTGGATGTGCTGGACATGCGCGGCCAGCGGGTGAAAACACTGGTTGAGCAAACACTCACAGCGGGCACACACAGGGTACGTTGGGACGGCACCAACGGATCCGGTGCATCCGCTCCGGCAGGCGTGTATTTTACCAGGATACAATCCGGTGCGCAGATGAGGATGATCAAAATGGCGCTGATCCGCTGAGGTCATTGTTTGTCCATTTTCAATGGACAAGGACATCGCATCGGATTTGAGGCGGCTGTCGGTATTCTTTGCTTTACTGTGTCTGAATTCGTAAATTGCAGTGCTACCATCCGTCCAATCCTCTCAATTTGGAGCCTGAGCCATGAAACCCTATCACGACACGTTCAGCCGGTTTGTGGATCTGATCAAGAACCGAAGAAAAGACACGACCGTCATGGCATTGATCATCGATTCCCCGTGGTTGCCCGGCTATACCGGGGTAAACACGTTTGACTTTTATTTTGATCAAGGCACTTGGATGGATGCCCACATCCGCGTCCTGAACGATTTGCCGGGAGTGGCTTTTGTTCCCGGGAGCTGGATCGAATTCGGTATGGCAGCCGAACCCAGCGGATGGGGCGTCCCGATCCGGTGGAGTCCCTCTTCGCCTCCTTCCATCAAACATGTTCCCGGCGGACTGGAGGCATTGCTTGAGGCCGAACTGCCGGATCCGGAAAAAGACGGGCTGATGCCCGTGATCTTGAGGCAATACAAGAGATACGGCCCGCCTCTTGCGGAGAGGGGCATCGAGCCCCGCATGGCGGCCGCGAGAGGTCCGCTGGCCGTGGCTTCCCACCTGCTGGGCGTCTCGGAACTGCTCATGGCGATGCACACGGAACCCGAAGACTGCCTCGCACTGCTGACAAGCACCACGGATCTGTGCATCCGGTGGCTCAACGCCCAGCTGAACCGGATGACGGAACCGGTGGGCATTCTGGTCCTGGACGACCTGGTCGGCATGATGGGACCCGCGGACGCGGAGATATTTGCATTCCCGTTCCTAAAGAGGATTTTCAAAGCCTTTCCCGGCTTGATCCATATTTTTCACAACGACACGCCCAACGAAGCCGTCTATGGCGGGCTGGCCGGGACGGGAATGGATGTTTTCAATTTCACCCACCGAACGAGCGTGGAAAGGGCCCGCGAGCTTGTCGGACCGGACATCGTTCTCATGGGCAATGTTCCGCCTCTCGACATCCTCGTGCGCGAAACGCCCGAAACCGTCCGGAAGGAAACCGAAATTCTGATGCACAAAGCGGCCGCGTGCGGACCCGTTCTCGTCTCCTGCGGCGGAGGCGTTTCGCCGGGAACCCCGATTGAAAACCTGCAGGCCATGGCGGACGTGGTCCATTCTCACACCGCAGGTTAATCCCGCCGAAGGCGTATGCGCGTCAACTTTATGGAAAAATGTCGGGATTAAAACCAATAAACCGTTCGCGCTGAGTCCCGAGTCCGGGATTGACTCTGTCGATGCGTGAACGGTACGGTTCGTCCTTCGACAGGCTCAGGACGAACGAACAAAAAGGAAATCCCGCGTCCATTTGTGTCAGGAGAATTCTGTATGCTGTCGAGGAATAATTTTCTTTTCACCTGCTTTTTCACGATTCTGAACGTTTCCCTTTCCAATGCCGATGTTCGTCTGCCCGCGGTGATCGGCGACAACATGGTGGTGCAGCAAAACGAAAAGGTCCCCCTCTGGGGATGGGCCGATCCGGGCGAAAACATCCACGTTCAGGGAAGCTGGCAGCGGACCCGTATTTCAACACAGGCCGATGAGAAGGGGCGGTGGCGGGTGCGTCTGAAGACCCCGAAGGCGGGAGGACCGCATACGATTTCGATCAGGGGGAAAAATACAGTCGTTCTCCGGAACGTGCTGGCAGGAGAGGTCTGGCTGTGCTCCGGGCAGTCCAACATGGGCTTCACCGTTCAGAGGGGCAGCGATGCTAAAAACGATATCGCGGCCGCGAATTTCCCGGAAATACGCCTGTTTCAGGTGGCAAAACAATACGCCGCGGAACCGCAGATGGATTGCACCGGAACCTGGCAGGCCTGCGACTCTTCCACCGTGAAAAATTTCTCGGCCGTCGCCTATTTCTTCGGCAGGGAGCTCTACCGGATGCTGAAGGTGCCGGTCGGTCTCATCCATTCAAGCTGGGGAGGGATGCCCGCCGAGTCCTGGACCCGCCGGGAAATTCTTGAAAAGGATCCGGAACTCGGCACGGTCTTCCTGAAATGGAAGGAGTGGCTGGAGCAGGCGCCGGCAGACGAAGCGGTATACAACCGGAAGATGGAGACATGGAAAAAAGAGGCGGAAACGGCCAAAACCAAATCCTGGCCCTTGCCTCATGAACCGGGACTTCCGGTATCGGTTTACATGATGCGCAGTCCCCATCGGGAGCCGGCGGTTCTTTACAACGGCATGGTGGCACCGCTCATTCCCCTTGCCATCAAAGGGGTGATCTGGTACCAGGGGGAATCGAACCGGGACCGTCCGATCCAATACCGGAAGCTTTTTCAGGCCATGATCGCGAATTGGCGGTCGGACTGGGGCCGCGGGGATTTTCCCTTCTATTACGTCCAGATCGCACCGTACGCCTACGACACCCATTCCGAATCGATCCCGCTTTTGCGGGAAGCCCAAGCCGAAGCCATGTCACTGCCGAACACGGGAATGGCCGTGACCATGGATGTCGGAAATCCTGACGATATCCATCCCGCCAACAAACAGGACGTGGGAAAGCGGCTCGCCCTGTGGGCCCTGGCGAAAACGTACGGTCGAAAAGGCTTCGTGTACTCCGGTCCCCTGTACAAAACCATGAACGCGGAGGGGAACAAAATCAGGCTGCATTTCGACCATGCCGGTTCCGGCCTCGCGGTGAAGGGGGACTCCCTTTCCCGTTTTCTGATCGCCGGCGATGACAAATGCTTCTTCAGCGCAAAGGCCGTGATCGACGGGAAAACCGTGCTGGTCTGGAGCAATTCCGTCACCAATCCGCGGGCGGTGCGGTACGGATGGGGCGGGGCCCCCGAGGCCAACCTCTTTAACAACGAAGGGCTCCCCGCCGCACCGTTTCGCACCGACGGCTGGGACGACGCCTGCAGAATCTACCGCGTCGGCATACGGAACGACTTCTCCTACCTTCCGCCCGACCGTCCGGAAAAAATGGACCTGTACGTTCCCCTGGACAACGACGCGTACGAGCGCTTTCCGGGCGTCGTGATCATCCACGGAGGCGGATGGACGGGGGGCGACAAGGCGAGAAAACGGGAAATCGAAATCGGAACCGCCCTGGCCGCGCAGGGGTACGTCTGCGCCAGCATCAACTACCTCCTTGCCGGGAAATCCAAACCGGCTTTTCCGCAGAACGTGCACGACTGCAAGGCGGCGGTCCGGTTCCTGCGGGCCAATGCGCGCGAATTCGGCATCGATCCGGACCGCATCGGCGTGATCGGGGGATCGGCCGGCGGGCACCTCGCGCTGATGCTGGGTGTCACCGGACCGGAAGGGGCGCTCGAGCCGGAGAACCCTTATCCCGGCGTATCCAGCAGGGTCCAGGCCGTGGTCGATTTGTACGGTCCCAGCGACCTTTTGACGCGTCAGAAAACGGATTCCAGCGGCAATCCCACGGGCCGGCGCTACGACGGATCTGCCGCAACGACCCTGGGTGCCACGCGGGAACAGAACGAGGCACTCTGGCGGCAGGCATCGCCCGTGACCCACGTCACACCGGGCGATCCCCCGGTGCTGATCCTGCACGGCAAGTCGGACACGACGGTCGATTATGCGCAATCCATCGAAATGGCTGAAAAACTCAGCTCCGCCGGTGTGCCGGTCGAACTGCACCTGCTGGAAGGCGTGGGACACACGTTTGCGCTGAAGGTGGACGTCAACGGCAAACCTCTGCCTCAGGATCTGCGTCCGATTGTAATCGGATTTTTTGACAAGTATCTGAAGAGTGAGAACCCGGGCAACTAATTTCAAGAGGCCAGGAATGCGCAACAAACCAATTTTTCTTTTGTTTTTCTTTGCCATCCATTCTGTTCCGGTGTTTGCCGGGACCAGGTATTATCTGGATTCGGCATCCGGCAACGACGGAAATTCCGGAAACACACCCGGTCAGGCGTGGAAAACGCTGGCCAAAATCACCTCCACAGTATTCCAGCCGGGCGATTCCATCCTCTTCAAATCCGGCGGTGTATGGAACGGTCAGATGTCGCCCAAAGGTTCCGGCGCCGAGGGAAAGCCGATCGTGATCGGGCAGTACGGCAATGCGGACAAACCCGTCCTGAACGGTGAAGGGAGCGCGTTTGTGATTCTGCTGAGCAACCAGGAATACTGGGACATCGGTGAACTGGAAATCACGAATGTCCATCCCACACAATCCGCGACCATGAAAAGGGCCGTATGGATCAAGGCGAGCGACTTCGGAACGGTTCACGCGATCCGATTGCACGACTTGTACGTGCACGACGTCAACGGCAGCAACGATCCGGGAGACGCGTCGACTTCCAAGTACAACGGCGGTTTCATTTTCGAAATCACCGGTGGCACCAAGCCGACCTGGTTCGACGGGGTGGTGATCGAGAACTGCCGGCTCGATCTCGTGAGCCGGACCGGCATCACTCTTTTGTCTTCCTGGGACGAAAGGTCATTCGACAAAAACACAAATTGGACCCCCAGCCGCAACGTCGTGATCCGCAACAACACGGTAGAACGCACAGGCGGCAACGGCCTGATCTGGCGGGTTTCGCACCGTCCCCTGGTGGAACACAATTTGTTCCGCGAATGCGCCACCGAGCTTTCGGGCAACGCCCTGTTCTTCTTCAACTGCGACAGCGCTTTGGCGCAATACAATGAAGCGTGTTACACCGTTTTCAAGGATGGGGAAACCGACGCGGCCGGATTCGATGCCGATTACCGGTGCAAAAACACGGTCATGCAGTACAATTACAGCCACGACAACGGCCAGGGCGGCTTCGTGGTCTGCACCATGGGCACCAGCGCCACGGCGTTTCAGGACGGCGCCACGATCCGCTACAACATCCTGCAGAACAACGCGCGGGAGACATTCCATTTGTCCGGTCCACTGACCAACACGCGGATATACAACAACGTGATTTATCTGGGGCCTTCCCTGTCCGGTGTGAAGATCGTGTACCACAAGAGCTGGGGCGGGTATCCAAGCAACACGTCCTACAGGAACAATATTTTTTATGTTCAGGCTCCGAACTGCTCCTACAGTTTCGGCTCCAGCACCGGTAATCTTTTCGATTGCAACGTGTTTTTCGGCCAGCATCCGGCCGGCGAACCGTTCGACGCCCACAAACTGACGAGCGATCCGCTTTTCGTCAATCCCGGAGGCGGCGAAATGGGGCTGGAATCGCTCAAGGGGTACCAGCTGCGCACGGGATCGCCCTGCATCAATGCCGGGCTCAAGCAGGCCGATCAACCGTCAAAGGATTTCTGGGGAAACACCGTGCCGGATTCAGGCGGCAAGGTCGACCGCGGCGCGCACGAGTTCGGAAGCGCAACCCAAATCGGCCGGGAAACCGAGCCAGGACCCCATTCGATCCGGCTTTCGCAGAACTACCCCAATCCGTTCAATTCCGACACGGTCATTGCCTACGAAATCGGGGCGAATGCCGTTGCGGATGTAGCCGTGTACGATTCGAACGGCCGGAAGGTGAAGACCCTGATCCGGCGATCGCGCATGCCGGCGAAGGGACTGATCCATTGGCGCGGTGATGACGACTCCGGCAGTCCGGTGTCCGCCGGCGTGTACTGCTGCTGCGTATTGGCCGGAGACCGGAAAGAAATGATCAAAATGGTTTACGTGCGGTGAGACGGATGCCGGA